>Ga0209096_1002530_pt1 | contig 17464 bp, 19 predicted proteins | sample AD_UKC034_MetaG_FD_184407 | JGI IMG/M metagenome (GOLD analysis project Ga0209096, IMG submission 184407) | Active sludge microbial communities of municipal wastewater-treating anaerobic digesters from USA - AD_UKC034_MetaG (SPAdes) (version 2) | ecosystem: Engineered > Bioreactor > Anaerobic >... | reverse complement strand
TATGTCATCTTTAAGGGATACGTTGTAAGTAAGAAAAACACCGACATCACGTCACTTATTGGCACAGAACCACTTGCTCTCACCACTTCCCAGATAGCCACGTTTGTGGCAATGCTTATATTGCTCGTCTCCACCGTCTTTTTGAAAACGCCCGTAGTGGTGCTCGCATTTTTACTCGCTGGATTTCTCCTTATGTTGAATTGGGGTGACTCGGAAGAAGCCATCAAACGGATACCGTGGGATGCGATTCTGCTTATCACCGGAATATCTGTTCTGGTGGGTATTATGGGAAAAGCGGGGGGGATTAATTTGGCTGCGAATTTGATTACTACAGTTTCCAGCCCACTTACACTCAATGCCATTTTAGCCTTAATCACCGGAATTATTTCTGCCTATTCTAGCAGTTCCGGAGTGGTGATGCCGACGTTTATTCCAATGATTCCATCCATCATGGAAAAAGTTGGAACCACCGACTTATTGCCCACCATCATAGCCGTCAATGTCGGTTCTCATATGGTTGATGTAAGCCCACTCTCGACTCTTGGAGCCATATGCATTTCGTGTGTCACGGGTTCGGTTGCAAAAAAACGCCTGTTTAATCAGCTCATGATATGGGGAATCGCCATGGCGTTTGTCGGAGCCGGGCTATCATTTGTTTTTCTTGATCTTATGTAACGCGTTGTATAAACAATCTAATGACATCGAAATAGTACTCAATTTCATGCTATAGCATTAGTAATAGTCCTAGTCCTACGCTAGGTTTATCAGATTTAGCTTTTCAGTTGAGGATTCACAGCATATCGATATAAGTCCAAGCTTAGTTTAGCGAAGCGCTTATCTTTAGTTTTTCATCTTGGTCGTTTCCGACGATATCGGAAAAGTGATATACTGAGATGGTGGTTTAATAAACACCGACATTATTCTGCGTTTCACCTATGAAAAGCGTATTTGATTTCTTTCATAAAGCGACATCGTTTCCTTTCAGATTTCTCACAAATAAAAAAAGAATCATAGTTATCTTTATTGCTATCGTTGTTTTTATCATAATTGTATTCGTTCAACGTGGCGTGAAATCGGAATATGTGACCACAAAGGTTATACGTTCAGATATTGTTGAGATAGTAGATGAATCCGGGATCGTAAAGATATCCGGTCAAACACACATTTATTCACCGACAACAGGAATAATCGAAGAGCTGTATGTGGGTAATGGTGATTATGTGGAGATAGGAGATGAATTATTAAAAGTTAGAAGCACTGCCACAGAGCAGGAAACACAAATTGCTCTAGCGAATTATTTATCCGCTAAAACCGCTCTCGACTCAGCTCAATCGATGGAATTGTCGCTTCAAGCGGACATGTTTGGAAAATGGGATGTTTTTCGAACCCTTGCCACAAACGACATGTATGAAGATAGTGATGGCAATCCGAGATATGACAATAGAAGTGTGCCCGAATTCCACATAGCAGAGAAGGAATGGTTGGCTTCTGAAAGTAAATACAAAAGCCAAAAGCAATCTATAGCTCAAGCCCAAGCTCTCGTTGCATCAGCATGGGCTCAGTATCAATCAACTAAAAACACAGTAGTAAAATCTACCTCACTTGGTGTCGTATCAAATTTATCTGTTTCTCAAGGTGATACGGTACTGCTACATACAGCGAACACTCTCGAAAAAAGTAAGCCGATTATGATAATCGCTGATTTCAGTGTTAAAGAAGTTGTTTTGTCTCTTGGCGAGAACGACATTACGAAGGTTAGGGCGAATAATAGAGCATCCATCACTATAGAGTCCTTAGGGAACAAGAAATTCGAGGGTTATGTGACGAGAGTTGACGATGTCGGCCATGATGATAGAGGCGTTATGAGATACGATGTGTTTGTTAAATTAGTTAGCCCAGACGAGGGAATAAGGTCGGGTATGTCAGCAGATGTGGTCATCACGACGAGCGCAGCAAGAAATGTGCTTAGTGTTCCTAACTCATCGGTAAAATCTTACAAAGGTGGCAAAGCGGTTCAGGTTGTTAAGAAAGGTGGAAAGTTGGACTTCCTCCCAATCACCATAGGAAAGAAAGGTCACAAGATGACAGAAGTTCTCACAGGGCTTGCTGAAGGACAGGAAGTCGTCACATCGCTCACTGACGCACAATCAACGAAATCCACTCTACCAGGGTTTTAGAAGAATATGACAACCATCACGTCGCTTATCGAGTTGCAGAATGTATCAAAAGCCTACTCGTTAGGTGATGGCACCATGTATCAGTCTCTTTATGGGATTACGCTGAAAATTAATGAAGGAGAGTTTGTGGCAATAGTAGGTCCTTCTGGGTCTGGTAAATCAACAACCATGCACATTCTTGGTGCTATAGATCTGCCCTCTACCGGCAGATATTTATTCAAGGGGAGGGATATTAGTCAGTATAGTAGCGACGAGCTTGCAGAAATTCGAAATAAAGAGATTGGATTTGTATTTCAATCTTTTAACCTACTTCCGCGGACAACCGTCTATAAGAATGTGGAACGCCCTATGCTTTATGGAGGCGTTCCAGCTCAAGAGAGAGAAAAGAGAGTTTACGAGGCGCTAAGTCTTGTCGATTTAACTGATAAAGCGCAGAACCTTTCTAACCAACTTTCAGGAGGACAGATCCAAAGGGTCGCAGTTGCGCGTGCGATCATTATGAATCCACGTCTAATACTTGCAGATGAACCAACAGGAAATTTAGACACAAAAACATCGAGTGAGATAATGTCTTTATTCAAGAAACTGCATCAAAAACAAGGAAGCACTGTCATAGTCATTACGCATGAGCCAGACATTGCGCATCTGGCTGAAAGAGTGATAAAGATAGTCGATGGAAAAATCGTTTCAGATGCATCATTAGTTAATTAACATGGAATACCAAGAAATTATTAACTCATCAATTTTAGCCTTAAGAGTCAATAAAGTGCGCACGGCGTTGACGATGCTTGGCATTATCATCGGTATATCATCTGTAATACTTATTGCATCAGTTGGACAAAGTGTTGTGGCGTTTATCACGAACGAACTATCTTCATTTGGATCAAACTACTTCCAGGTCGCGCCCGGGGCTGATATGTTTAGCTCAATAGCGGGAGGGAGTGGCAGGCCACTAACCGTTAAGGACTCAGATGCAATTCGTGATTCCGGGATAGACAATATTGAATCAGTTGCCCCAATAAGCTTCACTTCTAGGCTTGTTGCCTCATCTGAAAAAGAAAAAAACTATTTGATATATGGACTTACGCAAGAAGGACAGGACATGCTCAAACCAGAGTTGTTATATGGAGATCTTATGACAGAAAGCGATTCGATTAGTCGCGTTGCGATTTTAGGAAAAGACGTGGCAGCAGGTTTGTTTGGAGAAGAGGTAGATCCAGTCGGAGAGTCTATAAGGATCGACGGTATAAGATTTAGAGTTATAGGCGTGACCAAAAGCGAAAGTAAACTTGCCGGAAGCTTCCTAAATTCCTCTGTTGTAATCCCTTTGCAAGTGCTCAACGATCAAATAACAGGCAGTGATGAGCTTTGGGAGATTGACATCAGCGTAAATAACATTCTCTATCTGAATCAAACCATGGATGACGTAACACATTTTCTTCGAGATAGAAGAGGGCTGGCAGATGGTGAGGAAAACGATTTTAATTTGATAAGTCTCAAAGATTCCCTCGACACCATACAGACAATCACCAATCTACTAACACTTTTGATTGCAGGAATATCAAGTGTTTCACTTGTCGTAGGAGGGGTTGGAGTCATGAATATAATGCTTGTATCTGTAGCAGAACGCACCAAAGAGGTTGGGCTTCTTAAGTCAATAGGCGCTAAGGATAAGGACATACTCGTGCAGTTTCTCATTGAGTCTGTGGTTATGACCTTGATTGGAGGGCTGGTAGGGATACTTTTTGGAATAGCAGGAGCTTTCGCTATCTCGATCCTTGCAGGGATTCCTTTTAGTCTTAGTCTTGAATGGATACTGTTAGCGCTCATTGTCTCGTCCCTGGTCGGTATAGTATTTGGATTGTATCCCGCCCGTCACGCAGCAAAACTTTCACCCATAGAAGCTCTGAGATATGAGTAAGTATCAAATTCCCAACAATCGCCAGGTATTATTAATTGTGTTCATGATACTGCTATTGGTGTTAGTAGCTTTTTTCAGTTTGAGAATCCTTAATACTCCCCCAACCAATCAAAAAGAAATTAGCTTTATCCCGTTTGGAGATTCATTTACTATCGGTTTGGGGGTAGGCGAGCTTGATCGATGGCCGAATATTATGATTGAAAACCTTCGCAAGGAAGATACACACGTTGACATCATAAGCACTCCGGCCGTGTCGGGCCATATGGTGAGTGACGTGATAACATATCAGCTCCCCGTACTTGAGACGCAAAAACCTGATTTTATTACCATCTTTATTGGCACCAATGATAGTTTCGCGCAGGTAGATCTTGCTTCTTTCAAAGATGAATACCGTAAACTACTTGATGAAGCTCAAAAACATCTTCGCAACCCAAAGAGCATTGTTCTTGTTACAGTCCCTGACTACTCAGTTTTTCCCGGAGTTATTGGTTTTCAAGAGAGCGGTCTTTCAAAACATATCTTAGCGTACAACACAATAATTGCAGATGAATCTATTGAGCGAGGGTTAGTTTTGGCAGATATATATCCGATAAGCAAAACCATGACAGATGGAGAGTATTTCATTGCAGATGGATTTCACCCCACAAGGCTTGGGTATGAGGTGTTTGAGGGAGTAATACGCGCCAAAGTCACTGAGCTTTTAGACAGCAGATAGATATTTCTTTCGCGGTCTACAGTGTGTAGCCTCTTAATATGTATTGAGTAAGGTATACGTACACTCTTCGTTTGCGTAAAAAATGGAAGCTAAACACAGAAATGTTGAGTATAAGTTGCCAACTTATCAAATGTCATGAAAGAAAATATCACCTTATACAGTAATACATATAGAAAGGAGGTGAAATACACATGAACAAAACATTTTTAAAACTATCAACATTTGCGCTTATTGCAGGATCAACACTGATCGGGGCTTCATCCGCATATGCATACAGAGGAGATGCTACTGTGCAAGGGCCAAACTGTACTCCCGAACGTCATACAGCGATGCTTCAGGCATTTGAAAATAAAGACTATAATGCATGGAAAAGCTTAATGGCAGGCAAGGGAAGAGTGGCTCAAGTTATCACAAAAGATAACTTTGCTAAGTTTGCTCAAATGCATAAACTTCGGCTCGAAGGTAAGACCGAAGAGGCAAATGCGATGCGTACCGAGTTGGGGCTCGGGATGCGCGACGGCTCAGGCAAAGGCCAGGGTCAGGGATACGGAAAAGTAAGTAATTAACGAAGATTCATTAGAACCAGCGCCTCACCTCAATCAGTGGTGAGGTGCTTGGGCAGCTCACTCATATGACCCAAGTTTCACAACTACCAGATGAAGAGCTCGTAGAGTATGTGCGTGGAGTGGATAAGCAGGCGTATTTATGGATAATACGACGCTATGAAGCTCCGCTTATGCGTTATGCCCACCACCTCACTCAAGACAAGGACAAGGCGGCAGACGCAGTACAAGAAACATTTATAAAGGCGTTTTCTAATCTGCAAGGTTTTGACATAAAAAGGAAATTCAGCAGCTGGATATATCGCATTGCCCACAATGAATCTATGAACGTTCTCGGCAAAGAAGGCAAACACATGCATCTTGATATCCACTTAGATCTCGACAGTGGCACACATATAGAAGATGTAACAATTACTAAGGAAGTTCAATCACAGATACATCAATGCTTAGGTCAATTGCCCTTAATATATCGAGAGCCACTTTCACTATACTATCTTGAGGAAAAATCGTATGAGGAGATAAGCGATATACTACGGATACCTGTAGGCACCGTCGGTACACGCATTAATCGTGCAAAATTATTCATGAAAAAACTATGCCAACACATAAAACCATAACACACGCTCATGCTCAAGGAGAAAGAAATATTGAGGACGAAGTGATGAACCAGGTTCAGTCTGGTCGGGTTGCCATGAAGCCTCGCTGGTATTTTGTTTCAGGCGCACTTCTTGGTTATTTTGGTCTGGTTAGCCTCTTCATTGTAGCTGCTTTTTTGGTCAACATTTTGCTTTTCTCTCTCCGAATCCATGGCCCCATGAGTCAGTGGAGATTTGAGTATATGCTCGGTCGTTTGCCGTGGTGGCTCGCACTTTTCGCGATTGGGTCCGTCACGGGCGCAGTGTATCTTCTGAGACGATATGACTTTTCATACAGAAAGAATTTTCGCCTTATCGCAGTTGCATTCATTAGCTCTGTGATACTTGCGGGATGGATCATAGATACATCAGGGCTTAACGATGTGTGGTCGCGGGGAGAAGGGCCCATGCGCAGATTCTATAGACAACTCGACATATCAGATTATTCTGAAGCGCAACCGTCGCCCCCGAGAGACGGAAGTCAACGCAGAATGAAATATTTGAGAGAAAGTCAGGAGCAATGAGTAGGGCCTATTTCGCTAGTCTTCAGTATTACGATAGAAGCCTCCTCTTACATTAAGAAAGACACACCCGCCTTGGAAGTTCTTGCCAGGTGTACCTGTGCCAAGAGCGTATTCTGTTCTGACTTGCTCGGGCCCCTTCCCAGATATGTAGCAGGATATATTTTGAGCAGCACACAAACCACAATAAACATCCTGACCCATCATCACACATGGTTCTTGTTTAGTCATAGGACTTATCAATCATACTACATGCAATCATATGACACCACGGCCCAGCGTGCATCGAGTATTTGGAATTGTTACAATAGGTGAGCTGTGAAAAGGACCATATATTTTATCGGGATAATAACGATGGTTTTGTTGTTGGTCGCTATGTATTGGCGATTTTTCCATTCGACATTTGACGAATCTGTTACAAACACGGATAATTTTTTTTCGTCAGATACCAACACTTCTTCACCTTGGGTTGTTGTTGCTCATAACCTTCAAACACCTTGGAGCATAGCCTTTTTACCTGATAATAGTATGCTTGTCACAGAACGCCCAGGAACAGTTCGACGTATCCGAGGTAATCAAATGGAACAAGGCCAGATTGTGGCCGAGATACCAGGTGTGCATTCGATAGGTGAAGGAGGTCTTTTGGGTATCGCAACACATCCCGACTTTGCTATCAATAATCTAATCTATTTGTATTACACTCATCGCACTATTGAGGGATCAACCATTAATCGTGTCGTGAGGATGATGTTTCTAAATGATAGATTGGTCAACGAAGAGATCGTAGTTGATGATATCCCTGGATCAACAAATCATAATGGAGGAAGAATTCAATTTGGGCCTGACGGTTATTTATATATAACAACTGGAGATGCAGAAGACACTTCTCAAGCCCAAGATATTCAGAGTTTGGCTGGCAAGATCTTGCGAGTGACTGATGAGGGTGAGCCTGTGCCCGACAATCCTTTTGATAATCTTGTTTATTCTTATGGTCATCGTAATCCACAAGGGATAGCATGGGATAGTGATGGTCGGCTGTGGGCTACTGAGCATGGTCGCTCTGGGGTATTTTCTGGTATGGATGAATTAAATCTCATTCGAGAAGGTGGAAACTACGGATGGCCCCTCATTCAAGGTGATGAGATTGAAGAAGGTATGATCGAACCACGACTTCACTCGGGTCCCAACAAAACGTGGGCACCGGGGGGTGCTGTGTTTGTAGAAGAAGCCTTATTTTTTACGGGTCTGAGAGGACGTGCACTGTATAAAGCACTATTTGCAGGTTCAAATCCAATATTAACAGAGCATTATTTTGAAGATTTTGGAAGAATTAGAGATGTTGTTATGGGATCAGATGGGATGCTATATATTGCAACAAGTAATACTGACGGTAGGGGGCAACCAAAAGAATTAGACGATAGAATTATTCGTATTGACCCAAGCACTTTAGAATAACACCTATCACCACCCTCTATGCGAGGGTGGTGAATCATGTATTTACTCGTCGTCCCTATCTTATTCTGGCAAAAGTACCGTATCAATGACATGAATGACACCATTAGATGCCTCTACGTCAGTGATTACTACCGTTGCGTCATTTACCATAACTTTAGTACCTTCAACAGTTACGGTGAGCTCTTGGCCCTGTACAGTAGGTGCAGCGGTAAGGCCGACCACATCAGCAGCCATCACTTTTCCGGATACTACGTGGTACGTTAGTATATTCGCTAACGCTTCTGGATCCTCAAGGAGTCCTTCGACGGTCCCAGGAGGCAATTTTGCAAAAGCCTCATCAGTCGGTGCAAAGACAGTAAATGGTCCTGGTCCGGATAGCGTGTCTACGAGGCCCGCAGCTTGTACGGCGGCAACGAGTGTGTTGAAGTTGCCGTTTGCTACCGCGACATCAACGATCGTACCCATCTCTTGCGGAGCCATTTGCTCTGTTACCTGAGGTTCATCTTGAACTTCATCGGTCACCATAGGCTGTGTGTCTTTGGGTTGCATAAGCATAAACCCTACAACACCCAGTACTAATAGTCCACCAATTACATAGATATACATATTGTTTTTCATATTATTTTTCACCTCCTTTCAAAGCACGTGCGACAAATTGGTAAATGCGTCTGATAAGCAATTTTTTTTCGCGCCCAGTCGGCTTATGCGGGTAATATTCAAGGAGGAATCCATTAATCGCGTGTGTTATCACTTTGGCATCATCTTCCAAATCGTATACCCGAAACTCTTTAGTTGCAACTCCTTTTTTAAGTACCTCCTCAATGTGAAGTGCGCTTTTGTCAGGCACGAACCCCTTTCTATTCTTCTTAAATTGGGGACGATGACTTAAGTAGTATTTCAAAACAGCGACAATCAAATCGGAGTGTTCTATCTGAAATGCGATACGTTGCTGAAGCATCTCCTTAGCGGATTTTTTGTCAGACAACTCTGCTCTCAATCTGCCAAGGGTGCGATTTGCATATTCAAACATGTTGCGCAGGATATCTGCTTCATCTTCATAATAATGATAGAGCACAGAATGAGATATGGGTATGCGCTTGGCAAGTTTACGGATACTAAACTCCTCATATCCGTGTTGAGCATAGAGCTCAACTGCTTTCTCAAGAATGGTGTCTTGTGTTTTCATAAATAGAACGAATGTTCTAATAATAGAACAAATGTTCTATTTTGTCAATAGGCAAAAATAAATCATGTGAGAAGTTCATTCGCAGGCCCATACAACAATCTGATTTGAGGCTGATTCCGTGCGGACAGGATGCCGGTGTTGTATTACACACCGTTGATTGATCAGTGATTTATCTACTGTCAGGCTAAATGCAGGTTCATCAACTCCATCTTCAGGATAATACGCTCCGTGGGTAATGATGAGTGCGCCTTCATCAATTGCTTGCTGAGTAAGTGTGGTAGCGTTGAGTCTCTTTGTTAAATAAAAAGTGCCGTTAGTATCAATTCGGTTTGCGACAACAGGAACGTTGGTCATATATGCAAGCGCTGGCACAATATCCATATCTCCATACACAGCAGACGGCTTCGTCTCAACTATCTTTTCAACAAGCAATTCAACATCATTAATTTTTTGTATAAAATTATACCCGCCTTCATAGTAGCGAAAGACGGAGAAACTCACCCCAATGATTATTAATATTATTCCGAAGACATGTGCAAATGTGTTCTTGCTGCGCAGTGTGTGTATGGCGCAGATGAGTGCGACGATTGCAAAGGGTGCCAACGTGTTGAAATAGTAATAATATACATCGGCAAATAGCACCAAAAAGACAAGTTGTAGCGCAACAGCTAATGTCTCAATGCGCAGAGGTTTAATTGGTAATAATGACAATACAATCCCCATAATAAGGAGCCAATCATGTGTCACAAAAAAACGTACAATAAACCACTTTTCTATGCCCATCGGCCGTCCAAGTGAGTAGCCAAACAATTGATCAAAAAACGCATAAGGTGCCTGGAGGAGTGAGGGCATGAGTACCATTATTACCGTGATGAAAAGCGCTATTATTACTTGGGAAGCACGCTTCTTATTGGTTAGCCAGGTGAAAATTGTCATTCCAAATACTAAGGGTACAACGTAGCCCTTAATGCATAATGCAACACCCAAAAGTATTCCCGCAGCAAAACCTTTTTCATGCGTCAAAGCCAACCATGCTGCCACGACAAATACCATGCTGGTGAGCACCCCTGTTGCATGATCTGATGTCGCAAATATCAGAAATGAGCCAAGAAACGCCAAAGGAGTCATGGCTAACTCTAATCCGCGCACACCCCTTTTATACACAATTAACATAAGCATCAACGCTATGGAAGATGCCTCAAGTGGTGCCAGCGCAAAAACACCACGCAGATCGCCTTGCACGAGCCACAGATAAAAACGCATGATATGCGGATACAGAGGTGCGTTTGTAAAAAAAATGTCTTGATATAAAACCTGTCCTTGTGAAAGGGCCTGAGCGGTGAGCACATACACGCCAGTATCTGACATGCGAATACCTAGTGCAAGGTGCTTGAGTGCTAAGAATAAGAAGAAAATTGGAGCGATAATAAGTGTCCACATGCAGCACGTTATACACTATAAATATAACTTTATCAGCACAAAGGCAGCTTGTTACACAAAATACCATCAGCCGTCTAAAGCTTCCTTGCGCTTTGCAAGGTGTTTCAAATGCCTTTCTCTTTCTTCGTTAAATTCCTGTTTATCAAGCCCGAGGCGCATGATCATTTGTGAGCCGTAGCGTGCTCCGAGGTAATGGGGCATAATAACATACGTTGCACCCGCATCATACAACGCTTCAGCATGAACAATATCATGAGAAAGAACAATGACGATTGCGTGAGCGTTTTCATGTATCACGTGTTTTACCATAAGGACATTGGTCTTGAAGTCGGGAATGGTTGAAACAACCATGCGGACTCGTGAAAAATCAAGCTCTTGCAGGAACTCAATATCTTCTGCGTCACCATAACGAAACGGCACACCCTCTTTTTGGAGTCGTTCAATAGATGAGGGGTTGAAGTCAACCACGAGATACGGTTTTTGAAGCGCTTGGAATGATCGCACAAAATCATCACCAACCCGATCGTAGCCAAAAAGCACAAACTCATACTGTTCATTTTCTGCACCACGCTCTTTTTTCTTCTGTTTTTTTAGCTCAAGAAGCTTGAGAAAATTTTCAAGACGTGGATAGAGCGCATCTGCATACAGAATTAGATATGTAGACCCAGCAATCGTGACCAGTCCGACCAAAGTGATAAGAGAAAGGATTTCTTTTGAAAGATGGCCCATATTAAAGCCAAGCGCTGCAAGAATGAGTGAAAATTCACTGATTTGAGCGACCGTCAACCCGGCCATAAACCCAGTTTTTCTCTTATACCCAAGCAAGTTCATGAGAATAATCACAATCACCGGATTGCCGATAAGGACAAACAGCGATAATACTAAAGCTGGAAGTAACAGCGATCCAACATTATCAAGCACCATTTGCGATCCTAAGAGTACAAAAAAGAGCACGATAAAAAAATCACGAAGAGGTTTGAGTCGAGATCCAATCTCATACGCAAAGGGAGTAAGTGAGAGTGTCGCTCCGGCGATAAGTGCACCAATCTCGACCGAAAATCCCAGCACATGAAATAGTGCAGATAAACCAAGTCCCCAGGTCATGGAAAACAAGAATAGAAGCTCGGGTGACGTGGCGGCAAGTCGGCTTACGCGGGGCATGACGTGTCCACTAATGATATAGAGTCCGATACCAAGCATCAGTGATTTGGCGAGTAAGATAACAACAATATTTACGACGCTTGCTCCCTGGGTTTGTGAGAAAGACGAAACAACAAGTAATATGAGGGTTGCGACAATATCTTGCACCAATAAAAACCCAATCGAAATTTTGCCATATAACTTGTCCAGATCGCCTCTGTCTGAAAGAAGTTTAAGAATAATTATGGTACTACTAAACGTGAGCGCGATAGACACATAGAGCGCTGCGACACGATCGATCCCCAAAATGAGTGCGATTAAAAAACCAATCGCCGATGTAAATATTACTTGTCCAAGTCCGGTGACCAGAGAAACTTTTCCCACCTCCCGAATAACTTTCGGGCTTAGATTAAGTCCAACGATAAATAGAAGTACGGTGATCCCGATTTTGGAGAATAGTTCGATTTCATGAGTAGAGCGAAGCACATTAAGCGCATAGGGGCCAACAAGAATTCCTGCAAGAATATATCCCACGATAAGTGGTTGTTTAAGTGCGCGCATTGCAAATGCAATGCCGGTGGCGACAGAAACAACAATGGCTAATTCAGTAAAGATTTCCATGCAACGGGATTTAGTATACTAAACAATTACTTCTCGTATCAAAGGATTGCTTATTCAACTCCTCTGCACGCCAATGTGGAGCCAATAGTGACCCCTCTTTGGAGCACTCTGTGGATAAGAGGAACGAATGCGTGAAAAGGTGCCATAAATTTAGAAGGCAAACTGACACCGACTCCGCGAGTTTTTTGTACCGCGACAATGTGCCCCGTTTCTGTGATAAGCATAGGTACAGCGGCAAACGTCATAGTCATAAATATGCGAACGTGTTGCGGGAGAAATGAAAATGCAGATAGTATTTTTGATACAGAGATGTGACGTGTATACAAATAGACGAGTTGAGCGATGCTCGCCAATTTTGCAGCGGTCATAATACCTGTTCCTATTCGCTCTAATGGGTCAGAGGATGAACCAATAAGTAGCTGAAGAAGCATCAAGGCAGAACATATCAAGGTAAAAACACGAATACGAGCCATTGTCGCGCGCCGAGAATCTTTAAGGTAACTGAAAAGGTATATCACCACACAGATCGCGATCGCACTCAGCAAATGATCTATTCTAATTATAAATATATTAGCCGCAAGTAGAATGACGAGAGAAATGTGTATATGCATAGTTACCGTTCAATTCGTCTGGGTATTTTTATTCCCATCTTTTTAAGCATGACATGATTTGAAAATGCCTGTTGAGTGTTGTCATTCACAATGCATTTTCCTTCGTTGAGAATGCATATGGTGTCAGCGAAACTAAAGAGCAAGTCAGTATCATGTTCAACGGTAATGATAGTTTTTCCTTTTGCATGAAGCTTCTGCAGCAGTTCATATACGTGGACTGCACTTTGATAGTCGAGCATTGCTGAAGGTTCGTCAAGCACGATGTAGGGTGTGCCCATGGCTAAAACACATGCGATTGCGAGTTTTTGTTTTTGGCCAAATGAGAGAGTGTTTGGATCGACATGAGATTTTTCCTTCAATCCCACTGCCTCAAGAGCATCGTGCACCCTGTCTTCAATTTCACCCAATTTCATATTTTTCGGTCCGAATGCCACTTCTTCTTCGACAGTCAAATTGCATATCATCCATTCGGGATTTTGAAACACTACTCCAACCTGTCGAGAAATGAATCCGACCGAGTGATGACGGGTGTTTATCTCGTCAATAGTGATGTTACCCATGAGCGCACCCTCCACATGGTGGGGAATGAGGCCATTGAGGAGCTGTACCAGCGTTGTTTTACCCGATCCATTTGACCCGGTGATGCCGAAAAAACTACCTCTATGTATGTTGAGTGTTACTTCTTGCAAGGCGGTAGTTCCATCACGATACGTGAAGGAGATATTGTGAAGCGATATTCCTGAGCTCTTCATTGTTGTGTCTGGGGTGATGAACCAAATCGGTAAACTTTGAACTTGTATACAACAATCCACGCCAGTATCACATCGATACATCCTTGTACTGTGTTAAAAAGTGCAATGATGTACCACGGTATTGCGGTTATTGCTTCACTTGGTGACATGCCGGTCCAAATAGGAATAGCGTAGTAATAATTGAGCGGTATCATAAGGGCACTGCGTAAGGCAAGTCCAAGCAGGAGAGGCGACACAATCTGAGAAAATCTCTGATAGCCACCATGATCACGCCCATGCAGGAGTGACCATGCAGAAAGAGTTGCCCACAAAGGCAGTGTTGCCATCCACTTCATACTTGCCCCAAGCCATGTCTCGGGCGCAAAGAGGGTAATGACCAGAGCACCCATGAGTGAAACCACTGCCGCAATTCGAAACCCAAACATAAAAAATGCCATTAGCCAACTTACGGCAACAATATCAATCCACATTCCAAATTGTGGAGACTGGAACCCAATATGAGTCAGTTGTGTAGTGGCAGAAATTGCAGCAAGCCCCGCAGCGACACCTAGTACACGCACCGGTATTTTTGTGTGCATAAAAAATCCCCAATCGGGGATAAACTTCTTCTTTCATCCCGACTGTACGGTCGGCACCGGATTCACACCGATTCATGCAGCAAAGTCAATTCGTGACTTTTTTGCTCGTGGGCTCATTACTGTATTAAGTAACATCACCACCGATTTGGACTTGCACCAATCCCCGAAAAAGTATTCGCAGTCTATCAGCAGGGGGCTCTCTTGTCAAACTATTAGAAGGGAAGCGTGTGGTGCACTTCACCCTTCCTCTTAGCATTTCGATACTTTTCCCAATGGGTGCTAATGCGGGTGCGCGCAGGAGAAACTCCAACGTATACGCATCCGTAAGTGCCTCCATGTTCAAACACCTGCTTTGTAATTTTTACATCTTCTTTACAGTACTCGATGATTTTTTCGATTTCACCGTTTTTATACCACTCAGTCGCCTGAAGTCCATGGCCGCTTTTTTTGACACCCAATGTTGCTGATGCTACATCGTTGAGCCCATATCTTCTGCCGGTTGTTTGACGAATGTCTTCGAGCATATCAAAAACGGCAAGTTCTTGAACATTGCCATGGTAGTATGCCTGAAGCACTGGAAGATCGAAGCCAGCTACGTTATATCCAATAACATATGATGCGTTTTCCAAATGGACAAACATATCTGCGATGGTGTCTTCGGTAAATGTGTGATATTTATTGTCGTTGTAGTTGTAAAGCACCGCAACAGATACGCCAAGTTTACGATGATCGGTGAATTGTCTGAAAGTATATTTTGTCTCAACATCTAATATGACTGGATACGTGTCCATAGTCTGACATTGTATCATAGGGCCACAAATCAATCTGAGACATCAATGCAGTTTGCGACGCTGAAGATTTTTCCTGTTGAAATCGCGAAATATTTCAAGCGCTACAGGGACGTCAACACCCTTTGACTTAAGATGAGGAAGCCTGATATCAACTCTATTGATTTGGTCTTGGAGAGTCTCACGATATTTTCCCATTAGGCGCTGATAGACAACGAATTCATTTTTTGAAAGTATTTTCTCGCCCTGCTCCATAAAGTGCTCCCACTTGAGCACTTTCCAGAGAACGTCGATAAATTGTTTGTTGCCCATATTCAAATGGAAAACATCACCTGCATGGGGCCTGACCTTAAGCTTACTCATGCGCACCTCTTGCTCCATAATTTTCGGATGAGTTTTTTGAGAAAACACAACCTGGTGAAATCGAGCGACCATATCAAATGCATCCGGCTGTTTGAGCGGTTGGTTCTGTGCTGACTTTGTTGTGGTAGAATGTGCATCTATGTCACTCATGAATAGTATTCAAACTGATATCACTAATGCGCTGCGGAGTGGTCAAAAAACCAAGCTTGAAACGCTTAGATTTATTGTATCACAGATTAAATACAAACAAATTGACTTGCGACGCGATGTGACGGATGACGATGTTGTGACCGCAATAAGAAAGCAGATCAAAGAGCTCACTGAGGCCCTTGAGCAGTTTAAGAAAGTTGGTAGAGCTGACCTTGTTCAAGAAAACGAAGCACAGATTTCGATTCTCTCCGCGTATCTTCCTCAAGAAATATCAGATGATGAGCTTATGCATCTTGTCCGAACTTTCATTGACGAACATAAGGATGCATTTGTTCAAAACCCCCGATCATTTACGGGTAAAGTGGTTTCAGCCCTCAAATCTAAGGCATCTGCGGATAGAATAGTGAAGGTGTATAACAGCATCCAAGGAGGAAAATAGGATCATCATGCTTTTGTTGCATCTGCTTCGACAGTCTTGGCTTCACCCGAATCGTCAAGCTCCATGTGTTTGGTGTTTTCTTCGGCAGGACCGACGTTCCTTTCCACTTCTTCTAGCTCAGCTTCAGAATTACTTTTTGCGATTAATTCGACCCGCACTTCTTTTGCTGCAGAGAGTTTCGCTTTTAAGTAAGTAATAAGCTGTGTGCCTGAGAGGTTATTCATCAAAAACACGGGCAAAATATAGCCGATGTCATCAAGCGCCGCTTCACGCTCTTTCTCGTCTTGCGAGACAAGTCGAGTCAAAATATCAGCAATCAAGACGCTGTCTTGCTCAACCCATTCGAGCCGACTGTGTATCTGATCCGAAATAGGAACTTCACCGGTACGATACTGCTCAACCCACAGTGTGCGTATCTCGTTATACTCTTCAAGGGACGCAGAATCATCAAGTGAGATTGTTTCATCGACAGCGGAATTAGGATTGGTGGCTGTTTCGAGTTGTTCTTCAATTGCCTGCACAATGGATTGTTCTTGCTGAGTGGTCGGCTTCGCGATTTCATTGACTGCTTGTCCGTGTGTGATGGTTTCTCGAACAATCTGCAAAACTCTTTCAACGGAAACACCAACATCCTTCTGGAGCTGTGTGAGGACCGTTTGGTCAAGGATAGATGGTGCTTCTGCCAAAGAGGTTATCGTTTCAACAATTTGCTTTTTGCTTAAACCGGTGTTTTGTTGCACTACAGAAATTAGTTGTGCATCTGTACTTGAGTGCTTAAGAAGCTCCTTGGTGTACGTTGCCACGACAGTACTCTCAAATAACTGTTGTATGGATGAGACCGCTTGTTTTGTTTGTTGCGCTGTGACTTGTGTCGTATCGGCAGTCACCGTACTGATTTGATGGAGTAAATCACTAATCTTGCTTTGATCCACTCGTGTTCTCTGCACAAGTTGTCGCATAGACTGTGCTTTGGCGACGATATGTTTTGTTTGTTGCAAGATCGAAACGATCTTTTCTTTATTGATTCCTGTTGTTTCTGAAATTCGATCAACCACCTGAGTAAATGTTGAATCGACATGTTGGAGGTATGTGGTAAGCACCTGTCGAGCTGTCTCTTTTGTAGTTTGTGTTGCTGCAGCAATTGATTGTATGGTAGCTTCATTGTGCATTATATTGGTGAGCACCTTGCTGGTAGCTTCAATCATACGCTCTTTATTTATTATGGCCGTAGCTTCATGCACCACACTTGAAACCCGCTCTTTGGCAATTTGAGTTTTATCTACAATCGTTTGCAAAATGCGGGCTTGAGGTGCTTGTCCCGCCAAAGCATATGTTTGAAGTATCTCCTTAACCTCAGATGGAGGTACTTTCGTGGCATTGACAATATTTTGAATGCTCTTTTCATTTTG
>Ga0209096_1002528_pt1 | contig 17478 bp, 17 predicted proteins | sample AD_UKC034_MetaG_FD_184407 | JGI IMG/M metagenome (GOLD analysis project Ga0209096, IMG submission 184407) | Active sludge microbial communities of municipal wastewater-treating anaerobic digesters from USA - AD_UKC034_MetaG (SPAdes) (version 2) | ecosystem: Engineered > Bioreactor > Anaerobic >... | reverse complement strand
CACCTGGTGCTGCGTCTGCCGCGCGATGAAGTAGCCCTCGGCCGTCCGTTCGAACTCCGCCTTCGCCGGCACGTACCCGCCACGCTCGGGATCCAGCCGGTTAAGCCCCGTGGCCACTTCCACGTAGGAACGCACCTCCTCCTCGATCGCCCCCGAGAGACCCACCACCCGCACCACCTGGTTCCAGCGCCGATGATGCGGCCCCGCCTCGACCAGCACCGGATCGGAGGCGAGCGTGGGATTGGGCTGCGGGAACGCGGACACCCCGCCCAGAAACACCGTGCTCAGGAGGGCGGGGAGAAGAGACGGTCTCATGGCGATGTGAGGCGGCCGCAGCCGGGCCGATGCCGCAGCGAGCCTTGGGCTTTGATGTTACGTACTGCTTCGCTCCGCGGCCGGGCGAAGTCAAGGGACAATCGTGGTTCCTTGGTTAACGCCAGAGCGCAAGGGGGAGCGAGGACCGACGACAGAGGACAGAGGACGGAGGTCAGAGGTCTCTTACTCTTCCCTTTGCGTCGTGGCGCCTTCGTGCCATTGCGTTTCCTTCCGGCCGGCGGGGTGGTTAACGCAAGGGCGCCAGGGCGCGGGGGCGCAAAGCTGGAACTGTTAGGTGGTCATCAGCGACAGCCTTGCGTCGTGGCGCCTTCGGACCACTGACGTGACGGCCCCAGTGTCTGACCTCACCCTGCCCGGCGGTCGCGGCCACGCTCAACCCATCCTCGCACGGAAGCGATGGGCCACGTCGCCGCGGGACTTGAACCTGCGCTCGCCCGGCCTCTTCAGGCGCCGAAATGTTTGGCGATTGTTTGGTTTCTTTTCAGAGCTTTTCAGAGCTTTTCAAACCTTTTCACGGAGAGGCCAGGATTCAGGAACCGTGCCAAAACTCGGGATAACCTGCTGCGAGCCAGCGGCTTAAGTGCTTGATGATCAACGGCGCTCGGTTGCGGTGGCGGTTTGCGAATCGGTGGGCGTAGGATTATCCGTACAAAGCTGCACAATTGATAATCAAGGACTTACGACGATTTTTCGGGATTTGTTTGGCAATTGTTTGGTTGGCCCGCTAGACCTTTTCAGAGCTTTTCAAACCTTTTCAAAGCTTTGCACACAATGCGTTTATGGCACTGGAACTGAGGCGATCAAGCAAGTGGTGGTACGGCACCTGTTGTCGTCAACGGCAAGAAGACCGTCATGACCCTGGGCGGTGACAGCCGGGAAAGGGTTCTGCTTCCCGGAGGCGGCCCAGATGTACCAGAACAACCCCGACGGCATCACCTGGCGGGTCAAGCAGGTCCTGGCGAAGGCACCCGAGACCGCCCCGGAACCGATCGCTTTGCCGGTCGAGACAGCCGAGACGGCCCAGGCCAATGGCTCGCAGCGTTCCGTGCCGAACATCATCGGCGACGCAGTGAAGACCAGCGCTGCGCTAAGACAGGTGTTGGCAAGACAACCGGTTCGCGACGCCCGCGTCGCCGCAGGCCCCACCCAGCCGTGATTCGATCCCCTCTGCCTGTTAGTTGCGATCCGGTCTGTTCAAAGCGCGCCATCAGCGGGCGGGAGATCCCGCATCGCTCGCGCTTCACCGGTTCGCAGGTCGTGAAGAAAGCCGAGCGTCGCCAACCTGACACGAACAGACGTCTTCGAGACGCCGTAGAGTTTACCGAGCGTGGCCGCAAGTGCCTGAAAATCCCGCAAGCTGTAGTCCGCATCGGACAAGTAGACCTCGCCGAAGTTGCGGTGAATACCCAACTCCACTTGGGTCCGGATCAGAGCTCCACGGAATGTAGAGCGCGGAAGCACAACCTGAGCCGCGAACACGTTCGCCTGCCATTCCAGCCACTCCTGCGGCGTCCGATCGCTAAGCCGGCACAGAGATGCTTCGTCATCCTGCAATTCGTGTTCCTGTCCGGTCCCTGTCTTGAATCGCCACGCTTCCCAGTTCCACCTGTGTAGCACCCAATGACCGATCTCGTGGGCGGCCGTGAACCTGAACTGAACCTCCCGTTCGCCTGTAACCAATACTGCGTCAAGTGCGAGCGTCCTCGTCGCGAAGTCTACTTTGCCCAGTATCTTCGCCGAACCCCTATATCCCAGATCCGCTAGGATCCAATTCAGTTTCGTTCGTTCTCGGAGCCGCTCGATAATGTCCAGGACCGGTGTCTGTCGCGGCTCTTCGAGAACATCCGGACAGTGCTCCTGCAACATCATCGTCGCAATCTCCTCGATTCTAGCCGCCTGCAGGATCGGCACCCCATCTTCTCCGTACTTGAGCTGTTTCGGGTTGAATTCCATGGGTATCACGTTTTTGCCTTGGTTCCTGCTTGCGACATTCCTCCATGAGCCTCGTTGGTCTTCTCTGAAGGTGCGTTTCGCCAGATAGGGCGTCCGCGGTGCGATGCCGCGTGTTCGACACCAGCACCCAGTTCAGGTTGTTTTCCGAGATGCGTGGACCCACCACACCGGATCGCCCGACCTCGGAGGCCTCAGCACGTCGTCACACTTGCCAGTGGCGGGGTTGACCAGCGCTCCATCCAAAACTGTCTTCGGGATTTCGATAATCGCCTCCATCTGCTTAGAGCGATGGCAAATCGCACTGCTCTTCTGCACCCTCAAGCAGCAGTTCCAGATCAAGACCTTCATCAGGACCCGCCCCAACGTCGTGCACACGCAACTCTGGAGGGACTTGATTGCCGCACTGGTGTTCCAGTGTCTGCAGTTCCGCTCCCACTGTCAATGGACCTCTTGTCCAACCTGTAGGCTTTCATGCCCTGGAACCTCTTCTGCGATCGCGACCTCTGAGAGTGATTCGATCGGCCCTTCGACACACGGCCCCATCCTGCGGATCAACTGGAGCTAAACTTAGACTTAAACAGAAGCGGCTGACCCTCTTCACTAACCGATTCCGGCAGCCGTCGATTTCCAGCCGTCTTCGCCAATAAAGCCGGCTCTGCCACCCCTCCGATTCCGCCATCTTGTACGGCGGTTGAGGCACACAACTGCGAGGCCGGCGCTGCACAGATGATTCTCATGCGGGTCAGTGCCTCAGCCCACGGAAGAACTGATGCTGTAGTCCGGGTGTGACCGGCACCTCCCACCCGCTCAGCCCGGCCTTCAGAACCATGTTGGTACTTACCGGTATCCAGTGCTCGAGATCCACCGAGGCTTCGATGACGACGACCGACCGGACCGGCGCCCCTAATTGCAGAAGGACAGCCTGATCCCGGACTGACGTGGACCCGAACACCGGCGCCTCGAAGCACCAGTTGAGAACGATCTGACCTGCGTCGCCTCGATAGCCGTCGACAGCAACTGAATACGCCACCCCCGCCTCGGCGGGGAACGAGACGCTGCTCTGGCCCAGGAAGCCCATCCCATCGTCGTTCGCAGCCATCAGGGTAAGTCCGGTCACCGTCGTCCCACGATAGACAGCAAGCAGCGTGTCGAAGAGGCTCCCCCACGTGTCCAGCACTACCATCCCGCTCAGTTCCGGCACCCACTGGTACCACACCGAATTGCCGCCCGCGTCGCCGGCATGATCAGGTTCACCGGGTTCTTTGCTCGCGTCGCGGTTGTCTCCGATGGTCCGTCCGCCCAGCGCAGCCAGCGGGATGGCGTTGGCGAGATCGTCGTTGCCCGGCAGGACCCGGAGCTTCGCGGTCTTGCTGATTACGGTGCCATACTCGCTGCTGACTCGCATAGAGTAGTTGCCCGCGTTGGTCACGCTGACATCGTGGAGTGTGAGGGTCGCTTTGTTCGCGCCGGAAATGGTCTCCCCGTCTGCCAATTCCAAGCCGTCATGCAGCCACGCGAAGGTGAGTGTACCGGGTCCGACCGCGCTGACACTGAACTGCGCGCTCCTCCCTGAAACAGCCGACTGATCAGCCGGTTGTCGCACCACCACCGGCCGGCCATCCACCACCAAGGCTGCGGCTTCACTGGTCGTGCTGCCCGCGAGGTTAGTCACCGTAGCCAAGTAGGCTCCTGCATCGGCTGGTTGTACCTGAGCGATAGCGAGTTGGGCGTTGGTGGCGCCAGCGATCTTTGTCCCGTCTTTGAACCATTGATACGCCAAAGGCAGGGTTCCAGTGGATGCGATGGCGAAGGTCACGCCAAAGCCGCTGGTGACCTCCGCCTGCTGCGGTTGCGATGTGATGACTGGAGACACGGGGGTGTCTATGTTGCCGTTCAGACGGGCGATGCCCGGCCGAGCAATGCCGTCAACCGTGTTGAATGCGCCACCGATGACCACTCGGCCGTCCGGTTGGATGGCCAGAGACAGAACGTCACCGTTCGGGCCATTGCTTGTGTCGAAGTTCGCGTCCAGCCCACCGTCCGGCATCAACCGCGCCACGTGCCCTCGCGGTTCTCCGTTGTAGCTCGTGAAGGCGCCGCCGATCACGATCTTCCCATCGGCTTGGTAAGCCATACTATACACGTCTCCGTCCGGCCCATCTTGCGGGTCGAACGTGTGGTCCAATGAACCGTCAGCATCTAAGCGGGCGATGCGGTTCCGTGCTTGCAGGTCGAAGACCGTGAACGAGCCGGCGATGAGCACCTTGCCATCCGGTTGCACCGCGATGGCACGGACCGCATCCTCCACGCCCCAGCCGGGGTCGAATCCCCAGTCAGGAGACCCGTTGGGCTCAAGCCGGGCGATGCCATTTCGCAGCGCCCCAGCGATGGTCGAGAAGTCTCCACCGACCAGGGTTTTTCCATCCGATTGCACCGCCACCGCTAGCACGCGGTAGTCCACCCCGTCCCCGACGAAGAAATTCGTGTCGGACGCGGCGTCCGGGTTCAGACGCGCGATGCCCCTCTGTGTCACCTTGTTCACGTTTGTGAACGTACCGCCGACCACGATTCTGCCATTCGTCTGGACGGCCATCGCCGTCACGCTCAGTTGTGGCTGCAGGCCAAACTCTGGAATGAAAGTCTTATCCTGAAGACCATCACCCCTCAGACGCCCAATGCTGTAACGACTCGCTCCTTCGTGCGAATACGTCCCGAGCCCGATCAGCACCCTACCGTCAGCCTGCACTGTGACGGCCTTGCATGTCCAGGCAGGCACCGCAGCGGCAAAAGCAGTGTCGAGGGTGCCGTCTGTCCGTAACCGGACGAGGGTGCCGGATGGCCACGAACCGGCCGCGTAGACGAGCCCGTCCCTCGTCATGGCAACGGAAACGGCCGAGCCCACAAACCCGACACCTGGCTCGAATTCTACGTCCAAGAGGCCGGGATGCTTAGCGGTCTCGTCGAAAACGGTCAACTTGGCGGTGGCGCTGGTGGCGGAGCCGTGAGGGTTGGTCACTTGCACGCGGTAGGGACCGCTCATCGTCAGAACAGCGGAAGCGAAGTGAAGCGTGCTGTTCGTGGCCCCGGCCAAAGCGGTGTCGTTGAACCACCACTGGTAAGATACTGGGCCGTCGCCCGATGCCGTCACGGTCAATTCCACCTCGCTCCCTGCGAACACAGTCTTGCTGCGTGGCTGGACCGAAATCGATGGAGGCAGCAGGACGTTCAATGGAGCATTGGTACTTGTAACCGAGCCACCAAGATTGCTGACAGTCACGGAGTAAGCCTTCGCATCGCTGGACTGCACATTCGTGATCGTCAGCGTAGCGTTCGTCTGGCCGGTCAGCGTCACGCCGTCTCGCTTCCACTGGTACTGAAGCGGTTCGGTGCCCGTGGCTTGGACCGCAGCACTGAAGGTGCCGCCGGCCGGGACAGACTGCGGCTGGGGCTGTGCAACGATTCTGGGCAGCAGGATGACCGTCAGCACGCAGGGTGCGCTGACAATTGTCTCGAAAGCGTTGCTGGCGACAAACTGGTAGCTTCCACCGTGGGAGGGCAGAACCTCCTCGATTAGAAGGGTGTGGTTGGTTGCGCCGACGATATCGGTTCCTTCGAACCGCCATTGAAAACGTGGCGGCGGGAAGCCATCGGCCCACGCGACGCACGAAACAGACCGACCCTCAATGGCTGCCAGAGCCGCCGGCGGCTGCGGGCTGAAGCGCAATGGGACTGGGTTGTCGCAGTTAATCCTCACGATGCGGTTTGCGGTCGGCGCGCCGTCACCGCTGGTGTAGCGCGTAAATGCGCCAGCCACCAAGAGTCTTCCGTCCGCCTGCAGGGAGAGACTGGCTGGCTGTGAACGGGAGCCGTTGCTGTTGAGGAATGTGTAGCGCGGAACTGTCGCATCATCTGTCCAGTCGCTGTTCAGTCTGAAGACTTGAGCCGGTCTGTCACCGCTGTCCAAGGTGCGTATCCAGAGCCTTCCGTCTGGCTGTGGCACACACTCGCCGACGCGCCAGTTCGACTGAGGAAACACCGGATCGAGGGTCCCGTCCGGATTGAAGCGGGCGAACTTGATGCGGGGGTAATCGCGCACCGTAGTAAAGTCCCCGTTGATGATCACCTTTCCGTCGGGCTGGCCCCAGACGAAGGTCACTAAGCCGTTCGGTCCCGTTCCAGGATCGAACGATGTGTCCAGTGAACCGTCTGAGTTTAGCCTGAGGGCACCCCGCCTCGCTCCTCCTGGCCACGGAGACCAATCGCAGCCGACAAGAATCTGGCCGTTGGTCTGGACGAAGGCGCTCAAGGCGCTGCCTACCGTCACGTTGAAATTCGTGTCCCACGTTCCGTCCACTCCAACCCGCATCACTGCTGTGCTGGGGTCCGACATGTTCCTTCGTAGTTCCTCGCCCACCACAAGGAATCGCCCATCGGATTGCAACAGAATCTGCGATGTCGTGCCGTACACGAGGGGGGCAATGTTGTAGTTCGTGTCGCGTTCACCGTCCTGAGTATATCGCCCTACTGGAACGGCATTACCAGAAGGGAGGAAGAAGTGACCGTCTGGCTGCGTGAGGATAGACGACCGGCCCCCTAGGGGCGCGTCGAATCCAAGGTCGAGCGAACCGTCGGAATTGAGCCGCGCAAAGCCAGAGCGAAAATATCCTTGGATGCTTGTGAAGTCGCCCGAAACAAGGATCTTCCCGTCCGGCAAGGCGGCAGCCGCGGTGAACTTGGTGAACGACGCTGAGGCGGGCCCAAACTGCAAGGTGGTGTCGATCGTCCCGGGTTGCGCATTTCCGTGCCTGGGGCCGGACAAGCCAAGCAGGAGGGTCAATAGAACCAGCCGACGTTGCTGAAAGAACGGGCCGTCCCGGCGCGGGCCGAGCTCTCTCCTTCCGGAATTCATGGTCCTGACTTTGGTTCCCGGCCCGCAGCGGTGTCAAGGCCCCATGGGGCCGGGCCGTGGAGGATTTCGACGGCGAAGGAATCGTAGGGATTGGCCGGGTCGGCGCGAAGCGTCAGCTTGGTTCCGGCGACCAGTCGCGGCAGTTCCTTCGCGCCGTCGCAGTAGCGGAAGCCGGCGATGGCGAAGTCATTCATCAGGACCTGACGTTCGGGCGGGGCGGGCACGGCTGCCGCCGGTCGCGTCGCCAGCACTGCGGCTGGGACGAGCGGTGACTTCGTCAAGAACCCCAGGAAGGTCCGTCGAGAACCGGTGCCGATTTCATCTTTCATGCCGCGATTCTGCCAGAGGGGGACTGACATCCGTGGACACAGGGGGCCGGCTGCTTGCCGTCACGACCACCGCCGGCAATCGCCTTCGACCGGGCCAAAGAGTTACGCAGACGCCGCCGAATGCGCCGCGCGCCATTCGGGCCGGTGCTTGAGCCAGAGTTGAATGGCGCGCTCGTACCCAATGTCCCGACCCGCTTTCTCGGACTCGATCCACTTGAGCGTCAGGATCTGATCGCGCTCGTCGAGAAAGTCATTCCAGAACTGGTTGTCGGATGCTGATTCCGGCGGCTCTGGCGCGCCGGCCGCAGCCTGAGGATCATCCTTGCGCCGGTGATAGTCCGCCAGGGCGGGGACCGCCATCGCGAGGAACTCGGTAATCTCGCGCACCGAATCCAAGGCGGTTGCGGCCGTTCCCGGTTCCGGGTGAGGTTGGATGCTCAGAGCTCCGCCCCGATCCACGTCGCTCATGGCCAGGAAAGCGAGGTAACGGCTGCGCGTCATGCCCAAGGCGCCTGCCCGGGTATCGATCTTGGCCAGCAAGACCTTAGGCAGGGAGATGCTGACGACGGCTTGATTAGTAGACCGCATACCAAAAACAACCTGTTTCTAGTGACGGCATGCGCGAAGGTCAAGACAGAACTCTATTGACTCAGCATCACCAGCTCATAGACTTTGCTGCTAGTCAACATCGCGCGGCGGAGCACACCGTGCCTGTGGGCCGTCGCGTCGGCGTGGGTTGGTCAGTTGAGGCACGTACAACCTGAGCACAGGCGGCTATGAAATCGACATCGAACGCGTTGAAACACAGGGGCTTGGGGCTGGCTTTTGAGGGCATGGGTACTCGTCATTTCGGGGCGGATCAGGATGGAAGATCACGACTGGCAAACCAACTCAACGGAGGTGTGAGTGATAGGGGCGCTGGAAGAGGACCGCTTTCATTCGCGGCTCCAGACGCCCTTTCCGGGGCAAGGGTTACAATTCGGTAACACGCTTATGACGTTCTACTTACGCCATGGGCCGCTTACCGTTGCGGTTGGCCCTCCCGACCCCGGAGGAGCTGCGCACGACCGCGATTCACTTCTTGAGGGAGGGTAACGAAGAAGAGGAAGCACGGATTCTCTCTTCTTGCTTTCTGGAACTGGGCGAAGTCCGGCTTGTCGATGGCGGCGCCCGGCAGATCGATATCACGCTCCGCTGCAAACGGAAGGAACTCGAAGCACTACAACCCTTTGAATCGGCGAAGCGCCACACGTCGAAGCTGATGGACCGCATCCGACGGGCCGTTTCGGTGGCCCTGCCCAGCGGCATCGAGGTCGGCTGCATGGACGCGCGGGCGGCGGGGCCGCGGACGGCGTTGCCTGGCAACAGCGGACTGCTGTCCGAAGCCTTCGCGGAACCACCGGTGGCGCGTGGACCGGCCGAGGAGCGAAAGGACAACAGTGGCAGGAAGGCCTCGGCGTTCCAGCGGTGCGGCGATGCGTGGAGCGTGGCATTCGATGGGATGCCGGCTTTTCATCTTGGGAACTCGCTTGGAGCGAGCTACTTGGATCACCTGCTGCATCATCCCGGCGAACCGATCTCCGCCTATGACCTGGAGACCACGATCCACCCTGAGCGCCTGCACGTCCGGCCCCGGGATTCGATTCAGCCTCAGCAGGATGCGGTGGCCGTGAAAGACTACCTGCGTGAGCTGGAACGGGTCCGGGGACAAATCGAGGCGGCTCGGGAAACCGGCGACCGGGTCGAACAGACGCATTTGGAGGCCGATCTGGCATCCCTCGAAGCACAACTTGAGGGCCGGGCCTGCGCGGCTGACGCCGGGGAGCGCGCTCGGAACAATGTTCGGAAGGCCGTTGGCGTTTTGAAGCAGCGATTGATGAGAGGGGGGAAAGCCGAGCGGGCCTTCGCGGAACACATCAAGGTCTATATCAGCCTCGGCTACAAGTGCATATACAATCAGCCGACCGGATACGGGTGGGCCTGAGGCAAAAAAACTCTGCGGGTCGCGGAGTCCCGAGTGGGAAGTCCGAGGTAGCATATGGGTAGTCGGACTTCCCATTGGGAAGTCGCAGGTAGCACGGTTGGGAAGTCCGAGGTAGCATATGGGTAGTCAGACTTCCCATTGGGAAGTCAAAAGTAGCACGGGTGGGAAGTCAAAAGTAGCATATGGGTAGTTGGACTTCCCAATTTGGGAAGTTCGGCTTCCCAAATGGGAAGCGTCATTTCCCGCCATTCAGGTGTGAGCCTGAGTGGCGGTTTTCGTTTTCCCCCTCAGGCGTGAAGCAGCGAAAGCCGTGAAGACCATGCCTGAACGTTCGCGACCCGAGCCTGTCGGTCGGCCCCGAAGAGGGAGATCCCTCATGACCGGCCTCGAGGATCTCGTCGCCGCCGCCATGTCGGCTCCGTCCGAACGCCGGGAGGCCGCTCTTCAAGTCCTGCGTGGACACGCGCTGGCGGTCGAACCCGGCTCTCAGGCCCCCGTCTACGAGCCCCTGCTGACCCAGCGCGAGACGGCCCGACGCCTGGGCGTGAGCGTGCCGACGTTGTGGCGCTGGCGCGTGCCCTTCCACGCGCTTGGGGGCCGCCGGCGGTACCGGATTCCCGACGTCATCGCCTATCTCCAGAGCCAGACGTTCCAGCGGCGCGTTGCCGCACTGCGGGCCGAGGGACGCGCCACCCGCGCCCATGCCCGATTCCCCTTTGGCGACGGTCGCATCCGGCCGGGCCGACGCCAGGACCCACACCAACCGGCCGGTACCGAACCCGAACACGCACAATGAACGAGACTCAAACGCAGCAACCCCGAATCGACTGGCCGCGAGCCCTGCGCAACGTCGCCCTGGGCCTTTGGGGCACCGGCACCTACATCGGCCTTCTGGGCGGCATCGCCTGGCTGGCCGCGGCGGCAGGCGACCCGAACCCGCAGATGGCCGCCACGCTGGCCGTCATCGGCTCGACCCTCACCAACTTGATCGTCTTCGCCGCCGTCGAGTGCGGCTACCGCAACTGATCACCCCAAACCCAAAACAGAAAGGAACAGAACCCTATGGCAGTCCTCACACAACCCGTTAGCCACAGCAACCCCTTCGCCGCCGTCATCGGCGACGCGCTCGCCCCGGCCGGCACGTTTGTCGCCACCGTGATCGACATCCGCGACGAGTTCGGCGTCACCCGCCAGAAGTTCCAAAGCACCGAGGTCGAAAAGGTCGATCTGGCCTGCTTCCTCTTTGGCTTCCGTGACACGCAGGGCCAGCCGCATCGCATCGCCAGCCGACAGATGCGGATCAGCGGCAACGAGAAGTCCGCCCTGTTCGGCTTCCTCAAGAGCATGCTGGGGCGCGCGCCCGCCTACGGGTGGGACTACTGCTCGCTCAAGGGGGCGAAGTGCCTCCTGACGGTCGAGCACGTTCAGCGCAAGGACGGCAGTGGCGTGTTCGCTTCTATCGCGGCGCTCTCGCCCGTCCCGGCGGGGTTCGGTCAACCTGCGCCGCAGCCTCCGCCGGTGGCCGCGCCGGCGCAGCCTCGGCCGCAGCCCGCGCCCGTATCGCCGCCATCTCCCGCGGTGCCTCCGGCGGCTCCCAGCGTCACGCCCGCAGAGGAAGACGAAGTCCCCTTCTGACCTGAAACCCAACCCCACCCGGCGGGGCGGTCCGATCCCTCCCCGTTCACCCTCCTGGAAACCACCCCATGGCAATCCTCAGCAAGGTAAAGACCGCGTCCAGCCACTGGTATCGCATCGACGGCACGCCCGTCCACAAGCTCCCTACCGCCGATGGCCGGGGCGAACGCCCCACCACCATCAAGGATGCCAAGCGCCTGGGGCTCTTCCCCAGCGTCACTGGCATCCTGAGCGTCCTGGCCAAGCCCGGCCTCGAGAAGTGGAAGCTCGATCAGGTTGCGCTGGCGTGCCTGCGCACCCCCAAGACACGGGACGAGTCCGTCGATTACTGGTGCACCCGGGTTCGGGATGTCGCCTTCGAGCAGGTCGAAGAAGCGGCCGACCTCGGCACAATGATCCACGGCGCGCTCGAACTGGCCATGGCCGGCGAACCCTACGCCGACGACCTGCGGCCCTACGTCGAGCCCATTCTCGCCTGGCGGCAGGAAGTCGGCATCCAGATTGTCGAGCGCGAGATCAAGCTCGTCAACCGCGCCGAAGGATTCGCCGGCACCGCCGATGTCCTCTTCCGCTTCGGCCGCAACGGCGTCGGGATCCTCGACTACAAGACCCGGAAGACCAAGCCCGGCGAGGTGGTCCTTTCCTACGACAACCAGGCGATGCAACTCGCCGCCTACGCCGCGACGTACTGGGGCGAGGAGAACATCGGCCGCGTGCTGGCGGCCAACGTCTTCATCTCGACGACCGAGCCGGGCCGGATGGCTGTCGTCAAGCACCCGGACCCCAGGCGGGACTGGGAAGCGTTCAAGATGGTCGCCGCCCTCTGGCGCTACCAGAAAGGCTATGACCCACGCCAGGCGGCAGCCTGAACACCCCCCCCCGAAATCGACCCCTTCCGAACCCTAGAACGTGTCATCCACCCATGTCCGCTATCCCAACACCCCCCGCCCCCTTGAAACGCCGCAGAGGATCAAAAGACGCAGCCGGCGATCACGTTTGGACCCTTCTGCAAGCGAAGCGGCTCGCCGCGATCGCCCAGGACGCGCCCTCCAAGTCAGGCATCTTCGAGCGGGTCTACGCCGGCAAAGCCAGCATGCGCCTTTGCATCAAGGCGTTCTGCCTGGAATGCGTGTGGATGGACATCCTCGCCATTCGTGAATGCACGGCCACGGCGTGTCCCCTTTGGCGCCGCCGGCCCTACCAACAAGGCCCCGCGGCATGATCCCTGAAGCCACCATCATCACGCCCGAGGAATGGGCGGCGGGCTCCGTCGGCGAAGTCCTCGGCGTCGATTTCGAGACCTTCTACACCGCCACCTATTCGGTCGCCGAACTGGGCCAGTGGGCGTACTGCAACGACCCGCGCTTCGACGCCTACCTGGTCGCCGTCAGCGACGGCCAGCGGGCCTGCGTCTGCGCACCGTCCAGGTTCCCGTGGGCCACCCTCGCCGGCCGCGCCTGGGTCAGCCACCACCGGGACTTCGACCGCGCCGTGTTCGACCGGCTCCAGGAACTGGGCCTGGTGCCCGCGGAGATCGCCCCGGCATCCTGGATGTGTAGCGCCGCCCTGTGCGCCTATCTGCAACACCCCCGTGACCTGGCCAGCGCGGTCAAGGCGGTCTTCGGCCAGACGCTCGACAAAGGTCCTCGAGACCGAGCCCGCGGCCGGCACCCGACCGAAGACTGCCTCCTTACCGGCGAGATCAGTCGCTACGCCGCCCGAGACGCGTCGGCGACCTTGGCCCTATGGAATCACCTGGAACGGCACTGGCCACCGCCTGAGCGCCGCCTCTTCGACCTCACGTCCGACATGGGGCGTCACGGTCTTGCCGTTGACTGGGAGTATGTCCGCGCCAAGCGGCTCGAACTCGAGGCGCTGACCGTCTCACTTGCCGACGCCTTGCCCTGGAAGCCCGCCGGTTCGGTCAAGCAGTTCGAGGCGGCCTGCGAAGGGATCGGCGTCCCGGCCCCGCCATCGACTTCAAGCGCCGACCCCCGCTTCGCCCGCTGGCTCGAGAAGCACATCGACTCCGAGGCCGCCATCTGGGTCCGGCACTTGCAGCGAATGCGCTCGGCCAACCGGACCGCCCGGGTCCTCGAGGCGATGGAAGCCCGCCGAATGACCTCGGGCCGGATGGCGTATGAGCTGCGGTACTTCGGCGCCAGCACGGGTCGCTGGTCGGGTGGCGGCGGCCTGAACCTCCAGAACCTGAACCGGAAGAGCGCCGAGGGCGTGGACCTGCGCCGCGCCATCGTCGCCCCGCCCGGGCACGTCCTCGCCGTTGCCGATTATAGCCAGATCGAGAGCCGGGTCCTGCTGTTCCTGGCCGGCGACACCGAAGCCCTCGCCCTGTTCCGCGAGAACCCGGACGCCGACGCCTACGAGATCCACGCCCGGCGCACGATGGGCTACGCCGAGCCCGAACCGCTGAAGGCGTGGTGCGAGCGGACCGGGTAGAACCTGCGCCAGTTGGCCAAGGCAAGGAGCCTCGGGCTAGGTTTTGGCTGCGGGTGGCGCAAGTTCATCGAGGTGGCTCGCGTAATGGCGGGCCTGGAACTGGGCGAGGATGAATCCAAGGGCGTGGTTGAGAGCTTCCGCGACTCCAACCCGCTGATCGTCCGACTGTGGCACCGGCTGGAAGTCGCCTGTGAGTCGCGTGCCGGCGGGCACTACGCTCTGCCGCTCCCCTGCACGCAGCAAGACCCGGCCCTGAAACGCTTTGTCCTGTATCGGGACGTGGTCCCTTCAGATGAGGATATCACCGCTACGGTGGCCGGGGAACGGGTGAAGGTCTACGGCGGGCTGATCGCCGAGAACTGGACCCAGGCCACCGCCCGGGACGTGCTCGCCTCCGCCTGGCTGCGGTGCGTCCAGGCGGGCTTCGTCCCCGTCCTGAGCGTCCACGATGAACTCGTGTTCGAGCTTTCCGAGGCGACCGCGGAAGCCGACCTCGCCCGGATCATCACCATCATGGAAGCGCCCGTGCCCTGGGCGCCTCATCTTCCGCTCAAAGTCGAGGGCAAGCTGATGCCGTTTTACTCCAAGTAACCCCCCCCTATGGCTCTGCTCTACCCCTTCTCCCATCGGACCGCCGAACGCCTGCGCGCCATGCCCGGCCCCGGCGGCACCCATCGGTGGCTGGCCCGTGTAGCCGGCAGCCTGCGCCATCTACTGAGCGCCGACCAGTGCTTCAAGTTCTTGCGCCATTGCTGCGACAAGGGCGTCACCCATCGCGTGGTGCCTGATTCCGAAATCGTGGCCGCCGTGGACTTCGCCTATTCGGGCCAACCCGTCGTCAAGGCCAACTTCGGGCGCGGCGCCGTCGACTGGCCCGAAGGCAACGCCACGCTGATCAGCCGCGTGCTGAGGGAAACGGCCCCGGCCTTTGACACGGAGCCCGGCACCGGCCTCGGCCCCGCCGACGTTCTCCCGCATCTGTTTCGGCCGGGCGAACTGATCTGCTCGGGTCGAATCAAGGAGCGAGCCATGGTACGTCCGCTCGAAGACACGATCGCCGACGCGAACTGGCTTCAGTTCATCGTCATCAATCCGATGCGCGGCCAGGAGGCCGTCAACTACGACGGCAAGCCGTCCGCCCGCTGCCAGAACAATACCGGCACCCGGCGGCATCTGGTCGCCGAGTTCGATGACCTCACCATGTCGAAGGCGCAGCAGGCCCAACTCATCACCAGGCTGGGCCAGTTCGCGCCCCTGATCATGGTGGTGGATTCGGGTGGCAAGAGCCTTCACGCCTGGTTTCGAGTCGATCACCTCGCCGCGCGCGACCAGGTTCGGTTCTTCTACGTCGCGTGCCTTCTGGGCGCGGACGACTCCCGGTGGGACATCTGCGGCTGGCTGCGGATGCCCGGCGGCCTGCGCGTCATCGAGGGAGTGCCGGCGGTCCGGCAGCGGATCCTCCACTTCAACCCCACTTCCACGCATGTCTGAGTTCTCGCCCATTAACTCTCTGCTGTCTGGCTTCCTGTCCGCCGACCTTTCCGCGGGGATGGAGAAGGAGGCCGCCAAAGTCGAACTGGTGCCCCCGACCCGGAGGCTGCGCGAACTCAAATGCGCCGACCCGGCAGCCGACGCCACGGACCTGATTTCCGAGCGGTTCCTCTACCGGGGCGGCATCTGCCTGTTGGTGGGGCCGACCGGAGCGGGGAAGTCTTCCCTGCTCATGCAGTTGGCCATGCACCTGGCCGTCGGAAAGGGCCTCTTCGGGCTCAACCCCGGCGCCCTCTACCGCGCCAAGGGAATGAGGATCCTGCTGGTTCAGGCCGAAAATGATGAAGCCGAACTGGCGAAGATGCGCAATGGGGTGCTGACCGGCACCGATGACCTGACCGAACAAGAGAAGTCCCTCGCCCAGGACCGGATCTTCGTTTGCTCGATCAATGACCGGAGTTCGGAACGGTTCGCCCTGGCGCTGGACGCTCTGCTGACCGAACTCGGCCCGTTCGACCTGGTGATTGTCGATCCGGCCTTTTCCTACCTGGGCGGCGACAGCAACAGCCAGAAGGACGTGAGCCGGTTCATGCGCGAACTCCTGAACCCGCTCCTGCATCGGCACCAGGTCGGGATGGTCCTCGCTCACCACACCAACAAGCCGCTTCGCGGGAAGGAAAAGGACAACTGGGAAGCCGGGGACTTCGCCTACCTGGGCGCGGGTTCCGCCGAGTGGATCAATCCGGCTCGCGCCGCGTTGGCCATCCGCTCGATCGGTTCGGACAGCGTCTTCGAACTCCGGGCGCCCAAGCGCGGCAAGAACCTGGGATGGGAAGATGAGGACGGCATGCCCACGGTCCGGCGCTACATCGCCCACTTCAAAGTGAAGGGGATCATCTGCTGGCGCGACGCCGAACCGGAGGAAGTTGCCGAACTCCTGGCCCAGCCCAAGCGGGGCCGCCCTCCGTCCTGTGATCCCGTTGAAGTTCTCCATTGCATCCAGAAGGTCGAAGGCGAAACCCAGGCTCACTACAAGGAAGCGGTTAGCACGGCCCTTGGCTGCTCCCCCACGGCGGTACAGAACGCGATCAAGACGGGCGTCGCCAAGGGCTGGATTCGGTTTACTGAAAACGGCCAGGAGAAACGCTATCGGCTCACCGAAAAGGGCGCTCAGAAAGCCGCCGAACGCCCTTCTTCCGTCGACTGGACCCCGCAACCCACCAGAAAAGGCGAGGAATTCAATTCTGGTGGGTCTTAACCGCCAACCCATCAACCACTTGCAACGCCAACCCATGCCAACCCGCCAACAACCAGAAAACCCAACCAACAACCCACCAGAAAATAGTGCTCCCTTCGGGAGCAGCATTTTATTTCTGGTGGGTTGGGTTGGTACCGCCTCGCAACTCAAACCCTGACTCTGACCCATGCCTACCCCCGCATACCAACCCCCTGGAACCTCGAAGGCCAAGTCGCCCGCCGAGTTGGCTGTGAACTTCGAGCGCCAACTCGTGGAGACAACCCGGCGTTGGATCGCCATGCGGCGTCTCCACCCAGACTGCGTCTGCCGGTGGCGTCGCGCGGCCACAGTCGGACCCAACGCCGACCTGGCCCTGGTCTTCTTCTGGCGAAAGGGCCTGCCACCCGAAACCGAGATCTGGCCGTATGCGAAGATCGAGCGGCTGGCGGCTGAGGTCACGGATCAGGAGGTCTTCGCCGAACTGGATAGACGGGCACGCCGTGGTGCCGAGGTTGAACCCGAGTAGCCTCCCATCTCCGATGACCATGAAATCCCTCTCCCCAACCCAACGCACCTTGCGGGCGCTCCGCGAACAGGGCCTGGTCTGCGCCATCGTCGAGAAGTGGAACCCGTACGGCGGACCCCATGGCATCCGCCAGGACCTCTTCGGCATCATCGATGTGCTCGCCCTCGATCCCCAGCGCGGCGTCGTGGGCGTCCAGTCCACCGGCCAGGACTTCGCCGGCCACCGGCGCAAGCTGACCGAGGAACGCGCCCAGGAATGCCTCGACTGGCTCAGCACGCCCGGCACCGCCCTCGAGCTCTGGGCCTGGCGCAAGGTCAAGGCCCAGCGCGGCGGCAAGCTCCTGATCTGGCAGCCCCGCGTCCAAGTCCTCACCCGCGCCGACTTCCAACCCCCAACCCAGGAGAACCCGACGTGAAGCAACCCTTCGATGAAGCCAGGCTGGCCGACAGCCGCGACCCGCTCGATGCCCCTGACCAGGGCTTCGACTGGGAGGCGCTCTACCAGCGGCTCAGCGAGGACGCCCGCGAAGGCGACAACGACAAGCGCCTGGCCGAAGCCGTCACCCGCCTGCTCCAGATGCTGGTCCCGCCTGTTCAGCGCGGGATCCGGATCGAAGCCATG
>Ga0209096_1002513_pt1 | contig 17575 bp, 14 predicted proteins | sample AD_UKC034_MetaG_FD_184407 | JGI IMG/M metagenome (GOLD analysis project Ga0209096, IMG submission 184407) | Active sludge microbial communities of municipal wastewater-treating anaerobic digesters from USA - AD_UKC034_MetaG (SPAdes) (version 2) | ecosystem: Engineered > Bioreactor > Anaerobic >... | reverse complement strand
GGACGACGAAGATGGCGTCGCCGCGCCGGTCTGGTCCACCGCCAATGACGCTACCGTCCAGGTGACGGTGACCGGCGGCAACGCCTGCCTCAACGCCTGGATGGACTTCACCGACGGCAGCACGGCGGGCGCCGGCGGCGACTTCGGCGATGCGCTCGGCGGCTATTCCGAGCGGATCATCAACAATGTGCCTGTCGGCCCCGGCGCCCAGTCGGTGTCCTTCCAGACGCCAAACGGGGTGATCGGCGCGACCGCCAACTTCTATTATGCTCGCTTCCGCCTCAGCCCGCGCGATGCCAACGGCAACTGCACGGCTCCCATCGCCCCCACCGGCTTCGTGTCTGGCGGCGAGGTGGAGGACTACCGCCTGGAAACCCCGCCGGAATCCGCGCTGGCCGTCACCCTGGCCTCCTTCCAGGCGGAGTGGGTCGATAACCAGGTGGTGATCGCCTGGGACACGGTCAGTGAGATCGACAATCTGGGCTTCAACCTCTATCGCAGCCAGTCGCCTGACGAGCTGGGCGCGCTGATCACGACGCAGATGGTCCCGTCGCAGTCGCCTGGCAGCACGCAGGGCTTCAGCTACAGCGTCGTGGACAGCGACGTGACCTCTGGCAACACCTACTGGTACACGCTGGAAGACCTGGACATGTCGGGCGTGGCCACCCTGCACGGCCCTGTCAGCGCGGCCTACCAGGCGCCCACCGCGGTGACCCTGGGCAGTCTGCAGGCCCAGCCTGCGGCCAGCAGCTCGCTGCTGCCGGCGGCCGGTGCGCTGCTGGCGCTGATGACGCCGCTGGCCGGCGCCTGGGTGCTGCGCCGCCGCCGCGCCTAAGCGGGCGCGCCGCGTCTGATCGCATCTGAATCAGCCCCCGGACTGGCGACCAGTCCGGGGGCTTTTTTCGTCATCCTGGCGGGCCCTTATGGCCGCCAGCCCATCTTCTCGAAGAACCACACCTCCAACACCGCGGCATCGACGATTTTGCGCACGTCGGAGCCGTCGGCGCGCATGGCGTAGATGGCCCAACTGCCGCCGCGGTCGGAGCGAAAGGCGATCCACTGGCCGTCGGGCGACCAAACCGGCAGACCGTCGCTGGAGGGGTTGTTGGTCAGCCGCACCTTGTTGCTGCCGTCGGCGTTGATGCGGTAGATCTCGAAGTTGCCGTCGTCCTGGGAGATGTAGGCGATCTGCTGGCCATTGGGGCTCCAGGCCGGCTGGCCGTCGCTGCCGCCGCTGGTCAGGCGGCGCTGCTCGCCGGTGTCGACGTTGGTCTCGTAGAGGCCGCAGGCGCCGCCGAAGCAGGCCCGGTGGGCGATCCAATTGCTGATGGGCGACCAGTCGGCATACTCGCCGTCGGTCAGATAGTAGAGGCCGTCGCCGCCGCTGTTGATGATGTAGACGCCATCGCCGGTCAGCGCCAGCCGGCTGCTGTCGGGGGAAAAGCTGGGATAGGCCGCGCCGGCCGGGATCACCAGCCGCTCGCCGGTGTAGTCGGCGTTCATGATCCAGACGCCAGGCTGGAGGCCCGACGCCGGCCAGGCGAAAAAGGCGATCTTGCTGAAGTCGCGCGAGAAGTCCACCTCGGTGCGCCAGTCGAACACCTTGCGGCTGACGCCGCTGGCCAGGTTGATCTCCCACAGCTCCCAGCGATCGGCGGCCATGTTGGCCACGGAGTAGATCAACGTGCCGCGCAGCGGCCCGCCGGCTGTGCCTCCGCCGGTGCTCCCACCGCCGGACGGTGCGGCCGTGGTGGGGCCAGGCGTCGGTGTGGGCGCGGGCGTGGGCGTGGGCGGCGGCTCAGGGATGTCGGCCGCCACTTCGATGGCTGCGGCGTCCCCCTGCACCGTCACCAGGCTGGCCGAAACCCAGCCCGGCTCCTCTCCGGTGAAGCAGCAGACCTGGTACCAACTCCCATCCTCGTTCTTGCCGCTGATGTCGTAGCTGTCGCCGGCCGTGGCCGAGGCGATAACCGGAAAGTCGACGCCGGGGCCGCCGCGCACGTTCATGTTGCGGCTGGCGATGGCCTGCGGGGTTTCCGGTTCGGGCTCAGGAGTTGCCGTGGGCGGTTCTGGCGTCGGCGTTGGAGGCGTGGGCGTGGGCGTGGGTGGTTTGGGCGTCGCCGTCGGCGGCTCAGGAGTCGCGGTGGGCGGGACAGGGGTGGCCGTCGGCGGCACAGGCGTCGCCGTCGGCGCCGTCGTCGGGACCTCAGCCTGCTGCTCAGGCTGAGTCGTAGGGGCGACGGCTACCGCAGTCGCTGCCGGCGTCTCGTTGCCAGGACAGCCGGCCAGCAGCAGTGCAGCCAATGCCAGAATGAACAGTAGCATCCAGCGGCGTGTCAGGGGTCCCATAGTTTCCTCCTTGTCTGGGTGAGATGAATGAGGCAAACAGAGATTGATCTCGTGTCGCAGGCGCTGGCAGTTCACCAGTCTCCACCTGCACCTAGTCGGCTGCGCGGTCGTCCCACCAAATGGTCGCCGTGAAGGTGCTGAACAGCTCCGCGCCGTCTTGGCTTCCCAGACGCGGTAACGGCCATCCGATCCGCCCGTCACCAGCCGGCTGCCGTCCGGGCTGAAGGCGGCGCTGAAGATGATCGGGTCTTCGATGGTCTCGCCCATCAATTCGCTGTCATACAGGATCAGGGCCGTGAAGGCGTCGAGGGTGGCCTGCACCCTGGCAGATGCGCTGGCCGAGCGGGAGCTTGATCAGCGGGAAGTGCAGGAAAGCCGCGTGGCATTCTTCACAATTCCGATTGTATCTTACTTCCCAAATATGAGAAACAGATGAAAACAAGCGCCCGCGTCCATGTCAGTTTCTTAATGATTCGGCCAGGCATGGCCCGGAAACCCGGTTCTTGATGCGATTCCTGACAGCAGGCCGGTACTTCTGCGGTCATCGGCGCAGGATCAGCGGCAGGAAGCGCCGGTGTACCGCCGGCAAAGGCGTGGCGGTCGCGGTTGCCGTCCAGGTCGCGCTGGGTGTGGCGGTGCGGACGGCAGTCGGCGTTGGGGTGGGCGTGGCTGTTGGCGTGGCCGTGCGCGTGGGGGTGGCGGTTGGCGTGGCCGTGCGCGTGGGGGTGGCGGTGGGCGTGCGCGTCGACGTGGCCGTGGCGGTGGGCGTCCAGGTGGGCGTGACGTTGACGCCGCAGACCAGGCCGTTGCCGCGCCAGTAGCGCACCCCCGCACGCCAGCCCTGGAAGGCCGGGTCGCTGGGCTCGCACAGCGCCGTCTCGCGCAGGTCCACGCTCCACATTCTGGTCAGTCCGGTCAGGCTGGCCGGCAGGGGGCCGTTCAGCCCGTTGCTGGCCAGGTGCAGGCGACGCAGGGCGCTCAGCCCGCCCAGGCTGGCCGGCAAGGGGCCGCTGAGCTGGTTCTGCTCGACATAAAGACCAGTCAACTGGCTCAGATTGCCCAGGCTGGCCGGCAGCGGGCCGCTGAGCCGGTTGTCGCGCAGGGAAAGCGCGTGCAGGCTGCTGGCATCGCCCAGGCTGTCGGGCAGCGGGCCGCTGAGGTCGTTGCCATCCAGTCGCAGCAGCTCCAGGGAGGGGGCAAGGCCCAGGGCGGGGGGCAGCGGGCCGCTGAAGGCGTTGCCCTCCAGCGAGAGCACGCGCAGCTGCGGCAGCGCGCTCAGCCAGCCGGGCAGCGGGCCGCTGAAGGCGTTGCCCTCCAGGTAGAGGAGCTTCAAGGCGGCGAGGTTGGCCATCTGCTCCGGCAGCGCGCCGCTAAGCTGGTTGCCGGCCAGCGACAGTTCGCGTAGCCGATTGAGGCTGCCCAGGCTGGCGGGGGCCATGCCGCTGAGATCGTTGTAGCCCAGCCAGAGCTGTTCCAGATTGGCCAGTTGATCGAGCCAGCCGGGCAGCGGGCCGCTGAACTGATTGCCGGAGAGGTAGAGGCGTTGCAGGCGGGAGAGCGCGGGCAGCCAGCCGGGCAGCGGGCCGCTGAACCGATTGTCGGCCAGCCCCAGCGCCTGCAAGGCGTTGAGGCTGCCCAGCGCGGCCGGCGGCGGGCCGCTGAGCTGGTTCTCCTTCAGGTTGAGCCACTGCAGCCGGGTCAGATTGCCCAGGGCGGCCGGCAGGGGCGCGGGCAGGCCGGTGCTGCTCAGGTCCAGCTTTTGCAGGTTGCGCAGGTCGCCGATGGTCGCCGGCAAGGGCGTGGGCAGATCGCGGCCGGCCAGCGACAGGCCGGTGATGGCGCAGCGCGCGCCGGCCGGCGTGGCGACCGTCTCCAGATAGGAATCGTAGAAGGGCAGGCCATAGCCGGCCAGGATGCTCTGCAGCGCGGCCAGATCCGCGCTGTAGGTGCAGGCGCTGAAGAGCGCGCGCAGGGCGAGGGTACCTGCCGCCGGGCCGCGGCTGGCCGCCTGAACAAGGTAGCTCTGCCCGGCCGTCACACCCACGTTCAGGTTGGAGCTGTCCGACCACCAGCCGCCGTTGTCGTTGCAGCCGCGGCTGACCAGGGCGCCCTGCTCCTCCTGCCAGAGCGCCAGCACCGTGTCGAAGTCGCTGCCGGCCGTGTTGAGGGTGACGAAGCCATCGCCGGGCGCGGTGAAGTGGTACCAGACGGTGTGCTGATTCTGGCCATCGCCGCAGCCCATGGTCGGATCATCGGGCGCCGTGGTCGCGCCCGTCACATCCTGGCTGCCCTCGTAGGGCAGGGCAATGGCCGCGGCGTTGGCGCGGTCGTCGTTGGGCGGCGACGAGCCGGCGCGCGCTGGCAGATCGGCGGCTTGGCCGGCCGCCCGGCCGCGCCGCGGCTGGGCGTCGCCAGCTCCCCCGGCTTCCCCCGGCGCCTCTCCCTTCACCACCTCCACGAAGCTGATGTGCTCATCGCCGTCGCCGCGGCTGCGGATGCGGAAATCATAGCCCGCGTGCTGGTTGCTGAACTGCGCATCGGGCAGGACGAAGCGAGCCTCGCGCCATTGGTTGCTGTTGCCCTTGGTCACCACGCCGGCCGATTTGGCGTTGTCGTCCAGCGCGTCGTAGAGCAGCTCCCAGGTGTCGCGGCCGGCGTCCAGGTAGATCACGGTGATGGTCACCGGCCGCGTGGTGTTGTCGTAGAGATAGGCATCCTCCACGGCGAAGAACATGTCGGGGTTGCCGCTGGCCGCGTCGGTGCGCCGGGTGAAGCGGCCCCAGGGCTGGCCGGTGACGTTCCACTGCGGCGTGGTGCGGCCGCCGGGCGCGCTGTCCACCTGGCGCAGCCAGAAGTCGAAGTTGCCCCGCTGCGGATACCAGGTGGACTGCGTCTCGCGCAGCGCTACCCAGACGCCGGGGGTGGTATCGATGGCGACGCCGGCGTAGCGTGCGGCCAGGCGCAGCGCCCACTGGCCGACGGGGTCGGTCGTGGTCAACGGCTGGCGGCCCAGCAGCAGATAGGCCGGGTGCTTGTTCATGCCGTTGAGCAGCGACCAGAGCAGGTCGGCCGTGGTGGGGTAGCTGGAGGCCGTCCCCTCCCAGGCCAGCGGAACCTGGCCGGCGAACTGCAACATGGGGTCATACTGGCCGGTGCGGCAGACATCGGGGTGGATGACGGCGCTGTCGGAGCGGATCACCTGGTCATCGTGGTCGGGGATCAGCCGGTTGTGCTTCAGGCCCACGCCGATGCCGCCGGCGTAGTCGCTGAACTCGCGGCGCTCGCGGCGGGAGAGGTACCAGGGCGCGTATTGCACCAGCAGCGGGGTATCGTGCCAGTGGCGCTGGTAGATGTCGCTGATGCGGTTGACCGTTTCGATCCACAGGTCTTCGGTCAGGCCCGCGGCCTGCAGGCAGGCGTCCACCTCGCTGTCCGACTCGCCGGGCATGGTCTCGCCGTAGATGCCGCTGCTGACCTCCACGAAGGCGACGCGCGGGTCATCGCGGTAGCGTTCGGCCGCGGCCTGGACGAAGCGCTCGAAGGCGTCCAGATAGGCCGGCGTCCAGTACATGGGGATATCCTCCTGCTGCGCGGCCCCGTATTGGTCGGTCCAGGTGCAGGCGACGTAGCCATCGCCGGCCGGCCAGGCGCCGTGGGCGGCGTTGAACCAGGCCGGAACCTGGTTGCCGCCGCAGCAGGCCCCCTCGTAGGTGTTGAAGGCCAGCCCCACCGGCTTGCCCAGGCTGGCCTCGACCGCCATCCACTGGTCGATCGCGTCCCAGCGGTACTGGCCTGGCCCCTCCTGCTCCACCGTGCGCCAGGTGAAGACCAGATGCCCGCCGGTGAGCCAGGGGTAGAGCTGCGGGTCCAGGTGCGACCAGTCGAAGAAGGTGTAGAGGCCGGCGTTGGGGAAGGATTGGTAAGACGCGGCCGGCGGGGCCTGCCAGGCGGGGCAGGATTGCAAGTCGCCGGCCTGGGCTGTGACATCGACCGGGCTGACGGTCTGGGCAGCGGCGGGACTGGCCAGGCCGGCCCACGCGCCGCCCAGCAGGATCGCCAGCAAAAAAAGGAAACCAGGAGCAAAACGCCAGTCAGACATGGGGAAACTCTCCTCCGGAGCAACCTGCATCGCGCTCCAAGATCACCGGCCGCCTGAAGGCTCGACTCCGTGTGCAAACTCAGGAGTTCCGGCAGGAGTCGAGGCTTTAGCCGGAGTTCCGGCAGGAGTCGAGGCTTTAGCCGGGGCCGGTCGACGTGGCCGCCTGAAGGCTCGACTCCGTGTGCTGGGTCGGTCAAAACGAACAACGCCGGTGCGCTGCCACTGTAGCACCGGAGGCCAGGTTCGTCAAACGGCGGGGAGAACCGCCGGGTGGGGCGCGCGCGAAAATGTCTTGACATTTAACCTTGCGTGTGATAGAATTCGCAACCGTACAGTACCTGGCGCAGCAAGCTGGCGCCAGCCCCACGCTGGCGGCGGCGCCGGGCAGCCTTGGTTTCCCCAGTCGCGCTGGTCCCCTCCCACGGAGCGAATCGTGCCGATCGAATACCTGCCGATCCTGATCCTGCTCGTCATCGGAGCAGTGTTTGCCGTCATCGCCTTGGCGGTGCCCGCGCTCTTTGGCCCCAAACGCACCCCCAAGGCCCGCCTTGAGCCCTACGAGTCGGGGATGTTGCCCTACGGCGACGCGCGTCGTCGATTTCCGGTGCACTTCTACGTGGTGGCCGTGCTCTTCATCCTCTTCGACATCGAGGTGATCTTCCTCTATCCCTGGGCGGTGGTGCTGCGCCAGCTCAAGCTCTTCGGCTTGATCGAGATGGCGGTCTTTTTCGTGATTCTCCTGGTTGGCTTTGGCTATGTGTGGCGCAAGGGCGCGCTGGACTGGTGACGGACTGAGGTTGTTATGGGTCTCGAAAACAAACTTGGCAATGATGGCGTCCTGGTGACGACGCTGGAGAGCATGGTCAACTGGAGCCGGGCCAACTCGGTCTGGCCGCTGCTCTTTGGCCTGGCCTGTTGCGCCATCGAGATGATCGCAACCGGCGCGCCCCGGCATGACATTTCCCGCTTTGGCTCGGAGCTCTTCCGCGCCTCGCCGCGCCAGGCTGACCTGATGATCGTCTCCGGCCGGGTGAGCAACAAGATGGCGCCGGTGATCAAGCGGCTGTATGACCAGATGCCGGAGCCCAAGTGGGTGATCGCTATGGGCATCTGCGCCAGCGCCGGCGGTCCCTTCAACAACTACGCCATCGTACAAGGGGTGGACAAGATCATCCCGGTGGATGTCTACATTCCCGGCTGCCCCCCTCGCCCGGAGGCGCTGTTGCAAGGCCTGGTGCTGCTGCAGAAGCAGATCAAGGGCGAGAAGTTCAGCCAGTACGACATCGATTTCATGCAGGCGGCGCAGAGCCGGGCGATGCGGTAACACGAGGACACTCCCATGACCAACGGCGCACCGGCTACGGTGGCAGAGTCCCTGGATACAACTGAGTTTCGCGATGTGGAAGCGCGCCTGAGGGAGCGTTTCCCCGACGCGCTGGTGGATGTGGAACGGGCGCACGGCGAGATCGACTTCACCGTGCGCGCTGGCGACCTGCTGGCGGTGGCGCGCTTCCTGCGCGACGAGCCGGGGCTGGAGTTCATTCACCTGGCCGATCTGACAGCCATCGACCGCAGTGCGCTGCCTGCGCAGCAGCGCACCCGGCCGGGCAGCCAGGAGCGCTTCGCCAGCATCTATCAGCTCTACTCCATCGCCCAACGCCGGCGCATCCGTCTGACCGCGCCGGCCGAGGGCAACGACGACAAACCTACGGTGCCCAGCCTCCATCCCCTGTGGAAGGCTGCCTTCTGCATGGAGCGCGAGGCCTACGATCTGGTGGGCGTCCACTACGAGGGACACCCCGACCTGCGGCGCATTCTCTTGCCGTGGGACTGGGTGGGCCATCCGCTGCGCAAGGATCAGCCGCTGGGCGGGCAGGATGTGCCCTTCAGCATGATCTGGAACGACCCTGATTTTGCCACGTTGGGCCAGCAGGTTCTGGATCCGGCGCCGGTACAGGCGCCGCTGCCCAAGGGGGTCGATGCCCGGCAGCATGTGATGCTCAACCTGGGGCCGCATCACCCGGCCACCCACGGCGTGTTGCGCGTAGCCGTGGAGCTGGAAGGGGAGCGGGTGATCAGCGCCCATCCTGACACCGGCTATCTGCACAGCGGCTTCGAGAAGCAGGGCGAGCATGTGCGCTACAAGGACTTCGTGCCCTACACCGACCGCATGGATTACACCTCGGCCATGGCCAACAACCTTGGCTATTGCCTGGCCGTGGAGAAGCTGTTGGATGTGGAGATTCCGCCGCGCGCCCAGGCCATTCGGGTGATCGTGGCTGAGCTGCAACGCATCGCCGCGCACCTGGTCTGGATTGCCACCCACGTGCTGGATGCCAGCGGCACCGGCATGAGCCTGCTGATGTATGCGCTGCGCGAGCGTGAGATGATCCAGGACATCTTCGAGATGATCTCCGGCGCGCGCCTGACCTACTCCTACGTGCGCATCGGCGGCGTCTGGCGCGATACGCCGCCGGCCTTCATCACCAAGGTGGAAGAATTCCTCGAGATCTTTGCTGAGCGTCTGAAGCAGTATGAGCGCATGCTGACCAAGAGCGTGGCGCTGCGCAAACGGCTGGAAGGGGTCGGCATGTTGAGCCGCGAGGACGCGCTGAGCCTGGGCGCGACCGGCCCCCTGCTGCGCGGCAGCGGCGTCTACTACGACCTGCGCAAGCTGGCGCCGTACAGCGGCTATGAGCGCTACGATTTCGACGTGCCCATCTCCGACCGCTGCGATTCCTACGGTCGCTATCAGATCCGCGTGGAGGAGATGCGCCAGAGCCTGCGCATCGTCCGCCAGGCGCTGGAGGATGTCAAGGCCAGCGAAGGCCAGCCCTGGAAGAGCAACGACCGCAAGGTGGCCCTGCCCCCCCGCTCCGAGCTGGACACCAGCATGGAGGCGTTGATTCATCACTTCAAACTGGTGACCGAAGGGCTGCGGCCGCCGGCCGGCGAGGTCTACTTCGGCCACGAGAACCCCAAGGGCGAGCTGGGCTACTACATCGTCTCCGACGGCAGCGCCAAGCCCTATCGCCTGCGGGTGCGCGGCCCCAGCTTCGTCAACATCTACGCCACCAACACCATGGCCAGCGGCCAGTATCTGGCCGACCTGGTGGTCATCATCGGCTCCATCGATATCGTCCTGGGCGAGGTGGACCGGTAGGGAATGGCAATGGCCAACGGCCAATATTCAACGGCCAATGGCCAATGGCCAATATTCAACGGCCAACGGCCAATGGCCAATATTCAACGGCCAATGGCCAGTGGCCAATATTCAACGGTCAATGGCCAATGCTCAATGCTCAATGGCGAGTGGGCAATGGGTTGATTATCCCGAAGCCATTCACCGTTCACCGTTCACCGTTCACCGTTTACCGTTCACCGTTCACCGCTCACCGCTCACCGTTCACCGCTCACCGTTCACCGTTATGACCTTACTAACTGACGCGACCCACAACAAGATTCGTGAATTGATGGCCCGCTATCCCCAGCCGCGTTCGGCCTTGGGGCCGGCGTTGGAGGCTGTGCAGCAGCAACTGGGCTATGTGTCGGAAGCGGCCATGGTCGAGGTGGCGCGGCTGTTCGATCTGGACGCGGCCGAGGTGCGCGCTTTCGTCGGCTTCTACCACATGCTGCGCCAGGAGCCGCCCGGCGCCTACCACCTGGAAGTGTGTACCAACGTGCCCTGCCTGCTGCGCGGCGCGGGCCAGTGCGCCGACCAGCTCAAGCAGAAGCTGGGCATCGATTATCACGAAACCACGCCCGACGGCCTGTTCACCCTGGGCGAGATGGAGTGCCTGGGCTCCTGCGGCACCGGACCGATGGTCGCCGTCACCAAGAAACAGGCCAACTGGATGCGCTACTACGAGCAACTGGAGGCGCCGGAGCATATCGACGCCATGTTGGACGAGCTGCGCCAACTGGCCGACGTGCCGGCCGCGCAGTTGCCAGCGCCGGAGCGCGTGGCGCCGGGCGCCGCCGACCGATCGACCGGTCCCTACCACCACGGCCACCATCCAGAGACCAACAACATGCTGGCGCGCATCGATCAGCCAGAGAGCCACACCATCGCCAGCTATGAGGCTGACGGCGGTTATGCCTTGGCCAGGGAAACGTTGCAGGGCAAGACGCCCGCCGATGTGCTGGAGACGGTCAAGGCTGCCGGGCTGCGCGGCCGCGGCGGCGCGGGCTTCCCCGCTGGCATGAAATGGAGCTTTCTGCCGGCTGGCGTCTACCCGCGCTATCTGGTGGTCAACGCCGACGAAAGCGAGCCGGGCACCTTCAAGGATCGCCTGATCATCGAGTATGATCCGCACCAGTTGATCGAGGGCATCATTCTGGCCAGCTATGCCACCGAGGCCAGCCACGCCTTCATCTACATCCGCGGCGAATATTTCTTCGGCGCACAGCGGCTGGAGCAGGCTGTGGCCGAGGCGCGGGCCAAGGGCTACGTCGGCAAGGATATTTTCGGCAGCAAGAAGGACCTGGAGATCACCGTCCACCGCGGCGCGGGCGCCTACATCTGCGGCGAGGAGACCGCGCTGCTCAGCTCGCTGGAGGGCTACCGCGGCCACCCGCGGCTCAAGCCTCCCTTCCCAGCCGTGGAAGGTCTGTACAGCAAGCCCACCATCGTCAACAACGTGGAAACCATCGCCCAGGTGGTGCATATCGTGCGACATGGCGCGGCCTGGTATCGCCAGTGGGGCACCGAGCGCAGCCCCGGCTTCGCGCTCTATGCGCTGAGCGGCCAGGTGAAGAAGCCGGGCGTCTACGAGCTGCCCTACAACACCACGCTGCGCCAGTTGATCTTCGACTACGGCGGCGGCGTCATCGACGATCGGCCCATCAAGTCGATCATTCCCGGCGGGCTCTCCATGCCCCATCTGGCCGCGGACAAGCTGGATGTATCCATGGATTTCGAGAGCATTGTGGCAGCCGGCTCCTCGCTGGGCTCCTGCGGCATCATGGTGATCTGCGAGGGCGCCAACATGGTGGAGCTGGCGCTGCGCACCATCAGCTTCTACCGCGAGGAGAGCTGCGGCAAGTGCACGCCCTGCCGCGAGGGCACCGGCTGGCTCAAGAAGATCCTGGAGCGCATCGAGCGCGGCGAAGGCCAGCTCGGCGACCTGGACACCATCGAGCGGCTGACCTGGCCCATCGAGCGGCAGAGCTTCTGCCCCTTTGGCCCCGCCTCAGTCTGGGGCGTGCGCAGCCTGCTCAAGCTCTTCCGCGTCGACTTCGAGACCTACATCCAGCAGACCAACCCCAGCGGCCAGGCCCCGGTGCTGCCGGTGCGGCCGATCTACCGGCCGGACACCGGTGAGCCGGCGCCGCAGGTGAGGGTGTAGACGCATGAACGTCGAGTGGACAGACTATATGCTGTTCCGGGCGAGGTCGAGAGGATATGATCTCGCCAGAATCGAGCATATTCTGACCTACTCGACAGAGCGATACTTCGATACTGCTACTCAGCGTCATGTGATTATCGGTCGCTACCGTGATGAATTGGTCATGATACCGTATGAGCAGGATGAGGACCGGGTGACGCCGGTGACCGTTCATGCGACGACGCGACAGCAAGTCAATTTCCGCGTGAGAACGGGCAGGTTTATCAATGAATGATCTGAGAATGGCCTACTTTGAGAAGGAAGACATCCTGCATTTGATGGTGGCGCCTGGTCCTGAAGTCCAAAGCGTCGAGTTGAGTCCGGATGTTACTGTCGAGATGGATGCAGAAGGGCAGATCCTTGGTATTGAAATCCTGAACGCCAGCAGATTCTTGCGCGATTCGATCATGGACTCGATTCAGAGTCAAATGCTGCGTCACCTGGAAATGACGCCGGCGTGAGGCTCGGATGGTCCGGGTTATTCACGTCGAGGCGAAAGCGCATTTCAATCTGCTGGTGACGTTCAACACCGGCGAGCGAAAACTGGTGAATGTCGAATAGTATTTGTGCGGACCGATCTTCCAATCCCCACAAGATCGTTGGAAATTATGCCTGATCTCATAACCATCACCATCGACGATGTCGAATACAAAGTTCCCAACGGGATGCTCCTGACCGATGCGGCCAAGCTGATCAACATCGACATCCCCGTCTTCTGCTCGCATCCCAAGCTGGACCCGCTGGGCGCGTGTCGTATGTGCCTGGTGGAGCAGGATGTGCGCGGCCGTTGGATGATCGTCACCGCCTGCACCATCCGCGTGGCCGAGGGGATGAAGTTCCGCTACGCCAGCCCGGCCGCGACCCAGGCGCGCGAGGACACCCTGGAGTTCCTGCTGATCAACCATCCGCTGGACTGCCCCATCTGCGACAAAGGGGGCGAGTGTCCCTTGCAGGACCAAACGCTCAAACATGGCCCTGGCGTTTCCCAGTTCCAGGAGATCAAGAACCACAAGGCCAAGCGCTACCCCATCAGCGATCTGATCATGCTGGATCAGGAACGCTGCATCATCTGCTGGCGCTGCATTCGCTATCTGGAGGAATGGGAAGACAAGCCGCAGTTGGGGCTTTTCCACCGCGGCGACAGGTCGGTGATCGATTTCTTCCCCGGTCAGCCGGTGGACGCCAAGACCAGCGGCAACATCATCGAACTCTGCCCGGTAGGCGCGTTGACCAACCGTGTCAGCCGCTTCCGCTATCGCCCCTGGGACACCAAGAACATCGATTCCATCTGCGTCCACTGCTCGCAGGGCTGCAACGTGCGCCTGGATGGCCGCATCCATCAGTTGCGCCGGGTCGTGGCGCGCGAGAACATGGCCGTCAACGACGAGTGGATCTGCGACAAAGGCCGCTTCATCCACGCCTTTGCCGATGCGCCGGAGCGCCTGACCACCCCGCTGATCCGCGATCACAAGGGGGGTGAGCTGCGCGAGGCCGGCTGGGAGGAGGCGCTGGCCCTGGTGGCGCAGCGACTGGCCTTCACAGCCGATGTGCAGGGGCCGGCCGCGGTGGGCGCGCTGGGCTCGGCCAAGCTGAGCAACGAGGCCGCCTACCTGTTGCAGAAGCTGATGCGCGGGCTGGTGGGCAGCAACAACGTCGATCACCGCGGCGGCGCGGCCGTGCTGGCCGACCCCCGCGGCCTGAGCGCGATCCGCGACGTGGAGCAGGCCGATCTGATCGTGTTGGCCGGCGTCGATCCGGCCGAGGAACAGCCGGTGCTGGCCACCTTCATCCGCCGCGCGGTGCGCCGCCGCGGCGCAAAGCTGCTGATCCTGCACCCGCGCCAGATCGAGGACACCCGCTACCCCGGCGCCTATCTGCCCTACAAGCCTGGCCAGGAGGCGGCGCTTTTCGAGGGGCTCAGCCGCGGCCTGCTGCAAGAGGCCCGGGTCAAGGAGCGCGCGGCCCGGCTGGCCGGCTTCGCCGATCTGGTCGACGGGCTGGGCAACGCCGCGGTGGACGCCGCGGGGGCCGAGGCGGTGCGGCTGATGCTGAGCGCCCAGCGGCCCATGATCCTCTACGGCCCGGCGCTGGTCAGCGGTCGGGCGGCCGCGGCCAACCGGGCCAGCCTGATGAATTTTGCCCTGCTGGCCGGCTGCGTCGAGCGCACCTTCTACCTGGCGCCGGAGGCCAACAGCGTCGGCGCGCGCGACATGGGGCTGCTGCCGGCCAGCTTGCCCGGTCACGCAGCCATCGGCGACGCACCCGGCCGCGAGCGGCTGGAGCGACTTTGGGGCGTCAAGCTGCCGACCCAGCCGGGCCTGGGCTACGATGAGATGCTGGAAGCTGCTGCGGCCGGCCGGCTGCGCGCCCTCTACCTGGTGGGCAGCGACCCGGCCTCGCAGGGCCCGGCCGGCCAGGCCGCCTTGCAGAAGGTCGATTTCCTGGTGGTGCAGGAGCTGTTCCTGACCGAGTCGGCCAAGCTGGCCGATGTGGTGCTGCCGGCCGTGAGCTGGGCCGAGACTGATGGCACCTTCACCAACCTGGAGCGCCGGGTGCAGCGCGCCGCCCAAGCCATCGCCAACCCGCACAGCCAGGCCGCGCCTGACTGGCTGATCTTCACCGAGATGGCCAAGCTGTGGCCGGCCGTGGCGGGCGAGGCCAAGGCCGAAGGCAAGAAGAGCAAGCGCAAGAGCAGCGGCGCGGCCCGCCAGTGGGGCTACGGCAGCGCCGCCGAGGTGCTGGACGAGATCACCCGCGCCGCGCCCATGTACGACAAGCTGAGCTGGGACGCTCTGGGCGACGAGGGCACGCAGTGGCCGCTAGCCGACGCGGCTGGCAGCCCGCTCTCGGCCGTGGCCTCGCGCCGCTTGACGCCCCCCGAACGCCGCAGCGTCGCGCCTGGCCGCGATGAATATCCCTACGCGCTGGTGGCCGGCCAGGTGCTGTTCGACTACGGCACGCTGATGCGCCAGACCGAGGTGACCGAACGGGTGGCCGCACCGGTGGCCGTGAGCATCAACCCGGCCGACGCGGCGCGCGAAAAGCTGGCCGCCGGCCAGCCGGTCAGCATCAGCTCGGCCGTGGGCCAGGTCGTGCTGCCCGTTCGGCTGGACGAAACCGTGCAGCCGGGCACGCTGTGGATCCCCTATTCCTTGCCGGGTGCGCCGGCTGAAACCCTGCTGGGCAGCGTCAGCGCAGGGTCGGGCGCGCGCGTGCGCATCGCGCCTGGCGCGCTGAGTTCCTCCGAGAAGGTCGGCTGACATGGACTGGATATCGCTCATCGTCGTCCCGGCGATCAAGAGCCTGGTGCTCATCATCGTCTTGCTCACCTCCTTTGCCTATCTGACCTACTACGAGCGCAAGATGCTGGCGCGCTTCCATGTGCGCTATGGCCCCAACCGGGCCGGCCCGCTGGGGCTGTTGCAGCCGATTGCCGACGCGTTCAAGGCGATTTTCAAGGAGGAGATCATCCCGCTGCGCGCCGACAAGCTGATCTACCTGGCGGCGCCGGTGTTGGCGCTGATCCCGGCCCTGGTGGCCTATGCGGTGATCCCCATCGGCCCCACCATCAGCCTTTTCGGCCAGCAGGTCAACCTGTACATAGCCGACGTCAACGTGGGCTTTCTCTACATCCTGGCCGTGGCAGGGCTGGGCGCCTATGGCGTGATCCTGGCCGGCTGGAGCAGCAACAACAACTATTCGACGCTGGGCGCGCTGCGCACCTCAGCCCAGATGGTCAGCTACGAGCTGCCGCTGGGCATCATGCTGGTGAGCATCGTGCTGACTACCACCCTGGCCACCGGCACGGGATCGCTCAGCCTGGTGGAGCTGGTGCAGTCGCCCCGCCCCTGGTGGGTGTGGCTTTGGCTCTGGATCGGCTTCCCCATCTTCTTCATCTGCATGTTGGCCGAGACCAACCGCAGCCCCTTCGATCTGCCGGAAACCGAGAACGAGCTGGTGGCCGGCTTCCAGACGGAGTATGGCGGCATCAAGTTTGCGCTCTTCTTCATGGCCGAGTACATCAACATGATCGTGGCCAGCGGCATCATGGTGACCGTCTTCTTCGGCGGCTACCGCGGGCCTTTTGTCGATCAGGTCCCGATCCTGGGTGTGCTCTACTTCGTGCTGAAGGTGATCTTGGTGCTTTTCCTCTTCCTCTGGGTGCGCGCCAGCGTGCCACGCGTGCGCTATGATCAGTTGATGGCCTTCAACTGGAAGTTCCTCCTGCCCACGTCGCTGCTCTATCTGGCCATCACCGCGGTGGCCGTGGCGTTGGTGTGAGGCGGAGAGGAACTCAGAGGAACTTGTGTGTAACCGTAACTCGTAGCTCGTAACCGGATGTGCATGGATGCTTCCGGATTACGCATGACGGGTTGCGCATCACGTTTCACGGAGCAATAATGGCTGGACTAGGCGATGTTGTAAGAGGAACGGTGCAGATTGCCGAGGCCATGGGCGTGACGCTCAAGGCCCTGGCGACCAAGCCGGTGACGGTTGAGTATCCCGACGAACCGATCGCGGTCTTTCCGCGCTATCGCGGACGCCACATGCTGCGCCGGTACGATAACGGCCTGGAGCGCTGCATCGGCTGTGCCCTGTGCGAGGCGGCCTGTCCCACCGGCGCGATCTACGTGGACGCGGCCGAGAACGACCCGGAGAACCCTGTTTCGCCCGGCGAACGCTACGCCAAGACCTACGAGGTTAATTTTATGCGCTGCGTCTTCTGCGGCGACTGCGAAGAGGCCTGCCCCGTGGAGGCGGTCGTTCTGACCCAGGCCTTTCCGCTGCCTGAGCAGGAACGCCGCAGCATGATCTTCGTCAAAGAGCAGTTGTTGGAGCCGCCCGACGCGAACATCGCGATCCGCCCCGCCCATTAGGACGCTGACCCTGGCGCGCTGCGGCGGCCAGCCTGCCGTCGCAGTGGATAGACCGGCAAGAGCAAACCTATGCAACTACTTTTCTTTCTGATCCTGGCCGCGGCCGCCATCGCCGGCGCTCTGGGCGTCGTCGTGAGCAAGAAGCCGGTCTACAGCGCGCTGTCGTTGCTGGTCAACTTCGCGGTGGCCGCGGTGCTCTTCATCACCCTGCAAGCTCAGTTCGTGGCTGTGGTGCAGATCATCGTCTACGCCGGCGCGATCGTGGTGCTTTTCCTGTTCGTGATCATGCTGATCGGCGGCGACCTGCCCGGCGTGGCGGTGCGGCCGCGCGCCCGGGCTGTGGCAGCCGTGGCGGCCCTGGTGGCCGGCGTGCTGGCGCTGGCCGGCCTGGGCTATGCCCTGGTGGCCGGCAGCCCGGCAGCGACGAGCGGCGCTGTGCCGGGCAACGGCAGCGTGCAGGCCATCGGCGAGGCGCTTTTCACCACCTATCTCTTGCCCTTCGAGCTGGCGTCGGTGCTGCTGTTGGTCGCCATGATCGGCGCGGTGGCGCTGGCGCGCAAGGATAGCACGTAATGCGTGATGCGTGATGCGTAATGCGTAACCGGAGAAGAGTCTCCCGGGCAGAGGTGGCTGTGGTTGCGAGTTCAGTCCAATTCCAAGCAACTCAGAGACAACTCCCACCGCCACACTCCGAGTTACGAGTTACGCATTACGAGTCAGTCCCAAATCCAAGCAACCCAAAGACAACTCCCATCGCCACACTCCGAGTTACGCATTACGAGTCAGTCCCAAATCCAAGCAACTCAGAGACAACTCCCACCGCCACACTCCGAGTTACGCATTACGAGTCAGTCCCAACTCCA
>Ga0209096_1002510_pt1 | contig 17581 bp, 23 predicted proteins | sample AD_UKC034_MetaG_FD_184407 | JGI IMG/M metagenome (GOLD analysis project Ga0209096, IMG submission 184407) | Active sludge microbial communities of municipal wastewater-treating anaerobic digesters from USA - AD_UKC034_MetaG (SPAdes) (version 2) | ecosystem: Engineered > Bioreactor > Anaerobic >... | reverse complement strand
GGATAAGGATAAAATAAATGGATAATGTAGAAAGAGCATTAAAAAAGAACTTGAACTTACAAAAATTCATAAAAGTAGTGGTTTAGAAAGTAGTATTATGTCACTTTGTTACAGTGCAGAAGAAACAGGACTAATTGGAATTAGGATCGACACAGAAACCGCAATTACTATTTGGAAACTTGTAGAAATCGCAAAAAAATATAGATGTAAATTACCAGTAACTAAACTTCAAAAAATGCAGTTTATATAACACAACATATGATACATAAAAAGGCAATTTGTTTAAAAGATTATACAGGAAATGGTCTTATTCTTAGAAAGGATATGGAATATGATGTTTCACTAAAAAATAATGACAGACTGATAATATTCACAAAGCGTGGTTGGTATGAAGTTGGAGAATGGGAAGAATATCTACAAATAGTTGAGAATAATTAATGGGTAATAGAAAAATAATTGTCTGTTTGGATTCCCCGATCCTGTTCAAGAATACAATAGTCCAAGAAACCGATATGAACGCCGAAAGTTAGATGCCGAAAGAAGCGCAAGAAATAATCCTTGACAAAGTTTTATGTTTATGTTAATCTTCTTATAATCTTTAAACTAAAAGGAGTTCTTTAAATGCGTCTTTATAAAAACATAATTGATTTGTTTGGTGAAAAGTTACGTGTTGTAACAATAAATCAGGACGAAAATGAAGATGTATCAATAGTCGAAGGGAAATCTCTCGATTCTGTTCATCATATTCATGTAATTGATCGTTCTGGTTCAATGCGTTATGAGATAGCCAATTTGGTAGAGCAGGTGAAACATACTCTAACCCTTATGGGTAAGGATGATATTGTTTCCGTTGTCTGGTTTTCGTCTGAAGGCCAATACAAAACTCTTGTTAAGGGAGCAAAGAACAGCCCGGAGCTTGTTAAATTATTGGATTCATTGAAATCAACAATTGCTTATACTTGTTTCAGTGATCCAATGAACGAAGTGAAAGAAATTGTAAATGACTTGTATGCTCTCAATCCAAATATTTCTGTTACATTGTTTACAGATGGTGAAGCTGTTTGTAGTCGTGGCAAAGAAGCAGAAGAACAACGAACGCTCAAAATTGTTTCAGAATTTGTTGGAAAGTTAATTGCTTTCAATACTATTGGATATTCATCTTATTACAACCAGAAATTTCTCAAAGACCTCGCAGCACTTTCTCAGTTTGGTATTTTTGCTCACTCAAGCCAGATAGCAGAATATTCAAGTATTTTCCAGAATAACTTTGAAAGAATTGTTGGTGGTCGGGTTGAAAAGGTAGACATTATATACCCAGATGATGTTGTCTGTGTTTACCTTAATAGAAAATTTGTCAAAATACATTCAGATGGTGTACATCTTGATCGTTTGGACAAAAACAAAAACCAATTTTTCATTGTAGGAAACAAGGAATTTGATTTCGAATATAATGGGGAAATGTTCAATAGCAAAAACATCACCATAGAAGCCCAAACACCAACAATTACAAACTTCTTGTATGCTTATGCAAATTGTTTGTTTTACGCCAATTATCGAAAATCCTCTCTTGATGTTCTGGCGAAAATCGGCGATAAGGCGTTGATTGATTCACATTTATCATCATTTACATTCGATGAAAGTGCAGAACACCAGAAAAAATTGGAACTTGCTGCACTTAGTCCTGCTGGTAGAAATCGGGATGGAATTGTCGAAAATTATCTACCGGCGAAAGACGCATTCTGTGTAATGGATTTAATGAATATGTTGGCAACTAATGATGCTTATTATATGCCGTTCCACAAAGAAGCACAGGAATATGAAAGAATTGGTAAAAAAGTTGATGAATCTACCAACTATTTCAAATATTCAAAAGACCCTGTTACAACTCCATTTTCTGATTTTGTTTATAACAAAGACAAGGCCAATCTCAGCTTGCGTAATAAGATAAATGGTGTTGTTAAGCTGACACCGGCTGCTGCTGATCGTGTTGGATTACCACATGAGATTGAATCGTTTATTTACAGAAATCATACCTTTATTAAAGATGGTCATATGAACATCAAAAAAGCTGTTGTTTTGATGCCAGAATCTTTGTACAAAACAATACAGTCAAAGAAAAAGGTTTGTGAATTGTTAAAGACAGATACAAAATTCGTTAATGAGTTTGGCAAAAACCACAACTGCAAATATGTTCTTGTAAAGATCAACTTCAATAAACTTCCTGTTATCAATGCTCTTTACAACGAAGCAGTAACCGCAGATAATCTGTTCAACATTGTTTCTGACATACAGCGATATGAATACAGACAGAAATGTATCAACTATTATCTTGATAAATTCCAAGAAAAAGCAACTGCCGCTCAGAATAAAGTTGGTATATTTGAAGGTAAAACTGCTGAACAGATACAGGTATTGACTGAACATGGTCTTGAAAAATCTGGTTCATATGCTGGTGTTGGTAAGTCAAGTGCTGCGGCATCTGAATGCGATTTCTATGAGGCCAGAAGCTTTGAATTTGCATTCAAAGGTATGAAATCAATACCGAAGGTTGAAGACGCTATCACAATCCCAGATGGTAAAAAACCAACCCCTGTGATTGAACTGATGAACAAAACACACAAGGAATTCATGACAAAGGTTAATAACTGCGGTATTGAAATAGATAAAGCAGTTGTAAGAACCAGAGATTTTCTGAATGAACAACTTAAATTTGTGAAATCGGAACTATTTAAACTGCGTGGTGCTTTGTGTGCCGCAAAGATGGCAAAGATCATCACCGGTGACAGCTTTGAGGGCTTTAAAGTCGATGGAACAGACTTTGTTTATGAGAAGGACGGACGCACCCTGATCATGACGATGAAGAAAGAAAAGGTCTATTTCACGGCTGACTAACAATAAATAAATTCTTGCAATATCCTCATTATATATGTTATAATGAGGATATTCTTCTTTAAGGAGTGTTTAAATTGAACGCTAAATGGTCTGAGATTAAAAGCAAACTGGAACACATAAATAAATTGGTTGATGATATGAATAAAGGAACCCCACCGGAATTCTTTGATGGGTTGTCGTTTAAAAACATGCTACAAGAAAAAATATTTGATCATAAAAATACAGTAGATGGCATTTTTATTGGTGATATTTTGAATTGTGCTGCTCTTATCATGAATGCATTTAAAGCTGGTAATAAAATAATGATTTGTGGTAATGGCGGTTCCGCTGCGGATGCACAACACATTGCTGCCGAATTCGTTGTAAAATTTGACAAAAAAAGAATGGCATTACCAGCAATCGCTTTGAACACAGACACATCTATATTAACAGCATGTGGTAATGATTTTTCATTCGATTATATTTTTGCTAGACAAATCCGTGCTCTTGGTAATGATGGGGATATATTAATCGCTATTTCTACATCTGGAAAAAGTAAGAACATATTAACAGCATTGGAAATAGCAGCCGAAAAAAATATGATAACTATCGGTATTACAGGGAAAAATGGCTTTTGTCCTAATGATTTTGTTGAAGTTGAATATAAGATGAATAGTGAAATAACAGCAAGAATACAAGAAGCATATATGTTATTTTTACATTTGGTTTGTGACGTAATAGATATATCACTAAAAAGTAGTGTTGGTGAATATAATGGATGAAATGGAACGGATGAAAGAGATAACAAAACAAGGTGGTTATCAGCATACAAGTTGGAATAAAGGAATTTCATTGCGTGATTATTTTGCTGGAAAAGCTCTTGTGTCTGTGTTGTCGATCCCACAAGAATTTGATAAAACATCAATAGAGATTCTTGCGCGGTTTTGTTATAGAATGGCCGATGCTATGTTGAAAGAAAGGAATATGAAACATGAATGAATTAACGAATAAAGTTAAACAAAGTGATAAACAATGCGAACATTTGTGCTTAATTGGTCTTAAACATTACAAAGACGAAACAGGACAACACTACACAATTCCATTGTTTCCGACAAATATGATTACGGATGATGACAAAACGACCATGATTGAAATTTTTAATGTATGTCCTCGATGTGGTCAAGATTTGGTTGTTGTTATAAACCGGAAAATGAAAGAAATGCTGACGTTTTATAAGGATAGTTAAATGCCCGGCGTTAAATCAGCAAATATCAAAGTCGATCGTATTAAAGAAATGTTAAGAGTGATTGAAATGCACCCAAACATAACAACTACCACATTAGCAAAAATGTTTAGTGTTGGTGTTTCTGTCATTTCATCATGGAAAAAGAAAGCTGGTTTGATTAAATAAACAATATATAATAAAGGGGCTAGATGTCATCTAGCCCCTTTATTATTCAGCTTTCTACATATAGACCACAACAACAGGTACCAGATGTTCTCATTTTTAAACAAGGGCATTTAAAATCATCTGTTGTTGCTGTGTTGCATGGACAATAACCATTTTTAATTACCAGTCGTTTAAGGATAGCATTTTTCATCGTTTCGTTATCTATTAATTTGAATGTTTTATTCTCAAAAGAAACGATCAATTCAAACACTATTAGGTTGCGCTGCAATGCCGCAGATTTCATTTGTTTTGATCCGGGTGACTTCCCATCCCAAATAAGGAACAAAACGTCACCATTGGCCGCCATTTCGTTATTCCTCATATGACCAGCAGCCTTGCCGAATGAATCCCATTTTGCTGGATATTTTTCTATTGGAATATTCATTTTATTAGCCCATTGTTCACCAAGTCTATCTACTCCACGAGCACATCCAGATAAAATCATTTTTGGGCTGACGTTGTATAAACCACATAATTCTGGGATTCTGTCTATGACTTCTTTTGATGTTATCGTTCTGCTACCAGCAATTATCATGCGACAATTGACTAACTTATGATGATTATTTTTTGTATCGTTATGTATGAAAAACTCTTGGGTTAATATCTTTTGTGTGGTTATTGTTTTATCAATTTGAATCATATTCTATCACCGTCACATCTTCCTGCTTGAAAACATCTTCAATAATTCCCTTGATTTTCTGCCAATTGCCGCCTCCCAGACCAGCACCAATCATCGGCAATGCGAATTTCATACCACAACCGCCAAACATAGTTCGGACACCTTCCAAGGCTTCCCTGAGTGCATTATAATCGACATTGATTATAGACCCAAAACCGAATTGTGTATATGCATTAATAAAATAAATCCTTGCGTTAATATCGTTTTTAAATTTTGTATATGTAAATTTTCCAAGCTTTTCTTCTGGTTTTAATTTGCTTTCTTTGTCTACCTTATATACCTCTGGGAATGTTTGTGCTATTTGTCTGGCTATTCCAGCACCCATCACAGCATGACAATTTGCACCATGAATGTAAATATCAAATATTCTGGTATGTTTTGCTATTTGAACTAGATCGCCTTTTATTGTTTTAATCATATGATAAAATGGGTGTGGCTTTCGCCACACCCATTACCTTTCTTATACTTCTTGCATTTGTTCGCCACATGAACATTGAGGAACACCACTGTAAAGTTTTGGCAATAATCTTATCATGCTTTTATTGCATTTTTCGCAATGATATTTCTTTTTAACCAATTGACTAACTCTCTGATTTTTTACTTTAGCAACAAGACTAACAATATCGGTCATTTTTTATTGTTACCTTTCTTTATGACTATTGCATTGTTGGTGACAGACACGTTAAATACATTACCACCACCAATCTCTCTCAATCTGACATCCGAGATACAAACCTGATTGTCCTTATCTACTTTATACACACAGTCCTCGTCTATGTGTCTTGGGAGTTCTTTGTATAAAAACATTGTGTTTTTATCAACAACCATAAACAAATCATCACTTGGTCTTGCATGAATCATTTTAACAATCGCAGATGGTAAAGACAAGCGATTGCGAGAAATTGTTGTTAAGTTCCATGATTTGTTTTGTTTTCCGGTCTTTTTGGTAACTTTTTTGTTTTGCCGGGCAACAGATACTTCGACCTTTTTCACTTCTTTCTTTTCTGTGATTACTTTCAGAGCATCAAAATCAATAAGAATGTTGTTATATATCGGTGCAAGTGTGCTATTATCCCAAGCAGCCCATTCTTCTTTGGTCAATTCACCAGCAATATAATACAAACATGCTCTCATTTTTTGAAATGACGAATCTTTAGGAACACAAACAACATCTTTTGGGTGTATTATTGTGACAATGATGTGTCTGTCTTGTTTAGAACTAAATGAATTTACATATGAAGAACCACCACTATGTAAACCAGTAGAACATGCACTATTTGGGTTTGAATCACACTCCGAGCGAGGAAATGAGACAAATGTTTTTAGTTTATGTAGTGTTCTGCCATCATGATGACTTGTATAATCGGAGTTAACGGATTTAACGCTGGCGATATATCCATTTTCTGTGATTTTGATACCAACCTGCCGCAAGAATTCAAAAAGATGTAAACGAGAATAGACATCTGGATTCATTGAAAGGTTGTCAAGAAACTTCAACAGATATTCGTATGGTAATTTCTTTTTTGCTGTTTCAATGATATATTCGACTATTCCTGTGTATTCTTTTTCATCATATGTTTTTCCATTGTAAACAATGCTGTGCTCTGATGATATTTTAATACCCTTTAGAACATATTCTACAGATGCTTTTGGTGAAAGTAATGTTAAAATACGCTTGATTTTGTTTGCTTTCAATAGAGCCAATACTTGTTGGTATTTATCACCAATTGGCAGTGTATGTACTCGTTTTTCTTCGTCTACAATAGTAATGCTTTTGTTTGTTAAAGTGTATTCAAAACCCATAATCAAATCTCCTTTATTTCGTCAAATATTTTACATATCTGGTTTTTATAACCAGTTTCTATGTCGCTTTTAAGAATATTGCCAATGATCACCAATAAATAACTAGAATCATTTAACATTTGTAACATATCATGGATGCACTTATAACCTTTTTTAAGTTTATCTTTGTAGTATGATTGATCTATATCATAAAGCACGTTATTTTTTATCGCTGTTTTGTTAATTATTATTCTGCTGTTGGTATACCACGAAAATGAAAAAAATGGATTGTTTGATGGGAAATCACAATTTTCTCTAAGGAAAGAATGTATCTCGTCAAATAATCGAATTTTAAATTTGGTTTTTAACAATGCTGATGACAGAAATCTTAACATCTTTGCAGATATTAATCTTTTGTAAATGTGTTTTGATAAAACAAAATCGGTTTCTTCCACGTTTTTAACTTTTTTGAAAAACCGTATGTCTGTTTTATTAACTTTTATTATTTTATAGTTACAATCACATTTCAAATTATTCAAATTAATCATGTGTTTTTTAATTATTGGACAGATGATATCATTGCGCAAACATTCAATTTTTCTATATTTTTCTGGTTCTTTTAAAATATCCTCAAGTGTTACATATTCGTGTGATGAGTTTAGAATCTCATAACGATTCTTAATATTTTCCTTTTCGATTTCGTCTTTTGGTTTACGGATGACTTCTCTTTTTGGTTGAGTTGGAGAAAAACAATGAAGAGGTATGATATCAAACTGTTGTTTTTGTTCGTCACTAACGCCACGAACAAAATACAAATCGGTTATTTTTGGGTTTAAATCAAAAATATGTTGTGCATAATTTTCATATGATACTCCATATTTTTTTGAATTATCCAAATCGACAACAATTTGATTACTTATGGAGTGTGCTGTTGGGCTAGTTGGTTCCGTATATTTAGTTGATGATTTATATACATTATTGAAATTATTTTTATGATAAATACTATGCACATCACTATAATGTATTCGTACTTCTGGTATACGAACAGGTGAATTAAAATGAGTAATAGCTCCTAATTTTTCATTGTGTTTTTTTCTTTCTACCAAAAAATCGAATATTTTTTGTCTGGCTTTTTCAATTGTGGGTACAATTTTATTAAGAATTTTGTTATTTTTTGGTGTATCGGATATTATTTCTCTGGTTGCTGGAAAATCTAAAACACCAATATCATACTTAACAACAAATGTATAGTTTTTATTAAAACCAGATTCATTTGTTCTAATGTGACTATAAAGATATGGTACATAACCATTTAAAATAATAATAGAACTGTTGAATTCTTCCCAATTAAATACATGATAATTTGATGGTAAAAATCCTCTAATAGAAACTATGTGTTGTATTGTTTCATATATATCAAATTCATCACCATCAATTATTATTTTGTCCTGATTACAATACCAGAACAAACGAGCTTGTCTTTCAATCCTTTCAATATAATCGGAATTTGTTACAGGAATCTCTATTGTTGTTCCATTACATTCATCTGTTGGTATAGAGAATAATTCCTTAACTTTACCAATACCTTGTTCGTCCATATAACAAAGGTATTTATATTTAATACCATTAGTTATAGTTGTGATTGTAAATTGATCTGTAATTGACCATGGTGATTTAGCACCAAGACCAAAACAACCAATTTCTTTGTTGGTGTGTTTTTTTGTTGTATTACCATATTCTGTAAAACATTTTAAACGCTCTTTATCAATACCAATACCAAAATCCTGAACACTGAAAATCGGGTTGAATTTTGTTGGAAATTTAATAATTATTTTCTTTTTAGAATTAGCTTCTAATGTAGCATCTATTGCGTTACTAATTATTTCTCTCGCAACAGCCGTTGGTTTGTCATTATACATGCTCTTATGTAAGAGTTCAAAGATATTTGCGAGACTTTTAACCGAAAACGCAAGTTCTTCACCAGTTGTATTGCTGTGAACTTCATATGTCGTCTGTTGTGTCGGGATCATTAATGTAGGACTCCTTATAATTGATGTATGTTCGTTTAGCTATTTCTTCCATTTTTTTGAAAAAGAAAATAGTTTTTTCACAGTGTAGATGTGATTTGTGCTTAATATAGTCGTTTAAATTACCATTAAGACTTACAAGAGGATTGTTGCATTTATTACATCGCCTTAAATTTGCACCTAAAAATTCTATTAAACAATTGAGTGAGCAGAATTTTTTCTTTCCAAATCGGAGAATTGTTTTGTGGTGAATTAGATTTGTACATGTCGGATTTGCGCATTTTTTCCGGTATTTCATATCCTCTGCTTTTTTATTAACACAATTTGCGCAATGTGTATCTGATTTTGATTTATGAGATTCAAATTCAACACCACACTCCTGACATATTCTTGTTACACGATGGAACAACATATAGTGTTCCCTATTACAAAATTCCTTAATTGAATAAGTTTTAACACTTAAACCATGAACCTTTGGTATTGGTTTGTGGCAATATTTACAATAACGAACTGGTGCAGCCAAAAGACGCCTGTTAAGCGTCTTTGGTTGTTTGCTCTTCTTTTTGGCCCATTTGTTGGAAGATACTTCTCTGAGTTTCATTTATCTTTTCCTTTACTTCCTCGTAATAGATGCCAGCAAATTTAAAATGTTCAACTTTTTTAATGTCGGGTATTGGTTGAGCCAATATAACATCTATATAATTGGCTCTGCTTATTACCCCCAAAAGATGATCTTGTCTCGCACATACACAAATGATATTGCATGTTACCATATATGATTCATATAACAATGATTTGTTATAATTAACTTCATTTTCAATAGTTTTCAATCTCGCTCGATATATTAAGAACAAAATAATTAAAACGATGTTTGTTATATTTGTAAATAAAATTGTGTTTTCACTCACTTGTTTGTCTCCTGAATAATATCTTTACATCGAAATGATTCATTTTCTTACCAATATGTTCTTTTTGTTTGAGAACCCATTGTCGATATACTTTAAATTCTTCGACAATGAATTCCAAACATTCTTTCCATGAACCTTTGCCAACAAATCTAAATTTGTTGGGTTGTGCAATTTGTTCATATTTGAATTTCTTCATTATAAGAAGATAATAGCATATAAAATTTATTGTGTCAACAAGTTTTTAAAAAAGAAAAAACCCGGTCAAAGACCGGGTTGAAGTGAGAGGATCAAATTAACCCAGAGGCATTAATCAACCAAGCAAGCGGCGTTGATTATCACTTATATTATCAGGAAGACCGATTTTTGTCAACTTCATTTCGCGGCAATGATCGGTTCTGTTGCATTTAAGCTCTTTCTCAATAGATGAGAATGGAATTGAATCGCCACGAAATTCAATAAATTTCTCAACAGTTGTATCACACTCAGAACAGTAATAAACAAGTTTTGCTCTTTTCATTTTCCGGTACTCCCGAACCCACCTTCACCACGAATGGTTTCTGTGAGTTCTTCCACTTCACCAATCAATACATCTTCAACTTTGTGGAAAACAGCCTGTGCAATCCTCATACCTTTTTCAACTTTGAACAGTTCTTTTGAGTGATTGATGAGAATCACGTTGATAACATTTCTATACGAACTATCCACGCTTCCCGGAGTATTTAATACCGTGATTCCGTGTTTAGCAGCCAGTCCAGAACGCGGCCTAATTGACATATCCCATCCACTTGCCTGCCATTTAAGACCAATAGAAACCATTTTAAATTCGCCCGGATTTATGATCACCTCTTCCACAGAAGTAAGATCATATCCAGTTGCTTCTGGTTCTGCCTTTGTAGGAATGACAGCATCTGGGTGATCTTTTTTGAAAGCAATGCAATTTTGTCGTTCTACTCCATATTTACAATTATCATCCTCACCCATTACAATAAATGTTTCTTTTTTCATTTGTTCCATGTCTTTGTACTTTTTAACTTCCATTGTAAAAAACTCCTTTAGATAATTTTTAGTAACATTTGATTTGTTGTTGGTGATGTTAATCCACCAAGCGATTCAATGTATTCTCCAAGTTTGACATAATCAAGCAATTCAACAATATCTACAGATAATTCATTTGCTCCTGTGTAAAGTGCTGTTTTTAATCCAAGTTCTTTACAGTGATTTAGCAGACTAATTATTTCCGGGTGTTGTTCTCCACCCATAAATAATACACAACTAAACAAAAACTTTCCATCATAAGATGCATACTTTTCACAGATTTTATCAAAAATTTGTTTTGTAAGCTCAGTTCCGATATCCTGTTGAAGCTCCGGGGTATGACACCCCGGACACTTCCGTGGACACCCAGAAATTTCAAATGATAATGAAATCTCTGAAGGAATTTCTTGCATCACTATTTGTTCTGTTGTGTATTTCATGGAACATCTTTGTGATAAAATCGCAATGCGGCTTCTTCCTGTCTGGCTTGTGAAAAGTTTTTGATCTTCTTTAAGAAGCCAATGATTCTGGTTGCATGTGAAATATTCTTACTTCCACACTTAACACAATGATGTTCTGTGTTCTTGTTGATAAATCCACATGATTCTTCTTCGCAGCAGGTGATCAAGACGTTTGTGCAGAAGTAATTTACACCAACATATGCATTGATATCAAGGAATTTTGAATATTGCTCGGCGGTCATATAACTATCCATGTTGTAATGGACAGCACTACCACCGTCTAAATGCTGTGTTACTAGCTTGCCATGCATTTTTGCTTTTTCAATTACAGATAACCCATCATCTTCTACTCTGTAAAAATATGAATTGTAACATTCTCTTGTAACAACATAGCCATCGCGTTTATCCCACTGAGCAAGTTTATACCCTGCGTTTTCACCGGGAACAAATTCAGTATTGAACATACAACCATAAATTTCTTTTGCTTTCTTGTTTTCTTCGGCGATTGTTTGAAGAATTGTTGCACAGAAATTCATGTAATTTTCATTTGGAGATATTTCATATCCAAGAAATTCGGCACCTTCCACAAGACCATTAATACCAATCGTTGAGAATTGTCGATTCATTTCTATAAAATGGGCATCATGTGCAGGATACATTTTCAGATCACGTATAGATTCATAGATATTCCTGATTGATCTGTGATACTTGTGTATTCTTTGTACGAACTTTCTGAGTTCTGAAATCAACAAATCCGAAAAATCTAAATGTAATTCTTTGGATAGTCTTGATGTATCTTGAATGAATCTGTTCATGTTAATTGTAATTACATTAACGGAACCTGTCATTTCTCCTACATTTCCTAGTGTAAATGAGAATTCATTTTTTATTTCATTTCTCAAGCGGCAGCACGACGAGAGGCTTTCAATACTATCTGAAAGGTAAACAAAGAACCCGTTTCCTTCTGATAGTTCTTTACAAACTGTGTTTTTAAAATCTTGATCTACAATTTGTTTATTTTTATCATAAACCATTGCCGCTGTAATGACAGGAAATGTGAGAAGGGAACGCTGCCTTTCTTTATTGAACCATGACAAAAAGAATTTTTGCAATCTCATCAATGATTCTACGTCTACTTTGGTCATATCATCTGGGAAAACAAAGTCGCCGTAAAGACCATTGATATATTCTCGATCAAATAAACTTACGTTCCAAAATATAGATTGCCCGGAACGACCGCTTGACGGCTCATTAAGATAATAGATAAGGTGCTCCAACTCTTGCCTTATTTCATGTCGATGTGTTTCTAAATAATCTTTGCCGTAATCTTTTTTGGCAAAATGATCAAATGCAACAAGCATTGCTGGTACTGCAACCGCACCGGCAACTGATGCCGCAAGTTGATTCATTAGATTAATCATACCACCACAGAACGATGATAGATGTTTTGGTGCTTCAGTAATACCACCAATACATTTTGAACCATTTTGTAAGAATGGATATATTGATATACTTAGGCAATATGGGGTGCAACTATGAGTTTCGTCGTGTTGGTAAATTCTATGTTTGTTTATATCATCAATATAGTTTACTGCAATATCTTTACCAAAATCTTTCTCCATTTGGTTGAATCTTGAGTATCTATTATACTGTAGGAAAATTGGTTTTACCATTTCTCCTAACAGAGTAATTACATTTTTATTTGTTATATTTGCATTTGCATCGTAACGAGAACCTGTTGCGGCATTTGTTGCATGGATGTATTCATGAACAAATTCATCCATAGCCTTCAGTTGCTCAGATGTCAACTTAAACACGATTAGGACTCCTGATGTTAAATGATTTTCAGTTCTTTTTTCGATGAGAGGTAATCACATTGATATACGATTAACTCACATATATTCAAATCCTCTGTGTTTTTAACGATGCTTTTAGGGCCAAATACATGCATATGTTGATGGACACAATTTTGTATAATCTTAAATACCTTTTCTGGTATCATATGCTTATTTTTTTCTATCATTTTACCAGCAGTTAATGGGTGATTTACATACTTCCAGTAATCCTTACCATAACTTTCCTGTTTGCCTATGTCATGCAACAGAAGTGCGGATAAAATAATATCTGTTCTTATGTTATCAACTCCCCACTTAAACGCGGAGAAAAACAAATTTGCATACCAGCAGGCCATTTTCACATGTATCACCAAACCGCCTTCACCACAACATTCATCTGGGTGATATTTACCAGATGTACTTGCCGGGATTTTATCTAAATAATCCGGGGCATCCTTGAGACATGCTATTGTAAAATTTCGAATATCTTTGTTGAAAATTTGGGATAACACATTGTCAAATAATTTATAGTTCATGGTTTAATCTCCATAATAACTTTTCCACAATCATGAAACCATCGAATATCTAAGCTGGTTTCTGTTGGTTGATTATAATATAACATAAATGGATATGGTTTAAAATAGAAACATTTTGGTTTTATATAACCACACAATTCCCTGTGTTGAGCGGGAATTAGCAAGTGTTTGCAATATTTTAAATCATCGTACCAAAAAATTAACTTGCTTTGATATTTGTTCTTTAAAAAGTCAAAAAGACTTAAAAAATTAAAACTGATGTTATTTGTGTCGAAAACAATGTTATTTATTTCTATAATATTTTTTAATATGTGAAATACACAAACGATACATAGTTTATCTTCAATATACCCACCAATGCAAATATTGTTTTGTATATTATCAGAACATGGTTCATTTTTGGATATAAATGATTCTGCTTCTGTATTTGTTATTGGTTTATAAGCAATTTCGATATTCTTTTTTGTTGATTTAATTCTTTCGACAAATGAAATGAAAAATTCCTTATTTTCTTTATATTCGTGCTCAAAGATGGACAATGGATGTAAATTATTTGTCATTATATTAATCACCTTATCCATGTGGTACATGTCATTAATGTTTCTTGTAAATTTTTTAATAATGGAATTACCATTGCTATGAAACATTAATCCATTGTATTCAATCGCGATTTTGTCATCAACAATGATATCAATTTCCTTTCCATTTAAAATATTTCTATCATTTGAAATAATACAACCACCATTTGATTTTAGTTCATCACATAAACTATTTTGTTGCCTTTGTTTGTTTATTTTGGAGTTGTTTTTAATTCCCCAGAGATTCTTATAATAACCAATCATCGTATCGGTTATTCCAAAATAATTTGTAAATTCATCGTTTAAAAAATAACCGTCTTTTATAAAATGTTTTATTACAAATGGTTTATTTAGATGTTTTATGTTTTTAACATGGGATGATGTAACATGTTTAACACCATATTTTTTAAGATTGGTTTGGATAATTTTCTTTTTGAATGATTTGACATGCATCGGATTATCCACACCATATCTCATCATAAGGGTTTTTCTACATTTTTCTTTAAATTCTGGCGTTTGTGTATAATAATCAACACCATTTAATTCATTGCACTTCGCTTTCTTGGTTTCTTGATATTCTTTTGAAGCCAAAAAACAATCACTTCCATATTTCATGTGGGATGTTTGTTTTATTTTTAACCGAACTTCTGGTGATTTTAATGCATTTGTTGTGTTGTATTTTTTTAAACACGTTTCTTTCACACGATCTTTAAAATTTTTAGATTGTGATGCATATTCGACACCATATTTTTGCAATGATGTTTCTTTTGCTTTCTGTTTACATATCTCTGAACATAACGGATTTGCTGTTCCGTATTTATTCAAATTGCTTGTTTTCCGTTTTTCTTTAACATTTTTTGATAAAGATACGCATTGTCTGCTACAATATGTTGTATAACCACGAGACTGTTTTACAAACCGATTTGTTAATTTATTACAATTTTGACATGTTTTTAACTTCAGAAAAATCTCATAAGTTATATCATTGTTTATTATGTAATAAATCTCCTTCATTGTTAAGTTATATTGGTTTTCTATTTGTATTTTATCGAAAACTAATTTATTTTTCTTATAAAAAACATTATAGTTTGGGTCATTCTCAAACAAACCAATTATTTTCACAAACAATTCATTGTTCATATTTGTAACTTTCAATAATTTGGAAAATATTTTATTAAATAAGTATCTTCGAGTGTTTCCAGCATTAATCTAGCTAATTGTCTTATTTCGAAGTGTGCTCTTGGGTTATTTCGCAACGAAATGAAGTTTAGAAACGATCTTAAATTTATTGTAAATGCCAGATCAACTCGCCAACCTTCTATTAAGAAATATTTGATAAAGTCGTTTGTGATGTTCTCAATTGTCATGACTTTCATTATATCAACCATTGATTTATTGAAAAGTTTTAGTTCTGTGATGTATTCATTGTATTCTTTTATGCTTTTAAATCGCTTCTCGTCATAAATTGGTTTTACGAAATAATCCCAGATATCAATATCGTTTGGTGCTAGATTCAGCAGTTTTGTTAGGGTATATCGTGTGCTTTCTACGGTTGCTGATGAAAACATATCAGATATTTCAAATTCCGACATTCTATGTCTCATTAGTTCGGCCAAACACAAACGACTGATACCAGATATGTTAAAATTTAGAACTACGTGTTCAATAACGCTCCCATGATTTGTTGGTGGGGATGCTACTTTTACAGATGTTTCAATAGTTGCTCTTTCATTTTTATATGGCTTTTTAACAGCGTTTGTGGCAACAAAATCTGGGGTATAGTGGAGAAGGTCTACTTTTATTCTATCCATAAATGGCAACTCTTTTAAAAATTTTATCACCAAGTTCCTTTTTGGAACCATTGTTATCTATTGTGAATTTTTCAATAATTTCTTTGTGATTTTTGAAAATTTCTTCAAATGATTGTTTCTCTTCATCATTGGCGTATGTTACGTTTGGTCTTGTAATGAAAATAACAACACCGCCACGTTTGACTATTTCATCTATTTCATAATCATAACGAACATCACAAATTGCAAAATCATCGGTACATCTATCAATGATATCAAACAATCTTTTTACCCAAATTTTTTTATCACCTGTTATGTCTTTGGCAACTCTCGACCACAAAACCCACATTGGTCTAAATTTAGTTTTAAATTCTTGTGTTGTTGTATCAATCCCATGTGATTTCGCAAAATCAATACATGGTTTGATATCTCCTTTTAATGTGTCTGCAAAACCAACAATCTTGTAGTTTTTGTCACAATTTATTGATTTTAAGTAGTTATTGAATTCCTCTGCTGCTGTATTCTTTCCAGATGTCGCATAACCACAAAAACCAATCAATTTAGGTAAAAATGATTGTCTACTTGACATTATATTCCCCTTTGTTTTATGATTAAGGTGTCTTAAATCCGCTTGAACTGCGATTTTAGCACGAAGCAATAATGAAAGTCAAGAGCTTCTTAAAAAAATGATTAGAATAGATAAAGTTGATAAAATAAAGAAGATTCTTTTAAACACTCTTGATAATGAGGGTTTTGTACAAGAACTTCTTGAAAAATACAAGGGAAATGAAGAATTAATTCTTAAATTGATTGAAGAATCATTTGGTGAATTAATGGAAGAGGCAAATCCGTATAAATGGAAGCCTGTTTCCCCTGCAACTTTTTTGACAGACCCATACTACCTTGGTAAGAATCCAGACACCGGGATTGGTGTTTGTGAAACATTACATGAACAGTTGTTTAAAGACTTCTGTGAATTACATTCTGAAGATGCTGAATACAATGAAGCTATATTAACCGGTGGTATTGGTTGGGGAAAATCATTTTTTATGGAAATTTCCCTGTTGTGGCAACTCTATTTATTGTCGTGTTTAAAGCATCCACAAAAGTATTTTGAACTAGCATCAAATACAAAAATAACTGTAATGATTATATCTATTACAGAAAAACAAGGTAAGAAGAATATGTTTTCTGGTGTAAAAGAAGCACTAAAAATTATTCCTTACTTTAAAGAAAATTTCCAATTTGACGATAAGCGTGCCGCAGATTCGCTATTATTCCCAAATAACATCGAATTAATGAGTGCAACATCATCACATTCATCTACAATCGGTTTGAATATTTATGCTGCTGCACTTGACGAAGCTAACTTCTTTAAAAAGGTAGCCAACTCAAAGCGTGCTCAAGATGCTGGTGAAATTTTTGATGAAGCTCTTGTTCTTTACCAGAGTGTTCGTAGAAGATTGGATGCTCGTTTCTTGAAAAAAGGACACAGGCCCGGAATATTCTACATAGGTTCATCAAAAGTTTACCCGAATGACTTCACAACAGAACGCATTAACAAAGCAATGGAGCTTGAAAAAGAAACAGGTAAGAAACAATGCTTTGTTATGGATTATAATCTCTGGA
>Ga0209096_1002495_pt1 | contig 17733 bp, 10 predicted proteins | sample AD_UKC034_MetaG_FD_184407 | JGI IMG/M metagenome (GOLD analysis project Ga0209096, IMG submission 184407) | Active sludge microbial communities of municipal wastewater-treating anaerobic digesters from USA - AD_UKC034_MetaG (SPAdes) (version 2) | ecosystem: Engineered > Bioreactor > Anaerobic >... | reverse complement strand
GTTTCTGCAAGAGCACTAATGGCGGGCATTGATATGGATATGGTAGGCGAAGGTATTTTACTGACCACCCAAAAATCATTGAAGGAAGGGAAAGTGACCCTGGCGCAGATTGACGCAGCTTGCAGAAGAATACTGGAGGCTAAATACAAGCTGGGTTTATTTGATGATCCATATAAATACTGTGATGAGAACAGGGCCAAGACTGAAGTGTTCACTACTGAACACAGGCAAATTGCCCGCAGCACTGCCGCACAAAGTTTTGTGTTGTTAAAAAATCAAAACAATGTATTGCCGTTAAAGAAAAGTGGAACGATTGCGCTGATCGGGCCATTGGCTGATAATAAAGAAAATATGCCCGGCACCTGGAGTGTGGCTGCTAATTTTGATAAAGCAACTTCGGTATTAACAGGCTTGAAGGAAGTAGTGGGTGACAAAGTAAAAATTCTTACAGCAAGAGGCTCTAACCTGGATGAAGACAGTTTATTTGAAGAAAGAGCAGGTATGTTTGGAAAATCATTACGTCGCGACAGCCGCCCGGCCCATGTGATCTTGCAAGAAGCACTGGATATAGCAAACCAGTCTGATGTGATCGTAGCAGCCCTGGGCGAATCAGCTGAAATGAGTGGTGAATCATCCAGCCGTTCCAATATTGAAATTCCAAAAATTCAGCAAGACTTACTGAAAGCCTTATTAAAAACGGGTAAGCCAGTAGTATTGGTTTTATTCACCGGACGTCCGCTGGCTTTAAAATGGGAAAATGATAATGTACCTGCCATTTTAAATGTATGGTTCGGTGGCAGCGAAGCCGGCTATGCTATTGCTGACGTATTATTTGGTGATGTAAATCCTTCCGGGAAACTGAGCACTACGTTTCCCCAAAATATTGGACAGGTACCTATTTTTTATAATCATAAAAATACAGGCCGCCCGTTGGAAGATGGAAAGTGGTTTTCAAAATTCCGTTCCAATTATTTGGATGTTAGTAATGACCCGGTGTACCCGTTTGGTTATGGATTAAGCTATACTTCTTTTTCTTACAGTGATATTCAACTTAGCAGCACTTCCCTGAAAGGAAAACAAACACTCACTGCTTCAGTCACTATTACCAATACCGGGAAATATGATGGTAAGGAAATAGTGCAATTGTATATCCGTGATGTGGTGGGTTCGGTAACAAGACCGGTGAAAGAACTGAAAGGCTTCCAGAAGATTGAGCTGAAAGCCGGGGAAAGTAAAACGGTTTCTTTCAGCATCACACCCGAAGACCTGAAATTTTATAACTACGACCTGAAATACGATTGGGAAGCCGGTGATTTTGAGATCATGATCGGCGGTAATTCAAGGGATGTGAAAATGGGTAAAGTGAACTGGATGAGATAAGGTTTATTGAAGTTCTTTTTTTAGATATTCCATCATCCACTGGTTGATGCCCCATTGATCAGCCAGTGGTAATTTGGTGATCGGATCATGTTGCATATAAGGAGCAGGGCCGAATTCAGGAGTAATAGTAAATTGTTTGCTACCCTTCTTTTTATGCTGCAGAAAAATTTCTTTCCACCAGTTGGTGTGATATTGTAAGGCTTCTTTCCATTCCGGAAACCGGGGGTCTGTGACTTGCGGACCTTGTGTGTGACCAACCCGTGCATGAATATGAACTGAGTGTTGTATAGCTAAGGTTACTGATTCCTGCTGATCTTCGAGGTAGCTTTCCGCCACTGTACACCAATGAGAGAAATCTGCTGTAATGGTAAGAGAAGGTATTTTCTCGAGATAATTTTTTGTAATATGAGAAGAGAAAAGAGCTTTGTTCCGGTGTGTTTCATGAGCGATCGTAATGCCTGTTGAAGATGTAAATGCGGCTGCTATCTCAAAAAGTTCTTTGTTTTGTTCAAAGGAAAAATAGTCTTTCCCGGTTTGAGCATCAATTTTTACGGGAAGTACTGAAACAAGATGTTGCAGATGGCGGGTATAGGCGTTTTTATGTTGGATAAAATCTTTTTCAAAAGAATGCCAGTATTGACCAATCAGTTGTAAACCATGCCTGGCTAAGGCATGTAACATTTCCTGTTTTTCATTTTGATCAAAGGGAACGCCGGATTCTATGCCATCATAGCCGGATTCCTTTGCTTTTTTACAAAAAGAATCCCAGCCCAGATTTTCACTTCCCCAGCGGGGGCAGAAAAATAATAACTGCATGAGAAAAAAATTACAATATCAAGTTCGTCAATTACGGGTTGGTCACCAAATCCTGCTTTTGTTGTTACTGTTTTCTGAAAGAGGGACTTCCCAAGCTGTTTATCAGTTGTATTCCCCCGACTCTTTATTACGACTTGAAATAAAAACCAATACAGCTCTTTCTTATTCATTGTTTGCAGGAAACAGATTGTTATTACATTCTTCATCAGTTGATATGCGCCTCGGTGATGGAAAAAAATTATCGGATAAGTTAGCTGTATCGAAGCGACGCTATAGTATAGTAAATGAAGAGATCACAGTACCTGTTCCTTACAGGAAGAAAAAAGTGGCGGATAGGTATAACCAGCTTGAATTGATTTTTAAAGAATATTTTTCTGTGCAGTTCAGGTTGTATAATGAGGGAATGGCCTACCGGATAGGCACAAGATTTAAAGACTCGGTTATTATTCAAAGTGAGAACGCATCGTTTGAACTTGAAGATAGCGAAGCTGTTTGGTTTGCTCATATGGATAAGCGGCAAAATGTGGACCGGTTTCATACCAGCTTTGAAGCGGTATATATGAAAGAAAAATTAGCTGCTATGGCTGATACGATGCTGACCTATTCACCGGTAACAGTTTCTCTGCCGGACGGTTATCATTTGGCTTTCTCAGATGCTGGCCTGTATGATTATCCGGGTATGTTCCTGCAAAAAAACGGTACCGGGCTGCAGGGAGTATTTGCCCCTTACCCGGCAAAAGAACAACTAATGGAGGGAGAATTCCCGCAATATATAGTCACGGAAAGAGCTGACTATATTGCCAGGACAAATGGAACAAGAATGTTTCCATGGAGGGCTGTACTGGTAGCGAAGAATGATATTGACCTGCCTGCAAATGACCTGTTGTATATGCTGGGTGATAAATCGCAGATCAATGATCCTTCCTGGATAAAATATGGAAAGGGGACGGATGAATGGATCACCGGGATTAACCTCTTTAATGTTCCATTCAAAGCGGGGATAAATACTGCTACTTATAAGTATTATATTGATTTTGCCAAACGATTTGGTTTCGACCAGGTAATGCTGGATGCCGGCTGGAGTGATGTGAAAGACCTTTTTAAGATTAACCCGGATATAAATATGGAGGAACTGGTAGCTTATGCGAACAAAAATAATATCCGGTTGATGTTGTGGATGCTTTGCTCCACACTGGACAAACAGTTAGACAGCGCCTTACAGCAATTCAATGAATGGGGAATTGCTTCTATCATGACCGATTTCATGGACCGGGATGATCAGCCGATGGTCAATTTTTATCACCGGATTGCGAAAGCCTGCGCTGATCATAAAATTGCGGTGATGTTTCATGGTGCTTTTCCTCCCAAAGGTTTTAACCGCACCTGGCCGAACGCTATCACACAAGAAGGGGTATTGGGCGCAGAATGGAATATCTGGAGTGAGTTAGCCACACCAGAACATAATGTTGCTATTGCTTATACACGGATGCTGGCAGGTCCGCTGGATTATGAACCCGGTCTTTTACTAAATGCACAAAAAGATCAGTTCCGCCCCATTGGAAAAAACCCAATGAGTATCGGCACCCGATGTCATCAGTTGGCTATGTTTGTAGTGTATGACAGTCCTTTACAGATATTCAGTGGCAATATCAGTCAGGGATTGCAGGAACCAGCCTTCATGGAATTATTGGGAAGCATTCCAACCGTATGGGATGAAACAAGGATTTTACAGGGAAAAATCGGTGAGTATATTGTTACGGCAAGAAGAAAAGGCACCGATTGGTTTGTAGCGGGATTGAATAATAGCGAGGCAAGGGATATTCAAGTGCCACTTGATTTTCTGGCTGAAGGAAACTACAGCAGTACTGTTTGTAAAGATGGGGTCAATGCTCATAATTATGGCAGCGATTATGTTTTGAATGAAACGCCGGTCAATAAATCAGTGGTATACGATTTAAAAATGGCTCCGGGTGGAGGGTTCCTGATTAAATTGAATGTAAAACCAAAGTAATGAGTTTTGAGAAAGTATGTATATTTTTTATAAGTGCAGGAATTAGCTTATTGATCTCCTGCACAACAACAAGAAAAAATAGCATGAGTAAGAAATTTGCCGCTAATCCTGTTGTTGCGCATCGCGGCGCATTCAAGAAGAATGGGTTTCCTGAAAATTCTATTGCTTCGCTAAAAGAAGCTATCCGTTTGAAATGTACCGGCTCTGAATTTGATGTGCGGATGACAGCCGATGATTCACTGATCATTAACCATGATCCGCATTTCAATAAACTGGAGATCGAGAAAACAACGTATGCAGAGTTGAGTCAATATAAATTATCGAACGGTGAAAAATTACCAACGCTCCGGGAATATGTACTGGCCGGGTTAGAAAATAATACAAAGACCAGGCTGGTATTGGAGATCAAACCTTCCGGCATAGGAAAAGAAAGAGGGAAACTGATTGCCGAACGATCAGTTGCACTGGTAAAGGAATTGAAAGCAGCTCCGATGACCGTGTACATCAGCTTTGATTACGACATTTTAAAGAAAGTGATCGAAGTTGACCCTGCAGCATCAACACAGTACCTGAACGGAGAAAAATCACCGGAGCAATTAAAAACGGATGGAATTGCCGGGGCTGATTATCATTTCTCTGTTTTTAAAAAGAATCCCGGTTGGATAGAGCAGGCTAAAAAATATAAACTTATTTTAAATGCCTGGACAGTGAATGATGCAGAAACAATGGATTGGTTATTGAAGAGCGGGTTTGATTTTATAACCACGAATGAACCGGAGTTGTTGCTGAAGAAAACAGCCCGTCCGACTAAATAAATAGCTTAGTTATTTACAATTAATATCTGCCTGTTATGAAATTTGTTTGCCTTGCAACACTGATAGTATCATTTACTGTTCTTCCTTTTCAACAATTATTCGCACAGAAAAAAACTATTGATCAGAAAGTTGATTCTGTTTTGAAACTGATGACACTGGAAGAAAAAGTGGGACAGATGAACCAGTATAATGGTCCCTGGGCAGCTACAGGCCCGTTGACTAATGATGATAACCTGTTATCACAGATTAAGGAGGGTAAAGTAGGATCCATGTTAAATGTGACCGGTGTGGCAAGAACAAAAGAGTTACAGCAACTGGCTATGCAATCGAGAATTAGGATCCCTTTATTATTTGGGCAGGATGTGATACATGGCTATAGAACTATTTTCCCCATTCCATTAGGTGAGGCGGCCAGCTGGGATATCCCGGCGATTGAACAATCAGCCAGGATAGCTGCTACTGAAGCGGCAGCAGTGGGGGTGCACTGGACTTTTGCACCGATGGTAGATATTGCCCGTGATCCCAGATGGGGGCGGGTAATGGAAGGAGCCGGCGAAGATCCCTATCTCGGGTCGCTGATCGCTAAAGCAAGAGTGAAAGGTTTCCAGGGAAAAGGATTAGGTAATACTGATGCAGTAATGGCCTGTGCCAAACATTTTGCAGCCTATGGTGCTGCGGTGGGTGGACGGGATTATAATTCAGTAGATATGAGTTTGCGCATGCTGCATGAAATTTACCTGCCGCCATTTAAGGCAGCAGCTGATGCAGGTGCTGCCACCTTCATGAATTCATTCAATGACCTGAATGGTATTCCGGCTACGGGGAATAAATATTTACAGAGAGACCTGTTAAAAGGGGAATGGAAATTCAAAGGTTTTGTAGTGAGTGACTGGGGCAGTGTGGGAGAAATGATCAATCATGGTTTTTCGAAAGATAATTATGAAGCTGCGATGCAGGCAACCAATGCAGGTAGCGATATGGATATGGAAAGCCGCAGTTATATCAAACACCTGGTTACACTGGTAAGGCAAGGCAAAGTAAAAATGAATGTGATTGATGATGCGGTTCGCCGTATCCTGAAAAAGAAGTTTGAAATGGGCTTATTTGATGATCCTTTTAAATATTGTAATGAAGAAAGGGAAAAAAAACAATGGAATAATTCGGAGCATATAAAAATAGCCAGGGATATGGCAAAAAAAAGTATTGTGCTTCTAAAGAATGAAAACCGTTTATTACCACTCAACAAGCAAACTAAAACAATTGCACTCATTGGACCGTTTGCTAAAGCAAAAGCTGATAATAACGGTTTCTGGAGTTATGACTGGCCCGATGATACCGCAAGAATTTCTTCTCTTTGGGAAGGAGTACAAAAAAAGGTAAACACTGATACAAAATTATTCTATGCCAAAGGCTGTAATATTAATGATACGATAAGAGCAGGTTTTGCTGAAGCAGTGGCTGTAGCTAATGAAGCAGATATTGTTATCATCAGTGTGGGTGAAGCAAGGGATATGAGTGGAGAGGCCAAGAGCAGGAGTAGTATCCAACTTCCGGGAGTGCAGGAAGAATTGATCAAAGTAATAATGGCAACCGGTAAACCAGTGGTAGTGATGATCAGTGCAGGTCGTCCGCTGATCTTCAACTGGACGGCTGATCATGCATCAGCGATTCTTTACACCTGGTGGCTGGGAACTGAAGCCGGTAATGCCATGGCGGATGTATTGTTTGGTGATTATAATCCTTCCGGGAAATTGCCTATGAGCTTTCCAAGGACAGAGGGACAAATTCCGATCTATTATAATTATTATAACACGGGTCGTCCGGCCACCAGCGATAGTGATCGTTTTTACCGGTCGGCGTATATTGATCTTTCTATTCATCCAAAGTATCCATTTGGTTATGGACTTGGTTATTCAAAATTTGAATACAGTGAGATCAGGATGAGTAAAAAAGAGTTTAAACCCGGAGAAAAAGTGGATGCGATCGTTACTGTTCGTAATACAGGTGAGTATGATGGCGAAGAAGTGGTTCAATTATATATAAGAGATATCACCGGTTCGGTCGTAAGACCCGTAAAAGAACTGAAAGGATTTCAGAAAATACTACTGAAAAAGGGAGAAGCAAAAGAGATACGATTTACGGTTGGTGCTGATGATCTTCGCTTTTACAATGATAAGCTGCAATATATTTATGAGCCCGGTGAATTTAAATTGTTCATCGGCGGCAGTAGTGCTGATGTAAAAGAAACCAATTTTCAATTAACTAAATAACTATTATGAAAAAGTTTATCGGGTTGATCGTATTGATCAGTTTGTCTGTAATGACGACTGCGCAGGATTTGAACCTCTTTCAAAAAAAGCAATTTATTACCGGTAATGATACTATGCTGTATCGTTTATTGTTGCCTGAGAATTATGATGCTTCTAAAAAATATCCGTTGGTCTTTTTTCTGCACGGCGCTGGTGAAAGAGGAAATGATAACGAAAAGCAATTGGTACATGGAGCAAAACTGTTTCTGAAAGAGCAAGTGAGACGAGATTACCCGGCGATAGTGGTTTTTCCTCAATGTCCCCAAAACAGTTTTTGGAGCAATGTTGACTTCAGGATGGAAAACGCTAAAAGGGTATTCGGCTTTAAAGCGCAGGGAGAACCAACTATCGCTATGAAACTGGCTCAGGAATTATTATACTCAATAATGAAAGACTACCGGGTAAGTAAAAGACAGGTTTATGCAGGGGGTCTTTCAATGGGAGGAATGGGAACTTTTGAGATTGTGCGGCGAAATCCAAGATTATTTGCTGCGGCATTTCCCATTTGCGGAGGTGGTGAACCTACAACGGCACCAGTGATGAAAAAAACCAAATGGTGGGTATTTCATGGGGGTAAAGACGATGTAGTACCGCCTGAACTATCGGAAAAAATGGTTGATGCTTTAAAAGCAGCAAAAGCGGCAGTAAAGTTTACATTGTATCCCGATGCTAATCATAACAGTTGGGATCCTGCCTTTGCCGAACCGGAATTATTATCGTGGCTGTTTAAGCAAAAGAAATAATCACTTTATTTCCTCAAACTCAATATAATCTCCGGCTTTTGTTTTTTTAGGCGGCTCTGTAGTTGAAGATTGGGGTGAATAACCTTGCTGTTGCATTTGTTCCTGCATGCGGTTCTGCATTTCCCTGAAGCCCTTTTTTATCTTTCGGCTGGCGAGATAAACCGGAATTACCAGTTTAAAAATGAACTGATATAAGATATAAGCCAGTAAGGCGAATAAAATGTATTTCATTGCAGTGTAAAGATAAGATGGAGCTTTTTTTTGTAACCGGTAATTTGCCGTTGTTTACCGAATTATTAACCTTCTGTTTTCAGCAATACAATTTGGCTTATAATGCTTATTTCCCTTACATTTGCATCGGAAAAAGATGATAGAAGGGAACGAGGCCGTTCCCTTCTTCTTTTATACCCCATGAACATCGAGTCACAAATACAGTCAATCGAGGAAAAAGTAACAGCCCTGATAAGTGCTGAACCGGAATTGTTTTTAGTGGAGATTAAAATCAAACCTACTAACAATATTAAGATATATATCGATGGAAATCATGGAGTTAGTGTTGAAAAGCTGGTTCAATTTAACAGGAAACTGTACAAACAGCTGGAAGAAGAGGCCATTTTTCCTGATGGAGATTTTTCTCTTGAGTTATCCTCTCCAGGCCTGGATGAACCGCTAAAACTTCACCGGCAGTTTCTCAAAAATATTGGCCGGTTTGTTGAGGTTCTTACTAAAGATGGAGCTAAAAAAGAAGGGAAACTTTTAAGTGTATCTGATACGGATATTGAACTGGAGGAGATAAAAGGAAAAGGGAAAAAAATGGAAATAGTAAAGTATACTATTCCTTTTGATGATATAAAAACAACAAAAATTCAAATTAAATTTTAATCAACCAGGATTACAAAATTTTGAGCTATGTCAAGTATTAACCTGATCGACGCATTCCAGGATTTTAAAGATGCGGAAAATATTGACCGCCCGACCATGATGAAAGTGGTGGAAGATGTTTTTAAAACCTTATTGCGTAAAAAGTATGGCAGTGATGAGAACTTTGATGTGATTGTAAACGCCGAAAAAGGTGACCTTGAAATTATCCGCCGTCGCATGATTGTGGAAGACGGGCAGGTGGAAGATCCGCTGGCACAGATTGCATATAAAGATGCGGTAAAAATTGAACCTGACTTTGAAGTGGGAGAAGAGTTGTACGAAGAGATTGACCTGCTTGATTTTGGCCGCCGGGCAATCCTCGCTGCTAAACAAACATTAGCCAGCCGTATTAGTGATTTGAAGAAGAATGTACTGGCTAAGAAATATGGTGACAGAATTGGTGAGATCATTAGTGCCGAAGTATACCAGGTTTGGAAGAAAGAGATCTTGCTGCTGGATGAAGAAGGGAATGAATTGATTCTGCCTAAAAGCGAACAGATACCACAGGATTATTTCAAAAAAGGGGAGAATACCCGTGCAGTAGTGAAAAAAGTGGATATGAAGAATAACAACCCTGTTATTATTCTTTCACGAACTTCACCGGACTTTTTGGCGAAATTGCTGGAGATTGAAGTACCCGAGATCTTTGATGGCCTCATTGTAATTAAGAAGATCGTTCGGGATCCGGGAGAAAGAGCCAAAGTAGCGGTGGAGTCATATGATGACCGTATCGATCCGGTAGGTGCTTGTGTAGGTATGAAAGGTAGCCGTATTCATGGTATCGTTCGGGAACTAAAAAATGAAAACATAGATGTGATTAACTGGACAAGTAATATTCAGTTACTCATACAGCGTTCATTGACACCTGCCAAAATAACCAGCATGGAGCTGGATAATGAGAATAAACATGCAAATGTTTACCTTAAACCCGACCAGGTTTCATTGGCAATTGGTCGCCGGGGTGTAAACATTAAACTGGCTTCAGAATTGACCGGGTATGAGCTTGATGTATACCGTGATAATGAAGGAGAGACAGAAGAGTTTGATATTGACCTGGAGGAATTCAGCGATGAAATTGAAACATGGATCATTGACGAACTAAAGAGAGTTGGTTGTGATACGGCAAGAAGTGTGTTGGCTCTTACTCCCGAGGAATTAGAAAGGAGAACAGACCTGGAAAAAGAGACTATTGACGATTTAAGAAAGATTTTGAAAGAAGAGTTTGAAAAAGAATAACAGAAGGGTATTAGGTTAATTGAGTTAATTAAGTGTATACAGGATCTATCCCAATTAACCAGTTAACCAATAAACATTTAACTAAAAAACCTGAATGGCAGAATTAAAACTTCCAAGATTATTAGCTGCGGCTAAAGAGTTTAACGTTGGGCAGGATACTATTATTGATTTCCTGTTAGGGAAAGGTTTTCCCAAAGATGAGCTGAAACCTACTTCAAAGTTGAGTGAGGATATGTACCGTGCCTTACAGCAGGAGTTCCAGAGTGATAAGGCTGCTAAAATGAAAAGCGATCAGCTTGAATTGCCTAAAGGCGCACAAGGAGAGGCGAAGAAAAAGAAAGAAGATGAGGAAATAAGTTTTAAAAAGGAAGAAAAGCCAGCTGCTAAAACACCTAAGAAGGAAGAAGAAGCTAAACCCGCAGAAGAGAAACCCGTTAAGCCGGTTAAAGAGGAGGAAAAGAAAGAGGAGGAGGTTGTTAAGCTGGAAGCTCCTGAAATTGAAGGGCCAAAAGTGGTTAAGAAAATTGATCTCTCCGCAATAGATTCTTCTACCCGGCCGAAAAAAGGAGTAAAGGCAAAGAAAGAAGAAGTAAAACCTGTTGAGGAAGAAAAACCTGCAAAGGGCAAAGGGAAAAAGAAAAAGGAAGAAGAAATAGAGGCAGTAGAAAAGCCAGTTGAAGAAATTGTAGTAAAGGAAGAGCCAGTAGCTGAAGAGCAGCAAACGGTTATTGAAAATATAGAAGTTGAAAAACTGACAGGTCCTAAGATATTAGGTAAAATTGAGTTACCTGTTGATAGTGATACAAGACCTGTAAAAGACGAGAAGAAGAAAAGAAAACGTATTCCGATAGAGAAGAAGGACAACAAACGGGAAATTTTCATCAACAAAGAAGAAGATAAAAGACCCGGTGGTGGTGGGGGTAATTTCAATCGTGGAAGGGGAGGCGCTGGAGGAGGAGGTAGTTTCAATCGTGGAAGAGGTGCGGCAGCTGGTGGTGGACGTCGTGAGGAAAAACTGATCGACGAAAAAGAGATTCAGAAAAAAATACAAGAAACACAAGCCAAATTATCAGGTGGCGGAGGGAAAGGCAAAAGTCTTAAGGCCAAGTTGCGCCGGGAAAAAAGGCAGGAAATGGCTGATGCCATGGGTGAGGCGGCAGAAGATAACAAACTACAGGTTACAGAATTTATCAGTGTTAGTGAGCTGGCTAACCTGATGGATGTAAGTTTTGCTGAAGTTATCAGCAAGTGTATGAGTCTTGGTATTATGGTATCTATTAATCAGCGTCTGGATGCAGAAGTAATAGAACTGGTGGCCAGTGAGTTTGGATTCGATGTGGAGTTTATCGATATGGAGAAGCAGATGGAAATGGAGGAAGAAATTGAAGAAGATAATGAAGAGGATCTCAAACCCCGTTCTCCGATAGTTACTATTATGGGCCACGTAGATCATGGTAAAACATCATTACTTGACTATATCAGAAGTGCTAATGTGGTAGCAGGAGAGGCCGGTGGTATTACACAGCACATTGGCGCTTACCAGGTAGAATTGCCCAATGGAAAAGAAATTACTTTCTTAGATACACCGGGTCACGAAGCATTTACTGCGATGAGGGCAAGGGGTGCTAAGGTTACTGACATAGCTGTAATTGTAATTGCAGCAGATGATGCAGTGATGCCACAAACCCGTGAGGCTATCAGCCATGCCCAGGCTGCTGGTGTACCCATGATTTTTGCCATCAACAAGATTGATAAAGACGGAGCTAATCCGCAAAAAATTTACGAGCAGCTTTCGCAAATGAATTTATTAGTGGAAGAATGGGGTGGTAAATACCAAAATCAGGAAATTGCTGCCAAGAAAGGATTGAATATTGATAAGCTATTAGAGAAAATTTTACTGGAAGCAGAATTGCTGGATTTAAAAGCAAATCCTGAGAGAGAGGCTACAGGAACTATCATTGAAGCTTCATTGGATAAGGGCCGTGGATATGTGGCAACCCTCCTTGTTGAAAACGGAACATTGAAACCCGGAGATTTGATTGTGAGCGGACAGTATTTTGGTCGTGTGAAAGCAATGTTTAATGAAAGGAATAAAAGAGAAGATAAGGCCGGGCCTTCTGCTCCGGCAGTAATATTAGGGTTGAATGGTGCTCCGCAGGCCGGTGAGAAATTTAAAGTATATGAAGACGAGGCTGAAGCAAAAGAAATCGCTTATCGCCGTGCACAGATATTAAGGGAACAGGGTATTCGCACCAAGAAACATATCACATTGGATGAAATTGGTCGCCGTCTTGCATTAGGAAGCTTTAAAGAACTGAAAGTAATCATCAAGGGTGATGTGGACGGTTCAGTAGAAGCGTTGAGTGACTCATTACAAAAACTATCTACGCAAGAGATCCTGGTAAGTGTAATCCATAAAGGAGTTGGCCAGATCAACGAAAGTGATATAGTGCTGGCAGAAGCTTCAGATGCAATCGTTATTGCCTTTAACGTACGTCCTTCACTTCAGGCATCAAGATTAGCTGACAATGCCGGGATCGAAATAAAGATGTATTCAATCATCTATAATGCTATAGAAGAAGTGAAAAGTGCGATGGAAGGTATGCTTGAGCCTAAAGTACAGGAGAGGATTGTTGCTAATGTGGAGATCAGGGAAGTATTTAAATTTGATAAAGCTACCGTTGCAGGATGTTTTGTACTGGACGGAAAGATCAAACGGGATTCTAAAATACGTCTTATCCGTGATGGTATTGTTATATATCCAACCGGTGAAGGCGCCAATGCAGAACTGGCTTCATTGAAGCGTTTTAAAGATGATGCCAAAGAAGTGGTTTCGGGTATGGAGTGCGGCTTAACCATTAAAAATTTCAGCGATATCAAAGTAGGTGATGTGGTGGAAGCTTACGAGATTGAAGAAGTTAAGAGAACTCTTTAGTTTTCTGAACTTCAGAGTTGCCAGTTAATCATGTTTAATAGCTGAAAACCCGGGACTTCTTATCAAACTTTTGTTAAATACCTGCCTTATAATATTTAAGTTATACCCGGCAAAGTACTTTTGAACTTATGCTTATTACAAAGAAAATCTTAACGGCCTGTTTTTTAACTCTGGCGATTATTACATCGGCTCAGGGTCAGCCCAAAAAAGTGATAGCGGATAAAATTGCCGGTATAGTCGGTGACAGGATCATCCTGTATTCTGATATTAAAAATTCATTGGCTGATATTGTCCGGCAGGGAGGCACTGTTCCGGAGAATGGTGAATGTTTGTTGATGGAACAGGCAATCATTTCAAAAGTGTTGATGCTGCAGGCGATGAAAGATTCTCTTCCCGTTACTGATGAAGAGGTAGAAGCTGACCTGGATAATCGGATCAGAACCTATATTAACCAGTTAGGAAGCCAGGAAGCACTGGAAGAGATTGCCGGAAAAACCATCTACCAGATAAAAGATGATGCAAGAGAGTCTGTAAAGGAACAGAAACTGGCGCAGGCTATGCAACGTAAGATCGTTGACAATGTAAGAATTACCCCGATAGAAGTAAAAGCGTATTTTGATAAAATACCAAAAGACAGTCTCCCTTTTTATGAATCTGAGCTGGAAATATGCCAAATTATTATTTATCCCAAACCATCAAGAGAACTCGAACAGTATATTGTGGGAGAAATGAATAATTATAAGAAGCAGATTGAGATGAAGGTTACTACTTTTGAGCAGTTAGCTAAAAAGGTTTCGGAAGATCCCGGAAGCCGCGATAGGGGTGGCCAGTACCAGATAAACAGAACTGAAAAGACATGGGATCCTGTATTTATGTCAACTGCATTTCGGCTGAAGGAAGGTGAAATATCTCCTCCTGTTAAATCAAAATTTGGATTCCATATTATTCAGATGGTGCAACGTAATGGTGATGATGCGATAGTGCGTCATATTCTCCGTATACCTCCTGTTACAGAAGAAGAGATCGGGCAGGCAAGAAGAAAACTGGATACAGTTCGCTCAAAGATAATAGCCGGAACCATAGGCTTTAATGAAGCAGCTTCCAAATATAGCGATGATGAAGCAGCAAAGTATACAGGTCCGTGCATTACGGACAGGGAAGGATCTACCTTTGTTACAATCGATATGCTGGATAAAGACATGGTAGCAATGTTGGGTAAAATGAAAGTAGGCGATTACTCACAGCCTACAGCCTTTGAGAGTGAGCAGGGCAAAAAAGGAGTACGGGTTGTTTACCTTAAATCCCGTTCACAACCGCACCGGATGAATATGCAGGATGATTACAGTAAAATTTCCAACTTTGCCCTGGAAGAAAAGAAAAGCAAGACTATGGAGAAATGGCTAAAAAACAAACTTCCCTCTTATTATGTTATGATAGATCCGGCGATAGCTGAAGAGTGCCCGCAACTGCAAAAATTTGCCACAGATACAAAAGCATTCTAAATATGACAGAATATATTTAATGGAAGCCGTTACAAGAGTAACGGCTTTTCTTTTATAAAGGTCCGGGGAATTTCAAAATAGCAGTAAATAAACTACTATGATAAATTATTAATATAACTATTTTTACCGGAATGATCACCGTACAAAGAAGACATTTGTTGTAGTAATGTTTACCTCATTATCCAATATAAACGGCCTGGCGGAATATTTCCGGCAATCGGGGCAATTTTATTACCTGCTTATTGATCTGAATGGGAATCTCGCTTTTGTAAACCCATTATTTCAGAAAGAATTTAATCATCTTTCACCTGATTTTTTAGGCAAACAGGTTAATACCATTTTTCAGGGAGAGGAAGCTGAAAAATTTTCTAAGACAGTAAAACAGTGTGTTCAAGCACCGGGGCAGCCATGTAAAGTGGAATTAAAAGTAATGCTGGCGGGTGATGGATACCGTGAAATTTCCTGGGAGATTTCTGCTTTTGCAGAGGAGCCCGGTAAAATTAAAATGGTACAGGCTATTGGAGTGCAACATATAAGTGGTGATGGTAATGCACAGGAGTCAGAAAATATTGCAAGGAAACTTTCAGAGCGATACAAAGCTTTTGAAAAAAGTGCGGAAGGGCTTTGGATGTTTGAGTCTGCGGAACCGGTGATAATAACTGACCCACCTGAAAAAATCATCGAGTACTGGAAAAAGAATTCGTGTCTGGTGGAGTGTAATGATAACCTGGCACGGATGTACGGATATGATAAGGCAGATGAAATAATTGGTGCCTCGTTAGATCAGCTCATGGATTTTTCCGACCCCGAAAGAGTGGAGAATTTGAAAAAATTTATAAGAAATCGGTTTCAAACCACTACTGTGGAGACAAGGGAATTTGACCGTAACGGTAAAATCAAACACTTTCTAAACCAGATGACAGGTATTGTAGAAAGTGGAGAACTCAAAAGAGTTTGGGGTACGCAGCAAGATATTACAGAACAACGTGAGGCAGAACAACAACTTAAAGCCAGCGAATTATTTTACCGCAACCTGTTTTCCAACTCACTTGATGGGATACTGATCGCCAATATAGAGGGAGTTGTAACTTTTGCATCGCCTTCAATTACATCAATACTGGGTTATACAATCGAAGAGGCTCTAGGTAAAAATGTTTTTGATTATGCTCACCCGGATGATCGCCAGCAGGTCATTACTGCATTTTGGGATGAAATCAATAATGTTTCAGGAAGAAAAAAATTCATCTCTGTAAGAATATTAAACAAGAAAGCTGGCTGGATGTGGTGTATGATAAGAGGGCACAATCTCTTAGACAATCCTTATGTGAAAGGAATAGTAATCAACTTTTTTGATGATACTATGCGTAAACAAACAGAAGAAGCTCTTATTGAAAGTGAAAAACGTTTTCGTAACCAGGCAACTATCCTTAATAATGTTACAGATGTGATTGTAACAACTGATCTGAAGAGGTTTGTAACCTCCTGGAATCATATTATTGAAAAACTGACCGGAATTACAGAAGAAGAAGCGATTGGTAAACCATTCAGGGGGGTACTGGATACAGATTATTCACCGTATACACATGACCAGGTGGCTGAAATTGTTTTCTCCAACGGAATATGGAAAGGAGAAGTATCTTTTGTTGGAAGTGACGGGGAACGGAAATATTTGTTGCATACTGTATCATTATTACATGATGATATGGGGAATAAAATTGGCTTGCTGGGTGTAGGAAGAGATATAACGGAAAGAAAAAAAGCCCAGGCAAAACTCCAGGAGAGTGAATTGTTTTACCGTAATATGATCACCCATTCATTGGATGGTATAGTAATGACAGATTCAAAGGGTAGTATAAAATATTGCAGTCCATCAATTGATAAGATATCAGGGTATGCACCTGCTGATCTTTTGGGTCGCAGTATTTTCGAATTTGTCTTTCCGGAAGATATTAAATCAGCGCTGGAAGCCTTTGCTATGGAGTCTAAAAATGAATCGGTGCTGAATTATATTTCTCTTCGCCTTCTTCATGCAAACGGAGAATGGGTCTGGTGTACAGTAAGAGGCCACAATCTGCTGGATAATCCGACTTTTAATGCAATGGTCATTTATTTTACAAATGACTCTAAAAGAAAGAAGATTGAAGATAAGCTGAGAGAAAGTGAAAGAAGATTCAGGAACCTGATACATAATCTCAAGATGGGAGTACTGCTACAGGATGAAAATGGGAAAATGGTCGTGACAAACCAGGCAGCCTTAGATTTACTTGGGTTAACAGAGGATCAATTGCTTGGCATAACTCCCCCGGATTCTGGGTGGAATGTTATACATGAAGATGGACAGGATTTCCCGGCAGATACTCATCCTGTTCCTGTGGCACTAAGAACAAAAAAACCTGTATTGGATGTGGTGATGGGAATTTACAGACCTGTTACCAATGATAGAGTTTGGCTGTTGGTAAATGCCGAACCGGTGTTGGATGGAGATGGAAATATTATCAATGTCATTTGTTCCTTTACTGATATTACCGAACAAAAAAGGCTGTCCCAGGAATTAATTGAGCAGGAAATCCAGAAACAAAAACAGGTGACACAGGCTACTATTGACGGCCAGGAAAAGGAAAGAAGGGAGATTGGAAAAGAATTGCATGACAATATTAATCAACACCTTAATACCACCAGATTATACCTGGAAGTGGCAAAGGAAAAAGCCACCGGTGAAGTACATGAGATGATCAGCCTTTCTCATAAAAACCTGGCCTCCATCATAAATGAGATAAGACAGATGTCGCAGTCGCTAGTGCCGCCGACTCTTGGAGACCTGGGGCTGGTAGAATCTGTTCAGGATCTTTGTGATGCGCTTAAAATGGCACATACATTTAATATTGAATTCTTATATCGTTACTTTAACGAAGATAATCTTCCGGTCAATCTCAGGCTGATGCTTTTCCGTATCATACAGGAGCAGATAAGCAATATTATCCGGCATGCCGGGGCTACTACGATCCAGATAAAACTCCAGTCTGATGCTGAATATATTATCCTCAATATTAGGGATGATGGTAAAG
>Ga0209096_1002493_pt1 | contig 17744 bp, 13 predicted proteins | sample AD_UKC034_MetaG_FD_184407 | JGI IMG/M metagenome (GOLD analysis project Ga0209096, IMG submission 184407) | Active sludge microbial communities of municipal wastewater-treating anaerobic digesters from USA - AD_UKC034_MetaG (SPAdes) (version 2) | ecosystem: Engineered > Bioreactor > Anaerobic >... | reverse complement strand
TTATTATTACAACCACGAGAGGATCCATACAGCCCTAAGATGCCCTCCGGAAACATTCGCCCAGAGGTACTTGCTAACTAACAGATCAAGGGAGTTACAACTTGTTTAAAAAAGGGGTACTTGACAATCTGCTCAGTTTTTCTATGTAGGCAAGAAATCTGTTGCAGGATACTTTAACTGAATTACTGCAGGGATTATCAGGATCTGCGATAGGACAATAACAGCACGGATAGATCGGATACATAGGCATAACTAAATCACCTCCTGTCTGTGAAATACTCGACACTTAGGAATAAGCTCATCAGGGAGTGAAACACCACCGCCACAAAGGAAGACAACAACTGAAATGCCGCGGGAAACAGCATGGCGGATGGTATAAAGAGAACCGCGGGAAGGGCCATGAAGGAAAGCGACAACGACCGAGCAGGCAGAAACCAAACGCCTATTGCGGCCGAGAAGAGCGGGAACGGCAACATGACGGGGAGAACCGACAGAAGCAGGCCCCCAGACCACCTGACCGCCGGCCGCAATAAAACGCTCAACATCAGGCCTGACAGAAGAAGGAAAGCCGGACACAGAAGACCAAGCCGAATATATGAACCCGCGTGAAGCCGAATCCGAACGAAGCACAGCGGACAAAGCAAGCGAATCAGCGCCCACGGCACCGCCGGAAGCCACTGAATAACCCCGGTCAAGGAACGAAGAGACAACACGATCAACAAGCGGAGCAAAAGAGACAGGAAGAGAACGGGATCCGACAACGCCAACCAAACGAGAAATAGACATAAGCGACACCTCCTTGGGTACCAAGGAGCACTTTTCTGCCCCCTGTCACCCGAAGCGAAGCCGAGCAAGGATTATTACTGCCTCAGGCAGTAAATCAACAGTGCCTTTTTGGATAAAAGAATATTTGACGCAGCGAGGCTGCGCGTAGGGGCGGAAGGAGGCTGAGCAACGACTCTGCCGACTGGAGCAGGGAGCGTGCATGAGTGCCTCCGAGCTGCTACGACCCGCCCGCAACGCCTTGCGTAGCATGGCGGGCGGGAGGCGCGTCGAGGAGGCGCGAACGCAAGCGACCTTGACAGGGAAAAGGCAGAAAAGTGCTACAATGGAAAACCCGGAGAAGCAAACCTCATAGAAAGCAATTCTTATTCAGCTTGTATTTGAAAAGGCACATCGGAAAGTGTCATTTATTCGACGGAGGCAATAGAAGTCATTATTGTATTCCGAGAGCGCAGATGCCGCCTCAGCCGCCTCGCCAAGCTCGGCGACATCGGCGGAAATAAAGTCATATGAAGATAACAATAGGGCGACTTTTCGCCATGCAAGCACGGCTCAATGCCGCCAAACAACATTAGTTCGCAATGAAATTGAACTGGTGCGTCCGAAAACGCCTCAAACCATCTCGCTAATTATGCCTAACGCATTCATGGCTGCTCCTTTATATGGCGGCCGCGTACCTTTCCCCCCACTCCAATAATTGCGGCCGCCAAAAGAAAAACAATGTGAATATAAAGACAATTAAAACTGAATATGACTTGACATATTCAAACTAAAGTGCTATACTTTGAATATAAATAACCATATTTAAAGGTGAATCGTGAAGCAATCAAAGTATATCGCAGGTCATTATAAGAGTCAAGGGAGGTATAAAACCTTCACTCCTACATCTATTAACCACCCATTTGACTGGCAGGACAAGAAGATTGACCTGCTATTAGCGCAGGCGATGCGGTATTTGGGCGAGCTTGATGCCTATTCCACATTAGTCCCAGATGTTGACTTTTTTATTAAAATGCACGTTATAAAGGAAGCTACACAATCAAGCCGAATAGAAGGGACAAAAACAAATATTGATGAAGCTTTATTGCCAAAAAACGATGTTGATCCGGAAAAAAGAGACGATTGGAATGAAGTTCAAAATTATATCAAAGCGATAAATCACGCAATAGAGCAATTGCGACATTTGCCAATTTCTATAAGGCTGATAAAAGAAGCGCACGGCATATTATTATCGGGTGTGCGGGGATATAGTAAAAATCCCGGAGAGTTTAGGAACAGGCAAAATTGGATAGGTGGTCGGTCGATCGAGGAAGCATCTTTTGTGCCGCCACAACATACTGAATTGAACGATCTTATGAGTGATCTTGAGAAGTTTGTGCATAATGACAAGACGAATATGCCGGATATTATCAAAACTGCGCTGCTGCATTATCAATTTGAAACAATCCATCCCTTTCTCGATGGTAACGGCAGAATAGGCAGGTTGTTGATAACACTCCATCTTGTCAGTTTAGGAATATTAAAAAAGCCTACGCTTTATCTGTCGGACTATTTTGAAAAGAATAGAATTCAATATTATGATTCTTTGTCAAAGGTTCGGGTTTCAAATGATATTGAGCAATGGGTTAGATTCTTTCTTTCCGGCGTGGCAGAAACGGCTAAAAAAGGGAAAGAAACATTTGAAAAAATAATAATATTGAGGAGAAAATACGAGGATGCCATTGAATCCGGGATGGGAATAAAGAGACAAAAGCATGGCAAAGAACTTCTATATAAGCTCTTTTCAAAGCCAACTGTAACGGTGAGTGAGATAGAAAAGATTATCCCTGTGACTTTCCAGACGGCGAGTACGCTGGCGAAAGAATTCGAGAGGCTTGGTCTGTTTAAAGAAAAGACGGGATACTCAAGAAACAGGATCTTTTCCTTGAAAGAATATATAGATTTGTTTAAAAAGTAATGGAGGCAAAATGAATAACTTTAACACAAAAGCGGGATTGATCTGGAATATCGCGGAGCTACTAAGGGGGGGATGGAAACAACATGAGTATCAAGATGTGATCCTTCCTTTGGTTGTTCTTAAGCGTCTTGACTCGATCTTTTCTAAGGTTAAAGAAAAGATCATGGCTCAGCATAATAAATACAAAGGTAAAGTTAACATTGATCCGATATTGAAAGCATCAAGCTTAGGCTTCTACAATATCTCGCCATATGATTTTGAAAAGCTCCTTGAGGACCCGAAGAATATAGCGAAGAATCTACGCCACTACATAAATGGGTACAGCGACAACGTTAAGGAAATCTTTGCAAAATTCGATTTCGAAAAACAACTATCCCGTCTTGAAGGCGGCAACCTGCTATACCTAATAATCAAAGAGTTCAATAAGGTTGATCTCCATCCAGAAACGGTCAGCAATCACGAAATGGGCTATATTTTTGAGGAGTTGATAAGAAAATTTAATGAGCAATCAAACGAAACCGCTGGAGAACATTATACGCCAAGAGAAGTAATTAAGCTCATGGTTGAGATATTGTTTGCTCCGGATAAGGAAGATCTTAAACAGAAGCATAAAATAAGAACTATTTATGACTGCTGCTGCGGTACAGGCGGAATGCTGACTGTGAGCAAAGACCATATATTAGAGAATATAAACGAAAAGGCCAACATTTATTTATATGGGCAGGAACTAAATCCCGTAACATATGCAATTTGTAAGTCAGACATGATGATAAAGGCTGAAAATCCGGATAATATCAAAGGCGGCGACAAAGAAAATACAAAAGCGAGTACGCTTTCATGCGACCAGTTTTCCGGGACCTCATTTGATTACTGTCTTACAAACCCCCCTTACGGGGTTGACTGGAAAAAGGACAAAGAAGCTGTCGAAAAAGAGGCTGAGCGTGGTTATGCCGGAAGATTTGGCGCAGGACTGCCAAGAATATCAGATGGACAGCTGCTATTCCTTCAACATCTAATTTCTAAGATGAGAAACCCGAGTGACGGCGGATCCCGCATAGCGATCGTATTAAACGGATCTCCGCTATTTACCGGTGATGCAGGTTCAGGAGAAAGCGAAATAAGAAGATGGATACTTGAAAAGGATCTGCTTGAGGCGATAGTGGCATTGCCGGACCAACTATTCTACAACACGGGAATCAATACATATCTTTGGTTTTTGACAAATCGAAAAGAACAAAAACGAAAAGGCAAAGTCCAATTGATTGACGCCAGGCCGTTCTTTGAAAAAATGAGAAAGTCGCTTGGGAACAAGAGAAACCTGATATCTCCGGCAAATATAAAGGATATTCACGATATCTACAAGAAATTTAAAGAAGACGATCATTCAAAGATATTCAAGAACACCGACTTTGCATACAGGCAGATAGTAATTGAACGGCCATTAAAATTGAACTTCCAGATCAATGAAGAGCGAATGAAGCGTTTGATTGAGAATAAAACCTTCTCAAATGATACGCCGAGCAAGAAAAAGGGCGCTGCAGGGGATAAGGAAAACGCTGAATGGGTTGAGCTTAAAGGTAATATCATTATCTGCTTAAATAATTCCCCAAAAATATTGTATAAAAATCGAGAAGAGTTTATTGCTGATATCAACAGAGGCTTTAGCGTAATGGAGATAGATGTTCCTGTCAACATTAAAAAAATAATCTGGCAGGAGTTATCCGAGCGTGATGAAACAGCGGAACCTTGCAAGGACAAAGAAGGCAATATTGAACCGGACAGTGAGTTGCGAGATACAGAAAATGTGCCTTATGGACAAGACGTGCATGAATATTTTCTCGAAGAAGTGAAGCCATACGTGCCTGATGCCTGGATAAACGAAAATGTCCGCGATCATAAGGACAATAAGATCGGTAAAGTGGGCTATGAAATCCCGCTGACACGTTATTTCTATAAATACACGCCGCCAAGACCGCTCGAAGATATAGAGACAGACATTGAAAAAGTCGAAAATGAGCTGTTGGAGCTATTAAAGCAGTTATAAATATGGCAAAAACTATCAAATTCAAAAAACAGCATAAGAAATATCCTGAGCACAAAGATTCAGGGGGTGAATGGTCTGAAGATATCCCGAATGATTGGCTGATTGACAAATTAAAACATGTATCGACATTAAGGAGAGAAAAAACAAGTATTGAAAGCACCTCAAGCAATTATTTAGCGTTAGAGAATATTGAAAGTTTTACCGGAAAATATATAGAAAGCGAAATAGAACAGGAGCCTGAAAGCGTGACGAATGAGTTTCACAAGGGAGACGTATTGTTTAACAAATTAAGGCCATATTTGGCAAAGGTATTTTTGCCTGATTCAGACGGGATATGCACAGGTGAGTTGTTGGTAATTCATCCGATGGCTAACAAATTGATCCCGAAATTCCTTTTTTATAGGTTTTTATCAGACGACTTTCTTTCCACAGTCAATAATTCGACATATGGCGCAAAAATGCCAAGGGCAAATTGGGAGTTTATCAGGAACATACTAATTGGTTATCCTGAGAAAGAGAATCAAAATGCAATTGCCTCCTACCTCGACCAAAAAACCTCCTTGATCGATCAAATCATCGAAAAAAAGCGCAAACTAATAGATCTCCTCAAAGAAAAACGCACGGCGGTGATAAATAAGGCGGTGACAAAGGGGCTGGATCCTCAAGCCAAACTCGTTGACAGTGGTGTTGAATGGATTGGGAAGGTGCCGCAGGGGTGGAGGGTTGAGAAGTTGAAGTATTTATTTGATTTCCAATCCGGTGATGGGTTTCCAGACGAATTACAAGGGCAAGATAGTGGAGATATTCCATTTTATAAGGTGAGCGATATTAACGAAGAGGGAAAATATGTTGACAAATCAGCAAATTATGTATCGATAGCCACCGTTAATGAGATGAATTGGCATTTAGTAAAAGAAAATTCAATACTATTGGCTAAAATTGGTGCGGCATTGTCCAAAAACCATAGAAAAGTGACGCAGAGGCAGGCATGTATAGACAATAATATGCTGGCGATTTCAACAAAAGGGAAGATTCTTGTTGGTTATATGTACTGGATATGGAATGTGATTAATGCCACAGATTTCATTAATATTTCATCTGTTCCATCAATAAATATGGGGGTGCTGAAGAATCACCTGTTCCCATTTCCTGATTTAGGGGAGCAGGAGAAAGCGTCAAAATATCTAGACAACGAAACTGCGAAAGTCGATCAAATTATTAAACAGGTTGAGTGTTCTTGCAATTTGCTTCAAGAATACAAATCCTCGCTCATCTCAAATGTGGTGACGGGGAAGGTGGAGGTGTAAGAGTAATGGCAAGGGAACGATCGCTATACTCAGAAAAAGTTGATTTAATAAAGAAATCCAGGGAATCAGCCTTAGCAGCAGTTCAAATATATAATAACCCTCTGTCGACATTTAAATCGGAATCTTTTATCGTTTTGTTTATTATTGCCTGGACATATTTATTGCATGCGTATTATAGAAATAAAGGGATAGATTACCGATATTACGAAAAAAAGAACCGCAGAAAAATATATAAACATAATAAAGATGGAAGCATTAAGCATTGGGAATTATCAAAATGTTTGGAGGAAGAAACCTGTCCATTTGATCAAGATACTAGAAATAATTTAAGGTTTCTTCTTGGCCTAAGAAATCAGATTGAACATAGAAAAGCCAATCATCTGGATTCATACTTGTCAGCAAGATATCAGGCATGCGCCTTAAATTACAATTACTATATCAAAAAACTATTTAGCGACAGATATGGGCTTGATAATATGCTTGCATTAAGCTTGCAATTTGCTGAGCTGGATTATTCGCAATCAAAGATTATTAAGGACCGCGACAATAAAATACCAAAGGAGATTAGATCCTATATCGCAAAATTTGACGGAGCTTTATCGGAAAGCGAGGTTGCTAGTGAAAAATATGGATATAGAATCTTATTTACAAAGGTATTAGCAAAAAGAGCAGGTCAGGCTGATAGGGTAATAGAATTCCTTGACCCAAAGTCACCTTTGGCACAAGGAATTCAGAGAGAGTATTGGGTGAAAGACGAAACTGAGAAAAAGAAATATTTGCCATCAAATATTGTTGAAGAAGCACGAAAGGCTGGATTTTCGGGATTCTCTATTACCAAACATTGTAAATTATGGAAAGATCAAAACGCCAAGGATCTTTCAAAGGGGTTTGGTGTTCAATTGCCTAATCAATGGTATTGGTATGAAAAATGGAAGGATTTTGTTTTGGATTATTTAACTAAGCAAAAGGAGGAGGCTAAGCATGGAGCTTAAAGAATTTATCAAGAAAGTACTGGTGGATATAACTTCGGCAGTAAAGGAAGCGACAACGGAGGCACATCAAATAATTGAAATATACGGCAGTCCAGAAAATCGGCATGTAGAATTTGATATTGCAGTATCAGTGGAGGAAACAACATCAAAATCTGGCAAGGCTGGCGTTAAAGTCTTACAGTTTGTTGAAGCGGGCGGTGATTTAAGCCAAGATAATAAGAATTCTACGGTGAGTAGGATTAAGTTTGGTGTATGGATAGATAATATGTCAGCCGACGAGAGAAGCAATCTGAATGCTAAATTAAAAGGAATAAATAAGAGAAATTATAGCTCTCTGGACACAGACTAATGATAACAAACACAAAAGAACTTGGCTTTGAAGAATTTATCGAACAACATCTGATTGATAAGCAGTTATATCGCAAACGGAAAACAGCCGATTATGATAAATCGCTTTGTTTTGACAAAGATATTGTTATTGAGTTTATCAAAAAGACACAGGGTAAAGAATGGAAAAAACTGCTTGATCAACATGGGGAAGATGCACAGGATCGGTTTTTCAAGAGATTGGATGAAGAGATAAGGGCGCGGGGGATATTGGAAGTCATCCGGAGCGGCATAAATGATCACGGTATTAAATTAGACCTCGCATATTTCAAGCCGGAAACAAAGCTGAATGAAGAAACCATGAAAAAGTATGATTCAAATATCTTTAGTGTTGTGCGGCAGTTAAAATACAGCGAAAAGAACGAAAATTCGATTGATATGGTGATCTTTATTAACGGATTGCCTATATTCACGGTCGAACTAAAAAATCAGCTGACAGGCCAATCAGTAAAGAACGGAATAATGCAGTATAAGACAGACCGCGATCCGAGAGAAAAGCTTCTTTCATTCAAGAGATGTCTTACGCATTTTGCGGTTGATACTGAAGCTGTCTTTATGACAACAAAGCTTGAGGGATTAAGGACCAGGTTTCTGCCGTTTAATAAGGGTAATAACAATTCCGCTGGCAATCCTGTTGCGGAAGGTAAATATAAAACGCATTACTTTTGGGAAGAAGTATTAGTTCCCGATAGCATTCTTGAGCTTATAAGCCGATTCGTGAATATTCAAAAAGATGAGAGAGAGGACCAAAAGGGAAAGAAATATACGGAAGAGATACTAATTTTCCCAAGATATCATCAGCTGGATACGGTTAAAAGGCTTGTGGCGGATTCAAGAGAAAACGGGGCTGGCAAAAACTATCTAATCCAGCATAGCGCGGGAAGTGGGAAAAGCAATACGATCGCATGGACAGCTCACCGGCTTTCAGCACTTCACAATAGCAAAGATCAGAAAGTCTTTGATTCTGTAATAGTGGTTACCGACAGAAGAGTATTGGACAGGCAGCTGCGCAATACAATAATGCAGTTCGAGCAGACAGCCGGAGTTGTAAAGCCGATAATTGAGGGGTCAAAAGAATTAAAAGAAGCGCTTGAGGCCGGCGAAAAGATCATAACTACAACACTGCAAAAATTTCCCTTCATAGTCGGAGTAGTGGATGAACTGCCTGGGAAGAAGTTTGCCGTGATAATTGATGAGGCACATTCATCCCAAAGCGGGGAAAGCTCAAAAGGATTAAAAATAGTACTTAAATCCTCGAATAAAGATAACGAGGAAGAAATCCTAGAAGAAGCGGAAAGAGAGGATGATACGAGCAAAGAAGGAACACTTGAAGATATGATTCTCAAAGAAATGCGGGGAAGAAGATCAAAATCAAATACTATAAGCTTTTTTGCATTCACGGCAACTCCAAAACAAAAGACTCTTGAGGTTTTCGGCGCTAAGAGCCCTGTTGATAATAAATTCTATCCTTTTAGCCTTTATTCCATGAAACAGGCGATTGAAGAGGGTTTTATTCTTGATGTGTTAAAGAACTATACGACATATCAGGTATATTTCTCACTGATTAAAAAAATCAAAAACGACCCTGAATATGAAAAGAAAAAAGCGCAGCGCATGCTTCTGAATTATGTGGAGAAACATGAGCATGCTATAAACAAAAAGGTCTCGATAATAGCTGACCATTTTGCCAAAAACATAGCTCATCAGATAAACGGCAATGCTAAAGCAATGATAGTAACGAGGTCGAGGCTGCATGCAGTGCGTTTTAAAATTGCCATGGATAAATATCTTAAAGAAAAAGGATATCCATATAAAGCGATGGTGGCATTTTCGGGAAAGGTTAAAGACGGGAATCTTGAATATACAGAACAACAGATGAACGGCGGTGTTCCAGAAAAGAACACGGCAGAAGAGTTTAAAAAATCTGAATATAAGTTCTTGATCTGTGCGGAGAAGTTTCAAACAGGCTTTGATCAGCCTCTGCTTTCGGTAATGTATGTCGACAAAAAACTCGGAGGAGTTAACGCTGTACAAACGCTAAGCCGATTAAATAGGGTATGTCCGGGCAAAGATGAAGTGTTTGTCCTGGATTTTGTTAATGATACAGATGAAATAAAAGAATCATTTCAGCCATATTATGTGGCAACCGTCCTTTCAGAATCTACGGACCCCAATCTATTACACGATTTACAGAGAGACATATTAAACTTTAGGCTCTTTAGTGAGGCCGAGATTGATAGCTTTATGGAGTTGCTTTATCTAGGGAAAAGCCCAGCCCAATTAAACAGCTTTCTTGATGTTGTTGCTGAGAGATTTACGCATTATCTGCCTGAAGAACAGGATGATATGCGCGTCAAGTTCATTGATTACATTAGGAAGTACGCATTTATCTCGCAAATAATAACCTTTGAGGATACGAGGCTTGAAAAACTGTATATCTTTCTTAGGAATCTGTATAAGAAATTGCCGGCGAGGAAGAATCCTCTTCCATGGGAGATTCTTCAAAGCATTGACATGGAATCGTATAAAGTTGTTAAAGATAAAGAAACCAGGATATTCCTTGAGGACGAGCAAGGATTAATCAGGCCGATTGAAGGAGCAGGGCGAGGCAAATCCGATGATGAGAAAGACATGCTTTCGAGGATTATTAAGGACATTAACGACAAGTTTGGGACAACATTTAGCACGGATGATAGGGTTATACTAAATAACCTGGGCAAAAAGCTTTTAGACAATGAATCTTTGAGCGGCTCAATACAGAACAATGCTCGCGATGTAGCAAAAATCAAGTTTGACGAGATTTTCCAGCAGGAATTGATCAATATGCTGAACCAGCATTTCGATTTCTATAAAAAGCTTGACTCTAATATCGATTTGAAGGAATATGTTAACCAGAAACTGTTTGATTATGTGAGCAAAAAGGTGAATGAGAAAGGAGAAAATAATGATAGGTAAAATTGAAAAAGTTCCACTAAGAGAAGTCTGGAAGAATGAAGCTAAAGATTTTACGTCTTGGTTATTCGACAACATAGAAATTCTTGGTGAAGAGATAGATATGGATTTGACGGCAATTGAAAAGGAAAAAAGTGTAGGCACATTTTCTGCTGACATCATTGCAGAAAATGGTGACGGGCAAAAAGTTGTGATTGAGAATCAACTAGAAAAAACAGATCATGGTCATTTAGGTCAGATGATCACATATGTTACGAACCTGGAAGGCAAGGTTGCAATATGGATTTCAAGTGATCCAAGACCTGAACATGAGCGTGCTATAGAATGGTTAAATGAGATGGGTACCGATATTGATTTTTATTTAATGCAAGTTGAGGCTTATAAGATTGGTAGTTCTGATCCGGCCCCGAAGTTTACAGTTATTGCTGGTCCAAGCGATAAAGCGGAGGTTGTTGGTGAAGAGAAAAAGGAATTTGCAGAAAGACATAAAAGAAGATATGAGTTTTGGAAATCACTACTGGGTAAAAGTAAGGCTAAAACTTCTTTACATGGGAATATATCGCCAGGAATATATTCGTGGGTTGGTGCTGGGGCAGGGAAAAGTGGTTTAGGATTCAATTATGTAATTACTTATAAGTATGGGGCGGTTGAATTATATATAGATAGAGGTAAGGAATCTGAGGAAGAAAACAAGAGGATATTTGATGAATTGGTTGCCCATAAAAAAGAGATTGAAGGGATTTTTGGAGGAGAACTAGATTGGGAAAGATTGGATGATAGACGTGCATCCCGGATTCGGAAAAAATATACATATGCGGCTCTAAATAATTATGAAAAATGGGATCAATTGCAGGATGACATGATTAGCGGGATGATAAATCTCGAAAAAGCACTAAAAAAACACATTGCCAATCTATCGATATAGTTAAAGATGAATAGACTTGCTCTTGTCTTATCCGGCGGCTTCGTCAAAGGCGTTGCTCATATCAGCATCGCAGAAGAAATGTATAAAAGGGGATATATCCCCGATGTCTTTGTCGGGACCTCAATAGGTGCCATATTTTCAGTTCTTCTCGGTCTATATGACGATCCAAAGATAGTGAAACAAATAACACAGGAATTCATCAAAAGCCATATATGGCCGCAACTCGTTTCTATTGATATTTTTTCAAAAGCCGGTCTATTCGAATCAAAAGAAGCCATAAAATTGATAGCAAAAGAAGCGGGATTTGTGGGGAAGGCTTTTAAATCCCTCAAAAAGCCTGTTTATGTCACTTCAACAGACCTCAATACCGGAAAGCTCATATTATTCGGTAAAGATAAGGCAATGTTGTTGTCAGAGGCGCTGGAAGCATCGATATCATTTCCGGTAATCTTTAAACCAAAGAAAATGAGGATAAATGGCAAACTCATGGCCCTGGCCGATGGAGGCATTCGCGAAAACTGTCCGATATCCGTTGCGGCAAAGATTCCCCGAGTTAAAAGGATAATCGCCTGTGATCTTGGCTACTGTGGCCAATCAAAAGGCGATTTTAATAGGAAAAATGCACTCGATGTGTTTATGCAGTGCCTTGATCTAACGACTTCGTTCTCTCAGATAAATCGGTATATCAATGACGAAGTCTTTATTAAGAACAAAACAGCGGTCAGGATAATAAATCCCGGCATATTCGATGTGCTACCATTTGATTTCAAAGAGATACCCTCTATCATAAACAGGGCTTCAAAAACTGCAAAGAATATCTTTGGCAGGTTTAAGACGCCTGAAGCATTCTTTCGTTTATGGAAATCGGATCCGTTCAGGAAAGAGCATATGACGGTTGAACATATTGGTAAAAAGAGGACGAATGCGTTTGAGATAATGGCAAATATCAAATCAATAAAGGAGTTCTAAAATGAAACCAAAGAATGCCTTCGATTATGCAATATCCAGAGCTAAGCATAGCTTGCAACTATACGAATTACTACATAACACAAGACAACGTCAAATAAGAAGCGACTGGGCTAGGAAATTTAAGGAGTTGATGCATTGGCCGATAAAAAATAAAATCGAACGAATAGATGGAAATAAATCTCTAAGCATTTTATTGCTAAGAGAAGAAGCTGGAATTAATAGAAAACATTTTACAGACGAGTATTTGTCAGAGTTATTAAGGTCTTCGTTAGTTAATTGTGTTGCAGCATTAGATAGGTATTTTCACGATATAGTGTTGTTGCATTGTTTGAATGCGGCGAGTAAACCAGAAGTCAAAAAAGAACTGAGGGAACTATATGTTCCTTTATGTGATGTAGTAAACGCAATTAAGACTATAAGGAATAATAAAACAGCAAGGCCAGGAAATGCAATAAAAAAAGTTATTCAGGACATATTACATAAGGACTATACATTTCAAGGGCCAGATGCAATTGTTAAGGCTTCAAAGATGTTGGGGATTGATGATTTCTGGGGTAAAGTGAGCGATGCGATGAGCTTAAACAAAGATATGCTAATCAAAAAACATAGAGAGATTATTAATAGAAGGAATCAAATCGTCCATGAGGCAGATATTGAAAGAAAGATTAAAGCAAAAATATTAACAAAAAGACCAATAAATAAAAAATATGCTGAAGAAGCTTGCGCATTAATTGAAAAACTTGTTGAAGAAGCAAATAAGATATTCGAAAGCAAGTATTAGCAACGATCATTTAGCCCGCTTTTTCGGGGGTGTGGGGGAGAAAAAGCGGGCTAAACACCCGGCATTATCTAGGCTACAACCTTCCGAGATTTCTCTTCTTGCAGCCATGAATAGTGTTAGGTATAATTAGCGAGATGGTTTGAGGCGTTTTCGGACGCACCACCAGCATGCTCGCGTGCTATCATTGTCTATCATGCATCCTTACGAAGCCAGACAGAACGAATATTTCTCCGGTCGCTTCAAAAAATACGGTTTTAGCCATAAGTCCCTTACCTGGGAATCGCCCTATACCCAGAATTCCAGGTTCGTGGAGCTTCTCAAGGTCTGTACTATGGGGCAAAAGCTTAAAGACTTCACGCTTCTTGATTTTGGCTGCGGGCTTGGGCATCTTTATAAGTTCATAAAAGACAACGGGCTTCTGCTCTCATGGGGGATAGACTACGAAGGAGCGGACATAAATAGGGATTTTATTTGCGAGGCCGCCAAGAACTATCCCGCGGCAAAGTTCTCGATAAAAGATGACGGCACCTATTTAAGGCAATTCGATTACACGGTCTGTTCAGGGCTTTACAACCTGAAGTTTTCGGAGGAGTTTGATATCTCCGTCCATTACACAAGCGAGCTTTCAAGGCTGTTTAGTTCGGTCGGATGCGGACTTGCCGTGAACTTTCAGACTTGCAATGCTCTTCCCCTGATCCCGCCGCGTCACCGGGACGGCGAAAAGAAAAAATTTTATTTCCACGATCCAGAAAAACTTCTCCATGACCTCAAGACCATAACAGGGAATATCTCTATATCGGGAAATTACCTTCCCGGAGATTACGATATTACCTTTTATCTGTTGAAATAATAAAGATTTTGCCCGGCCATGGCCAGTTCATGAACTGGCCCTACAATAGTCATATGTTTTTGACTTTATAATTGCCGTATTGTAAACTGATTTTGCGATGTTTGCCCTCCCAAAAGGCGTTCTATATATAATCGGCAGCTTGCAGGACAGAGGCTTTCAGGCCCATGTTGTGGGCGGAGCCGTGAGAGATCTTCTGATGGGCATGCCCGTTTATGATTGGGATATCACAACGGATGCCTCCCCCGATCAGGTATCTGCCCTGTTTGATAGAGTAGTGCCGACAGGCATAAAATACGGAACAGTAACGGTCATGCTTGACGATGGGGATTATGAGGTGACGACCTTCAGACGAGACGAAAAGTATTCCGACGGCCGTCATCCTGACAAGGTCTCATTCACGAAAGACCTGAATGAAGACCTGTCCAGACGCGATTTTACCGTAAATGCGATTGCTTATGATCCTGCAACGGATATCTTGTCCGATCCCTTCCATGGCGGTAAAGACATACGGAAGAAGACGATAAGGGCCGTAGGCGACCCGGTTGAAAGGTTCAAAGAGGACGGATTGAGAACGCTGCGCGCGTGCCGTTTCGCGTCCAAGCTGGAGTTCCGGATAGAGACAAAAACGCTTGCGGCGATAAAAAAGACGCTGGCCGTATTTAAAAAAGTTGCTTCAGAACGCGTAAGGGATGAATTGCTCAAAATGCTGTCCAGCCCAAAGCCTTCTGTGGGATTTGAATACATGAGGCGCACAGGACTTTTGAAAATAGTCCTGCCGGAGCTTGACAGATGTTCCGGCGTGAAGCAGCCCAAACAGTTCCATGCCCATGATGTCTATTACCATGCGATCTACGCTTGCGACGCGGCGCCGAAAGAGCTCCCTATGGTCAGGCTGGCGGCTTTGTTGCACGACATAAGCAAGCCTGAGTGCAAAAAAGGCGACACTTTTTATGACCACGACAATAAAGGCGCCGAAACGGCTGAAAAGATAATGAAGCGGCTGAAATTCGGCGGCAGCGATATCAATGAGGTCAAAAACCTGGTGAAGAACCATATGTTCAACTACAGCGCCGAGTGGAGCGACTCCGCTGTAAGACGCTTTATCAAGAGGGTAGGGCTGGAGAACATAGAAGACCTTTTCATGTTGCGCATCGCAGACATGAAAGCCATGGGAAGAGAAATAGACTCCGGGTATATCAAGGACCTGAAGTCCAGGATAAAAAAGGCCGTCGACGAGGAGAACGCTCTTGATATTTCCGACCTCAAGGTCAACGGCAGCGACATAATGAAGCTTTTGAAGCTCAAGCAGGGGCCGGCTGTGGGAAAGGTCCTTGCGTTTTTGCTGGACAATGTACTTGAAGACCCATCGCTCAATAGCAGGGAAAAGCTGACGGGACTGGCGAAAAAATACCACAACAGGAAGTAATATCCTTGAAATGTATAAAGGCCGTCGCATGTATTCTTCTTCTCTTTTCAGGGCTGTCTTACGGGCAAGAGGTGTCAGGAGTTGCGGCGGAGCGCAGAGGCCATGAGGACGTAATAACTGTCAGGCTTTCATCGCCGGCAGATCCATGGGCTTTCTTCCTGAAAGATCCCGACAGGCTGGTGGTCGATATCCGGGGCGGAGTATGGGGGCAGGGCAAAGGCCAGCTTGAGCTTGACAGCGGCAATATCTCCTCTGTCAGGTGGGCGCGCAACAGCACAGACCCTCCAAATTTCAGGGTGGTTGCCGATCTTAAGCGCCCGGTCGAAAAAAAACTGTCCGCAAGCCCTGACGGCAGGCAAATATTCATAACTGTGACCGCTAAAGATGCTTTAGCCGTTCCAGAAAAACTTCCTATTGTGATCGAAGCCCGGGATATACAGTCTATGGAAGGGTCTTCACTCCCGAATCCCAGGCCCGCAACGGTAGAGATATCCGCCAGTCCTTCTCACCCCGAGCTCCAGATCTCTGCCAAACGGTTTTCAAAGGAAATCGTTCCGGTGGGTCCGTCTAAGATAGAGGGCTTTTCCAGCGCAGGCGGGTTTTCCGTCTTTGTAGCCGGCAACAAACTGGACATTGGACGGTCTCCCGTCTGGTCGAAAGGCCGTTTGATGGTCCCGGCAAAAGATTTTTTCTCGCTGGCAGGATATTCCTCCCTCTATGACAAAACTTCCCGAACGGCCGTCTTTCGAAAGGGGGAGGAAGTTGAGGCCAAGATCACCGAAGGCTCCGATATCATGACCGTCAACGGGTCGCAGCGCCGGCTGGCGGCTCCCGTGATGTCAGTGAAGGGCTCTTTGTATGTCCCGTATGTTTCGGCTTCAAACATGATATCCCTTCAGGTGTTGTGGGATAAAAAAACACGGGCCTTCTATGCAGGAGGACGACTTACCGGCATCTCATGGGAAGAAGTTCTCGGCTACAGGTCTGTTGTAATAGACACTTCCGTTCCTGTTGCGACATACGAGACGTCATTTGATGAAAAACTCAATGTATTTGTCATCTCTATTCCAGGGATGATATCAGACATTAAGAAGGACAAGGTGTCCGTAAAAGAGGACGGCGTGACCGGAATTAAGGTGATACAGGATAAGGGCTCTGCCAGGGTCGGCATCTATATGGAATCGCCTCTTGCAGTCAAGCCGTTCTTTCATGAAGGCAGGCTTGTGGCAGGGTTCCCGGCGATGATAAGGAAGGTAGCCTTTACCGAAGAGGCCGGCTCTATAAAAATTGAGATCGTTTCAACAAAACCGGTTGAATTCGAGCTTAAAAGGTTCCGCGATCCCGAAAGGATAATAGTAGATATACCGAACGCTTTATACGGAGCGGAAGGATACAGGGAGATCAACAGATCCGGCGTTCTCAGGGTGAGGGCAAGCCAATTCCAGGCCGATCCTCCTGCATCCAGGATAGTGGTAGATACCGACAAGGAACTCTTGGCAAATGCAGCGATCTCCGAGGATAGAAAAAACATCGTTTTAACGATAGAAAAGCAAAGGGAAGAGATCGCAAGGCCAGCCAGGGTCAAAGCTCTTGCCGGCAAGGCGATAGTTATTGACCCGGGACACGGAGGGAATGACCCGGGAGCTTTAGGCGTTTCCGGGGACAGAATAAAAGAAAAGGACCTCAACCTTGCCACTTCGCTCAAACTGGCCAAGCTGTTGTCCGATGCCGGAGCCATCCCTCTGCTCACACGGGATACCGATGTTTTTGTGAGCCTGCAGGAGCGTGTTGAATTTAGCAAAAGGAACAAGCCCCATATTTTTCTAAGCGTGCACTTTAATCTTTCGGAAAAGAGAAATATCTCAGGCACGGAAACATATTATTTCCATGACAACAGCCATTTTCTTGCTCAAGTCCTGCACAGGAACCTGACGTTCAACCTCAAGCGCAAAGACGGAGGCGTCAGGAAAATCAAGTTCTATGTAGTCTATAATAATAGCGTGCCTTCTGTGCTGGTGGAGCCGTTGTATTTGAGCGACAGCCAGGAAGAGGCCCTTGCCGCCGACGAAGAGTGGCAGCTCTATATCGCAAAGGTGCTTTTTGAGGGGATCAAGCAATACTTTGAAGTTACCGCGAAAGGAAGATAGGTGCCGGAAGAAATCTCTTTTACAAGGCCGATATTTCATGGCGGATCGATACAAAAGTCCGGGGACAGAAGCAAAGAGATCAAGATCACAGGCATGTCCCCTGTAGCAATGTTCGATTCGGGGGTTGGCGGCATCTCCGTGCTAAAAGAAGTTTCAAAACAGCTTCCGATGGAGGATGTCATCTATTTTGCCGATACGGCCCGGGTTCCTTACGGCGGGAGGAC
>Ga0209096_1002491_pt1 | contig 17755 bp, 24 predicted proteins | sample AD_UKC034_MetaG_FD_184407 | JGI IMG/M metagenome (GOLD analysis project Ga0209096, IMG submission 184407) | Active sludge microbial communities of municipal wastewater-treating anaerobic digesters from USA - AD_UKC034_MetaG (SPAdes) (version 2) | ecosystem: Engineered > Bioreactor > Anaerobic >... | reverse complement strand
GATGCTGAAAGAACCCATACCGCTCTCCTTAACGCTTCAACATGGGCGGCAGGGGATCGGGCCCGCCCAGAATGTGCAGGTGCAGATGATACACCTCCTGCAGGCCGACCCTTCCGGTATTGACGATCGTGCGGAAGCCGTCGGTGCAGCCCTGCTCGCGGGCGATCCTGCCCGCCGCGACCATCAGACGCCCCATCGCCGCCTCGTGTTCCCCGGACAACTGCGCCATCGAGTCGACGTGAACCTTGGGCACGACCAGCACATGCACCGGCGCGACCGGATGGATGTCGTGGAAGGCGTAGACATGCTCGTCCTCGTAAACCTTCTTCGACGGGATCTCGCCACGCACGATGCGACAGAAGACGCAGTCGCTCATGCGCGCGCGCCTTCCGCGCTGCGGGACTTCTTCTCGTCGATGCCCGACACACCCTCGCGGCGGCGAAACTCGGCGAGCACGTCGTCCACCGACAGGCCGTGGTGGGCAAGCAGCACCATGGAGTGGAACCAGAGGTCGGTGACCTCCCACACCAGATGCAGCATGTCCTTGTCCTTGGCCGCCATGATGGTCTCGGCGGCTTCCTCGGCGACCTTCTTGCAGATCGTGTCGGTGCCCTTCTGGTACAGGCTGGAGACGTAGGAAGAGTCCGGATCGGCCTTCTTGCGCGCGGCCAGGGTCTCGGACACGCGATGCAGCACTTCGATATCGATCATTTGTAGATCTCCTGCGGGTCTTTCAAAACCGGTTCGACGGCCTCCCAGCGACCGTCGGCGAAATACTTCTGGAAGAAGCAGCTGTGGCGCCCGGTGTGGCAGGCGATGCCGCCGACCTGCTCGATCCTGAGCAGTACCACGTCGTTGTCGCAGTCGATGCGCATGTCCAGCACCTTCTGCACGTGGCCGGACTCCTCGCCCTTGTGCCACAGCTTGCGCCGCGAACGTGACCAGTAGATGGCTTCGCCGGTCTCGGCGGTGCGCTGCAGCGCCTCGCGGTTCATCCAGGCGAACATCAGCACGTCGCCGCTGGAGGCCTCCTGTGCGATCACCGGCACGAGGCCGTGCTCGTCCCACTTGATCTCGTTCAACCAGCGCGTGTTCGTGCTCACAGCCGTACCTCGATGCCGCGCGCGCGCATCAGCTCCTTGGCCTCGCGCACGGTGTGCTGTCCAAAATGGAAGATGCTGGCCGCCAGCACCGCGTCGGCGCGGCCTTCGGACACACCCTCCGCAAGGTGCTCCAAGGTGCCGACGCCGCCGCTGGCGATCACCGGGATACGCACCGCGTCCGACACCGCGCGTGTGAGGGCGAGATCGAAGCCGCTCTTGGTGCCATCGCGGTCCATGCTGGTGAGCAGGATCTCGCCCGCGCCGAGCGACTCGACCTTGCGCGCCCACTCGATGGCGTCCAGGCCGGTGTTGTTGCGCCCGCCGTGAGTGAACACCTCCCACTTGCCGGGCGCGGTCTGCTTGGCGTCGATCGCCACCACGATGCACTGGCTGCCGACCTTGCTGGAGGCGTCATGCACCAGCTGCGGGTTGTTGACCGCCGCGGTGTTCATGCTGACCTTGTCGGCACCGGCGTTGAGCAGGCGGCGCACGTCCTCGACCACGCGCACCCCGCCACCGACGGTGAGCGGGATGAAGACCTGCTCGGCCACCTGCTCGACCACGTGCAGGATGATGTCGCGATCGTCGGAGCTCGCGGTGATGTCGAGGAAGGTGATCTCGTCGGCGCCCTGCTCGTCGTAGCGGCGGGCGATCTCGACCGGATCTCCGGCGTCGCGCAGCTCGACGAAATTGACGCCCTTGACCACGCGCCCGGACTTCACGTCCAGGCAGGGGATGATGCGTTTGGCGAGCATCAGCGGCGCTCAGTAAGGAGGGTCATTCGGAGGTACCGCTCAGCTCGTCGGCACGCGCCTGCGCGGCGGCGAAGTCCAGCGTACCCTCGTAGATCGCGCGCCCGGTGATCGCGCCCATGATGCCCTCGTCCTCGACCGCGCACAGCCCGTCGATGTCACGCAGGTCGGTGATGCCACCGCTGGCGATCACCGGAATGCGCAGCGCGCGCGCCAGGCGCACGGTGGCCTCGATGTTGACGCCGGAGAGCATGCCGTCGCGGCCGATGTCGGTGTAGATCACCGACTCCACGCCGTAGTCCTCGAACTTCTTCGCCAGATCGACCACGTCGTGGCCGGTGAGCTTGGACCAGCCGTCGACCGCGACCTTGCCGTCCTTGGCGTCGAGGCCGACGATGATGTGCCCCGGGAAGGCGCTGCAGGCGTCGTGCAGGAAGCCCGGGTTCTTGACCGCGGCGGTGCCGATGATGACGTAGCTGATGCCGTTGTCGAGGTAGTGCTCGATCGTGTCGAGGTCGCGGATGCCGCCGCCGAGCTGGACCGGGATGTCGTCACCGACGACGTCGGTGATCGCACGGATCGCAGCGCCGTTCTTGGGCTTGCCGGCAAAGGCGCCGTTGAGGTCCACCAGGTGCAGGCGACGCGCGCCGGCCTCGAGCCAGTGGCGCGCCATGGCGCCCGGATCGGAGGAGAACACCGTGGCGTCGTCCATCTCGCCCTGTTTGAGGCGAACACATTGACCGTCCTTGAGGTCGATGGCGGGAATGAGCAGCATACCGGGATCAGCAGTGGAGGAACGTGAAGGGAGGCGCCGGCGGCTCAGGGCTGCCAGCGGATGAAATTGGCCAGCAGGCGCAGGCCGGCGGCGGCGCTCTTCTCGGGGTGGAACTGAGCCGCGAAGATATTAGCCCGCGCTACCGCACTGGTAAAGCGAACGCCATAGTCGGTCTCGGCCGCGGTGAGCGCGGCATCCGCGGGCACGACGAAATAGCTGTGCACGAAGTAGAAGCGCTCGCCGTCGGGGATGCCTTCCCACATCGGGTGCGCGCCGCACTGGCGCACCTCGTTCCAGCCCATGTGCGGCACCTTGAGCCGGCTGCCGTCGGCCGCGACCATCTTCGCCTCGGGAAAGCGCACGACCTCTCCGGGCAGGATGCCCAGTCCGGGGACGTCGCCCTCGGCGCTGTGCTGGAACAGCATCTGCTGGCCGATGCAGATGCCGAGGAAGGGTTTTTCGGCCGCCGCGGCGAGCACCGCGGGGCGCAGGCCGCGCGCGTCGAGCTCGCGCATGCAGTCGGGCATCGCGCCCTGCCCCGGGAACACCACGCGCTCGGCGGCAGCCACGCGGGCCGGATCGGAGGTGACGAACACGTCGTGGCCGGGCGCCACATGCTCGATCGCCTTGGCGACCGAGCGCAGGTTGCCCATGCCGTAATCGATGATGGCCACGCTGGTCATCGGCTTGACTCGCTTTTCGACTGGAGGACGGCCGCGCAGCGCGACCGCGGGGAGGGAGGGATCAGAGCGCGCCCTTGGTCGAGGGGATGGTCCCCGCCGCGCGCTCGTCGTGCTCGGCGGCCATGCGCAGCGCGCGGGCGAAGGCCTTGAACACCGTCTCGCACTGATGGTGGGCGTTGTCGCCGCGCAGGTTGTCGATGTGCAGCGTGACGCCGGCGTGATTGACGAAGCCCTGGAAGAACTCGCGCGCCAGGTCGACGTCGAAGTTGCCGATGCGGGCGCGGGTGTAATTCACGAAATAGTGCAGGCCGGGGCGGCCGGAGAAATCGACCACCACGCGCGACAGCGCCTCGTCGAGCGGCACGTAGGCGTGGCCGTAGCGGCGCAGGCCCTTCTTGTCGCCGAGCGCCTTGGCGAAGGCCTGGCCCAGGGTGATGCCGACGTCCTCGACGGTGTGGTGGTCGTCGATGTGGGTGTCGCCCTCGCAGTGGATGTCGAGGTCGATCAGTCCGTGGCGGACGATCTGGTCGAGCATGTGATCGAAGAAGGGCACGCCGGTCTCGAGCCGGCCCTGCCCGCTGCCATCGAGGTCGATGCGCACGGAGATCTTCGTTTCGAGGGTGTTGCGTGTGACTTCTGCTTGCCGCATGGGAGCTACCGGCCAAAATGGGTTGTCTCCGGGCCATGATAACATCGCGCAGCGAACTCGCCGCAATGCGCCGCCTATGGCGCGGAAACGGCGGCGCTATCGCGTTGCCCTTTCGCCACGCGCCGCCGCAAGGCGCGGCGTACGCGTCGAACCCGCCGTTCCACCCCAACCGCAGACACCCGCATGAGCCGCTTCTGGAGCGCCGTCGTCCACGGCCTGACCCCCTACGTGCCGGGCGAACAGCCCAAGCTCGACAATCTCGTCAAGCTCAACACCAACGAACACCCCTGCGGCCCCTCGCCGAAGGTACTCGAGGCCATCCGCGCCGCCACCGGCGACGGCCTGCGCCTCTACCCCGACCCCAACGCCGACGCGCTCAAGGCCGCGCTCGCCCGCCACCATGGCGTGCGCCCGGAGCAGATCTTCGTCGGCAACGGCTCGGACGAGGTGCTCGCACACGCCTTCATGGCCCTGCTCAAGCACGAGCGCGCGCTGTGGTTCCCGGACATCACCTACAGCTTCTACCCGGTGTATTGCGGGCTGTACGACATCGAGCCGCGCATCGTGCCGCTGGCCGAGGACTTCTCGATCCGCGTCGAAGACTACCTGCCGCGCGGCGACGAGCGCGCCGGCGCGATCATCTTCCCGAACCCGAACGCGCCCACCGGCAGGCTGCTCGCGCTCCCCGAGGTCGAGCGCATCGTCTCCGCCAACCCCGACGCGGTGGTGCTGGTCGACGAGGCCTATGTGGACTTCGGCGGCGACAGCGCGATCGCGCTGGTGGACCGCCATCCCAACCTGCTGGTCACCCGCACCTTCTCCAAGAGCCGCTCGCTCGCCGGCCTGCGCGTGGGCTACGCGGTGGGCGACGCGGCGCTGGTCGAGGCGCTCGAGCGGATCAAGAACAGCTTCAACTCCTACCCGCTCGACCGCCTCGCGATCGCCGGCGCGGTGGCCTCGGTAGAGGACGAGGACTACTTCCGCGCCAGCTGCGCCCAGGTGGTCGCGACGCGCGAGAGGCTGGTCGCCGAGTTGCAGGCGCTCGGCTTCGAGGTGCTGCCCTCGGCGGCGAACTTCATCTTCGCCCGCCACCCGGCGCGCGACGGCGCCGAGCTCACCGCCGCGCTGCGCAAGCGCGCGATCATCGTGCGCCACTTCAAGGCCGCGCGCATCGACCAGTTCATGCGCATCACCGTGGGCACCGACGCGCAGTGCGCCGTCCTGGTGACCGCGCTGCGCGAGATCCTCGGCGGCTGAAGCGGCTCAGCCGCCGCGCGCCGCCGACGGCTGAGCCGCGGCGCGCGGCGGCCCCAGCAGCAGCCGGTTGGCGAGCAGCACCGCGATCGACACCACCACCACGATCACGGTGGCGAGCGCGTTGATCTCGGGCTTGAGGCCGTGGTGCAGGCGCGCGAACACCAGCACCGGCAAGGTCGTGCTGCCCGGGTCGGACAGCATCGCGGCGAGCACGAAGTCGTCCATGGACAGCGTGAACGCGAGCAGCCAGCCCGCCGCCAGCGCGGGCGCGATCACCGGCACGGTGATCACGAAGAACACCTTGAGCGGGGGACAGCCGAGGTCGAGCGCCGCCTCCTCGAGCGCGCGGTCCATCTCGCGCAGGCGCGACGCCACCAGCACCGCCACGTAGGCCGTGCACAGCGTCGTGTGCGCCACCCAGATCGCCGCCACCCCGCGTCCGCCCAGGATGGCGAGCGCCGGATGGGTGAACAGCAGCACCAGCGACAGGCCGACCACCACCTCGGGCATCACCATCGGCGCGCTCATCATGCCGAGGAAGAAGCGGCTGCCCGGGTAGTCGCCGGCGCGCACCAGGATCACCGCGGCCGCGGTGCCGACCACCACCGCGGCGGTGGCGGCGAGCGCGCCCACGCGCAGCGACAGCAGCACCGCCGCGTGCAGCTCGGTGTCGCGCGCGAGCGCGGCGTACCAGCGCAGCGAGAGGCCGTCGAGCCGGGTGGTGATCTCGCCGGCGGTAAAGGAGAACACGATCAGGCACAGGATGGGCACGTACAGGAAGGCGTACACGCCGAGCACCCAGGCCCGCCCGCCCCAGCCGCCGCTCATGCGCCCCTCCCCGCGCGCCGGCCGTGGCGGTGCAGCAGCACGATCGGCGCGATCAGCATCACCACCATGACCACCGCCACCGCGGCCGCCATCGGCCAGTCCTGGTTGGGGCCGAAGTCATCCCAGATGCTGCGCCCGATCGTCATCACGCTGCCGCCGCCGAGCAGGTCGGGGATCACGAACTCGCCCACCGCCGGGATGAACACCAGCATCGAGCCGGCGACGATGCCGCGCAGGGACAAGGGCAGGGTGACGCGCAGGAACACCGTCGCCGGCCGTGCGCCGAGGTCGCGCGCGGCCTCGAGCAGACGCAGGTCGAGCTTGACCAGGTTGGCGTAGAGCGGCAGCACCATGAAGGGCAGGTAGCTATACACCATGCCGACCAGCACCGCGCCGGTGTTGTAGAGCAGCGGCAGCGGCTCCGCCACCACGCCGAGGCCGAGCAGCGCCTGGTTGATCAGCCCGGTCTCGCTGCTGTCGAGCAGCCCCATCCAGGCGTACACGCGCAGCAGGAAGGAGGTCCAGAACGGCAGCATCACCAGCATCAGCAGGGTGTTGCGCATGACCTCGGGCGCGCGCGCGAGGCGGTAGGCGAAGGGATAGCCGAGGAGCAGGCAGCACAGCGTGGTGAGCGCCGCGAGCAGGACCGAGTTGGCATAGGCGGCGAGATAGGGCCGGTCGGCGCCGGGCGTGGCGAGCGCCGCGAGCTCATCGCCGAGGCGGGCGTAGCTGGCGGGATCGGGACGGAAGGCCGGCGCCCCGTCCGCGGTCGTGCCGGCGAAGGGCGACACGTAGGGCGGCACGGCGAGGTCGGGGGTAGACAGGCTGACGTTGACGATCAGCGCAAACGGCAGCACGAAGAAGAACAGCATCCACGCCCATGGCAGCAGGCCGACCCAGAAGCGGCCATGCCCTTGCGCGGAGGCCGGATGCGCCCTCATCGCAGCAGCAGCACGCCGTCGGGCGCCGGCCACGACACCCGCACCGGCTCGCCGCGCGCCGGTGGCGCGGTCTCGCCCCAGTGCGCCGCGGGCACGCTGGCGATCATCGCGCGGCCACCGGGCAGGCGCAGGTGGTAGATGGAGCGACCACCGAGATAGGCGATCTCGGCGACCTCGGCGGCCGCGACGTTCTCTCCAGGATGTTCCGCCACGCACGCATCACCGGCGGCGCGACGATGCACGCGCACGCACTCGGGGCGCAGCGACAGCCAGGCTTCGCCGCCCGATGGCGGCGAGGCGCCCGCGCCCGCCGCGAAGACGATCGGCTGCGGAAAATCACTGCTTGCCAGGCGATCGCCCTCGATACGGCCGTGGAAGAGATTGGTCTCGCCGATGAAGCCCGCACTGAAACGGCAGTTGGGGCGCTCGTAGATCTCGCCAGGGGTTCCCACCTGCACCAGCCCGCCCTCGGACAGGATGCCGATGCGGTCGGCCATGGTCATCGCCTCCTCCTGGTCGTGGGTGACGAGGATGCAGGTGACGCCCACTCGCCGGATGAGGCCGACGAGCTCGAACTGGGTCTGCTGGCGGATGCGCTTGTCGAGCGCGGCGAGGGGCTCGTCGAGCAGCAGCAGGCGTGGCTCGCGCGCCAGGCTGCGTGCCAGCGCCACACGCTGCTGCTGCCCGCCGGAGAGCTCCTGCGGCCGCCGTCGGGCGAAGGCGCGCATCTGCACCAGCTCGAGCATCTCGTCCACGCGGGCCGCGATCGCCGCGCGCGCCATGCGCGGGCGCAGCTGGCGCAGGCCGAAGGCGACGTTGTCCGCCACCGTCATGTGGGGAAACAGCGCGTAGGACTGAAACATCATGTTGGTCGGGCGGCGGTGCGCCGGCACCGCGGCGAGGTCCTCGCCGTCGAGCAGGATGCGCCCGCTACTCGGCGTCTCCAGGCCGGCGATCATGCGCAGCAGGGTGGACTTGCCGCAGCCCGAGCTGCCGAGCAGCGCGAAGATCTCGCGCTCGCCGATGTCGAGCGAGACCTCGCACACCGCTCAGGCGTCGCCGAAGCGCTTCCCCAGGCGCTCGATGCGCAGGTGGACGGGCGCGCCGGCCAAGCCTTCGGATGCCCCCTGCGGCACACGCTCGCTCATCGCCCCGCCCGCTTCCCGCGCGCCGCCCTTCAGCGTGCCGCCTTGAAGCGGTTCAGCGCCTGGGTCAGCTCGCGCTGCACGTCCTTGCCCAGCACCGGCTTGGCGCGCAGCGTGCGCTTGACCGCCTCCGGCACGTTGATCACCGGGTCGTCGCGCAGCGTGGCGTCGGTGAGCGCGAGCGCCGCGGTGTTGGCGCTGATGTAGAAGGTCTCGTTGGAGATGCGCGCCACCGTGGCCGGATCCATCATCGCGTCGATCCAGCGGTGGGCGTTGTGCGGATGCGGCGCGTCGCGCGGGATCGCCATCACGTCCACCGACATCATCGCGCCCACGGACGGGATCAGGTACTGCAGCCTGACCTCGGCGCCGGCGAGCTGCGCGCGCCGCGCAGCGATGCGGGCATCGCCGGAGAACATCATCGCCACGCACAGGCTGCCCTTGGCCATCTGCTCGATCGGCGCGGTGTTGAAGCTGCGGATGTGCTTGCGCACCGGACGGATGTGCTCGACCGCAGCGCGGATGTCGGCGGGGTCCATCCTCACCGGGTCGAGGCCGGCGTCGAGCATGGCCGCCGGGATCACGTCGCTGGCCTCGTCCATCAGCGCGATGCCGCAGCCCTTCAGGCGCGCGGTGAGCGCGGGATCGAAGAGCAGGTCCCAGGCGTTCTCGGGCAGCCTGCCGTCGAGCGCCTTCATGACCTTGTCGACGTTGATCGCGACCCCGGTGGTGAACCACATGTAGGGCACGAGGTGGCGATTGCCCGGGTCGGCGACCGCCACCGCCTCGAGGATCAGCGGGTCGATATGGACGAGATTGGGCAGGCGCGACTTGTCGAGCGGCTGGAAGATGCCGGCCTGGATCTGCTTGCCGGCGTACTCCACGCTCGGATACACCACGTCGTAGCCGCTGCCGCCGGTCAGCAGCTTGCCCTGCAGGGTGGCGTTGCTGTCGTAGAGGTCGTAGCGCACCTCGATCCCGCTCGCCTTCTCGAAGGCAGGGACGGTGTCGGCGGCGATGTAGTCGTTCCAGTTGTAGACGTTGAGGATGGGCTCCTCCGCCGCCACCGCCACCCCGGCGGCCAGGGCCAGCGCCGCCATCCAGCCGAACTTCAGCTTCATGCCCGCCTCCCCGCGATCGACAAGGGAACACCGCCAGCCCGCCCCGGCCGAGAGACCCGGGCGGGGTACGCTCAAACCTTCAGCCGCATCTCCGCCGAGCGCGCGTGCGCCTGCAGGCCCTCACCGTGCGCCAGGATGGACGCCACCTTGCCCAGGTGCTGCGCGCCGGCCTGCGAGATGTTCACGATGCTGGTGCGCTTCTGGAAATCGTAGGTGCCGAGCGGCGACGAGAAACGCGCGCTGCGCATGGTCGGCAGCACGTGGTTGGGGCCGGCGCAGTAGTCGCCGAGCGCCTCCACCGCCCAGTGGCCGACGAAGATCGCGCCGGCGTGGCGGATGTGGGCGATCCAGGCCTCGGCATCGTCCAGCGACAGCTCCAGGTGCTCGGGCGCGATGCGGTTGGCGAGCGCGCAGGCCTGCTCCAGGCTGTCGACGTGGATCAGCGCGCCGCGGTTGGCGAGCGACCTGGCGATCGTGTCGCGGCGCGGCATGGTAGGCAGCAGGCGGTCGATCGCCTCGTGCACCGCGTCGATGAAGGCCGTGTCGGTGCACAACAGGATGGACTGCGCGAGCTCGTCGTGCTCGGCCTGGGCGAAGAGGTCCATCGCCACCCAGTCGGCGTGGCCGGAGCCGTCGGAGATGATCAGCACCTCGGAGGGCCCGGCGACCATGTCGATGCCGACGGTGCCGAACACGCGGCGCTTGGCCTCGGCCACATAGGCGTTGCCCGGACCGACGATCTTGTCCACCTGCGGGATGGTCTGCGTGCCGTAGGCGAGCGCCGCCACCGCCTGCGCGCCGCCGATGGTGAACACGCGGTCCACGCCGGTGATCGCCGCGGCGGCCAGCACGAGCGGGTTCTTCTCGCCGCGCGGCGTGGGCACCACCATGATGAGCTCGCCGACGCCGGCAACCTTGGCCGGGATCGCGTTCATCAGCACCGAGCTCGGGTAGGACGCGCGCCCGCCCGGCACGTAGAGGCCGACGCGGTCGAGCGGCGTGACCTTCTGCCCCAGGCGGGTGCCGTCGGCCTCGGTGAACTCCCAGGACTCGCCCTTCTGGCGCTCGTGATACACGCGCACGCGGTCGGCGGCGATGGTCAGCGCCTCGCGCTGCTCGGGGCGCAGGCTGTCGAGCGCAAGCTGCAGCTCGCTCTTCGGCAGCTCGAGCGCCACCATGGATTGAACGTCGAGCCCGTCAAAGCGGCGGGTGTATTCGACCACCGCGGCGTCGCCCGTGGTGCGAACCGCCTGCAGGATCTCGGTCACCGCGGCGTCGATGCGGCCGTCGGCCTCGGCCTCGAAGGCGAGCAGGGCGTCGAGCGTGGACAGGAATTCGGGTTCGCGCGCGTCGAGGCGGCGGATCGGCGTCTGGCTCATGAACGGGTCCTTAGGGTTGGATCGCGCCGGCGAACGCGTCGAGCACCGGCTGCAGCAGTTCGCGCTTGAGCTTGAGCGAGGCCTGGTTGACGATCAGGCGCGAGCTGATCGGCATGATGTCCTCGACCTCTTCCAGGTTGTTGGCGCGCAGGGTGCCGCCGGTGGACACCAGGTCGACGATCGCGTCTGCCAGCCCGACCAGGGGGGCGAGTTCCATCGAGCCGTAGAGCTTGATGAGGTCCACATGCATGCCCTTGCCGGCGAAGTGCGCCTTGGCCGCGTTCATGTACTTGGTGGCGACGCGGATGCGCCCGCCCGGGCGCGTGGCAGCGGCGTAGTCGAAGCCCTTCTGCACCGCGACACACAGGCGGCACTTGGCGATGTTCAGGTCGAGCGGCTGGTAGAGGCCCGCGCCGCCGTGCTCGACCAGCACGTCCTTACCGGCGATGCCGAGGTCGGCGGCGCCATACTGCACATAGGTGGGCGTATCGGTGGCGCGCACGATCACCAGGCGCACATCCGGGCGGTTGGTGCCGATGATCAGCTTGCGCGACGACTCGGGGTTGTCGGTGGGCACGATGCCCGCGGCGGCGAGCAGCGGCAGGGTCTCTTCGAAGATGCGGCCCTTGGACAGGGCGAGCGTGATGCTGGACACGTGAAAAGCCTTGATCGGGGGGACCGCGCATTGTAACCCGGCGCCGCTTCTGTTAACCTTCGTCGCGACTGGCTGAACCGCACGCGGCGGTTCGGCCTTTTCTTTTGTTTCGCCGCAGCGTCGGCGCGCACCTCAGGCAGGAAATCCGCACCATGAAACCGTCGATCATCGTCTCCAGCAGCGACCTCGAGCGCCTCGAGGGTCTGCTCACCCTCCCCGCCTTCCGCAGCCGCAGCGACCTCGACGGCCTGCGCGAGGAGCTCGAGCGTGCCGACGTGCGCGAGCCGCAGGACATGCCGGCGGACGTGATCACGATGAACAGCCGCGCGCGCTTCGTCGAGGAAGGCACCGGGCGCGAGTACGAGCTGACCCTGGCCTACCCGAAGGACGCCAACGCCGAGGCGCATCGCGTGTCGATCTTCTCGCCCGCGGGCAGCGCGCTGCTCGGCCTCTCGGCGGGCCAGTCGATCGACTGGAAATCGTCCGATGGCAAGGAGATCCGCCTGAAGGTGCTGGAAGTCACCTGGCAGCCCGAAGCCAACGGCCAGTTCGAGCTGTAGGAGCACCGGCAGGCGAGAGCACGGCGACCGGACATGACCGGCGCGCCGGGGGCCGGACGGCTGCATTCGCGGCTGCCGCCGCTCCTACATGGGCGCTGCGCGGGCTCCTGGAGCAGGAGGGGTGGCAGCCGCGAACACGGCGACACGGGCGCCGCGCGGGCTCACCGTGCAGGAGCGGCGGCAGCCGCGAACACGGCGCACCGACGGTCGCCGCCGCCCGGCCGCGGAAGGACGCACCGGGCGCCCGACCCGGAACATCTCGCCTCCGCGTCCCGCCTCAGGCCAGGCGCCGCACCTTCGCGCCGAGCGCGGCGAGCTTCTCTTCCAGGCGTTCGTAGCCGCGGTCGAGGTGGTAGATGCGCTCGATCGTGGTGTCGCCCTCGGCCACCAGGCCGGCCACGACCAGGCTCGCCGAGGCGCGCAGGTCGGTCGCCATCACGATCGCGCCCTGCAGCTTGTCCACGCCCTGCACCACCGCGGTGTTGCCGTCGATGCGGATGTCGGCGCCGAGGCGCTGCAGCTCGACGGCGTGCATGAAGCGGTTCTCGAAGATGGTCTCGCGGATCATCGCCACGCCCTTGGCGACCGCGTTGATGGCCATGAACTGCGCCTGCATGTCGGTCGGAAAGGCCGGATAGGGCGCGGTGCGCAGGCTCACGGCGTTGAGGCGCGCCGGCGCGCTCAGGCGGATGGCGTCGCGCTCGGACACCACCTCGCAGCCGGCGTCCATGAGCTTGTCGATGACCGCGTCGAGGTAGCACGAGGAGGTGCCGGTCAGCCGCACCGAGCCGCCGGTGACCGCCGCCGCGCACAGGTAGGTGCCGGTCTCGATGCGGTCGGGCATGATGCGGTGGGTGGCGCCGTGCAGGCGCTCGACGCCGCGGATGCGGATCACGTCGCTGCCGGCACCCGAGATCTGCGCGCCCATCGCCACCAGGCAGTTGGCCAGGTCGACCACCTCGGGCTCGCGCGCGGCGTTCTCGATCACCGTCTCGCCGTCGGCCAGCGCCGCCGCCATCATCAGGTTCTCGGTGCCGGTAACGGTCACCATGTCGGTGAACAGCCGAGCCCCCTTCAGGCGCGGCACGGTCGCATGCACGTAGCCGTGTTCGACGCGCACCTCCGCACCCATGGCCTGCAGGCCCTTGATGTGCTGATCCACCGGCCGCGCACCGATCGCGCAGCCGCCGGGCAGCGACACGCGCGCCTCGCCGCAGCGCGCGACCAGCGGGCCGAGCACCAGGATGGACGCACGCATGGTCTTGACCATCTCGTAGGGCGCGACCGGGTTGTCGAGCGTGGAGGCGTCGAGCGTCACCACGTCGGCCTCGCGCTTGACGCGCACGCCCATCTGGCCGAGCAGCGCCAGAAGGGTGTCGATGTCGTTGAGGCGCGGGACGTTGGTGAAGGTCACCGGCTCTGCGCTAAGCAGCGCGGCGCAGAGGATGGGGAGGGCGGCGTTCTTCGCGCCTGAGATGGCGATCTCGCCGGACAGGCGGGCACCGCCTTCGATCAGAAGCTTGTCCATGCGCGACTCACATCCCGAGTTCGCCGCGACCTTCTTCCCACTGTGCGGGGGTGAAGGTCTGCAGCTGCAGGGCGTGGATCTCGTTGCCCATGAGGCGGCCCAGGGTGGCGTACACCGCCTGGTGCTGGCGCACCTTCATCTTGCCCTCGAAGGCGGCACTGACCACGATGCCGCGGAAATGCACGCCATCCTCGCCCTCGATGACCACCAGCTCGCAGGGCAGGCCCTGCTCGATCAGGCGCTTGACTTCGCTTGCTTCAAACATTTGGAATCCTTTACGAACGCAACTTGTAACCGCGCGCGAGCATCGCCAGGGTGAGCGCCGCGAGCAGGACGAAACACAGGCCCACGACGCCGAGCGACAGCCACGGCGAGGTGTCCGATTGACCGAAGAAACCGTAGCGGAACCCGTCGATCATGAAAAAGAACGGGTTGAAATGCGACACGTCCTGCCAGAACTGCGGCAGCGAGTGGATGGAGTAGAACACGCCCGACAGCATCGTCAGCGGCATGATGAGGAAGTTCTGGAAGGCGGCGAGCTGGTCGAACTTGTCCGCCCAGATCCCGGCGATCACCCCGAGCGAGCCGAGGATCGCGCCGCCGAGCACGGCGAAGCCCAGCACCCACAGCGGGTGCGCCATCGGCACCTCGACGAAGGCGGCCGACACCGCGAGCACGCCCGCGCCCACCATCAGCCCGCGCAGGGTCGAGGCGATGACGTAGGCCGCATAGAACTCGCGGTAGGACAGCGGCGGCAGCAGCACGAAGATGATGTTGCCGGTGATCTTGCTCTGGATGAGCGAGGACGAGCTGTTGGCGAAGGCGTTCTGCAGCACCGACATCATCACCAGCCCGGGCACCAGGAAGCTGGTGTAGGCGACCTCGCCGTAGACCGTGACGTGGCGGTCGAGCACGTGCGAGAAGATGAGCAGGAACAGCAGCGCGTTGAGCACGGGCGCGCCAACGGTCTGGAAGCTGACCTTCCAGAAGCGCAGCACCTCCTTGTACAGCAGCGTGCGGAAGCCGGCGAGCGGCGACTCGGCCGCCATCGGCTCGATGCGCGGGACGGCGCGGGAGAAGGATTCAGGCACGGTTCATCACCTCGACGAAGACGCGTTCGAGATCGGGCTCGCCGAGCCGCATCTCGACGAGGCCCGCGCCAGCCTCGCGCAGGCGGGCGAGCAGGGCCTCGACCTCGGTGTAGCTGTCGAAGGCGAAGTCCACCCAGCCACCCTCGCCGGCGCTGCCGCCGAGCTCGACGCCGCGCCCGGGATGCTCGAGGCGCACGGCCAGGCTGTGGGTGGCGAAGCGGCGCAGTAGGTTGGCGGTGGTGTCGAGCGCGACGATGCGCCCGGCCTTGAGCATCGCGATGCGTCCGCACAAGGCCTCGGCCTCTTCCAGGTAGTGCGTGGTGAGCACGATGGTGTGGCCGTCGCGGTTGAGCTTGCGGATGAACTGCCACAGGCCCTGGCGCAGTTCCACGTCCACGCCCGCGGTGGGCTCGTCGAGCACGATCACCGGCGGCCGGTGCACCAGCGCCTGCGCCACCAGCACGCGCCGCTTCATGCCGCCGGAGAGCATGCGCATGTTGGCGTTGGCCTTGTGCGCGAGGTCGAGGCTGGCGAGGATCTCGTCGATCCAGTCGTCGTTGCTGCGGATGCCGAAGTAGCCGGACTGGATGCGCAGCAGCTCGCGCACCGAGAAGAAGGGATCGAAGACGAGCTCCTGCGGCACCACGCCGAGGTTGCGCCGCGCATTGCGGTAGTCGGCGACGACGTCGTGGCCCATGATCGCCAGCGTGCCGCCGTCGGGACGCACCAGGCCGGAGAGCGCCGAGATCAGCGTGGTCTTGCCTGCGCCGTTGGGGCCGAGCAGGCCGAAGAACTCGCCCTGGCCGACCTCGAGGTCGACACCGCCGAGCGCCTTCAGGCTGCCGTAGTGCTTGCTTACACCCTGGATGCGGATCGCCGGCGTGCTCATGCGGCGCGCTCCAGCGGCAGCAGGCCGTCGATGTCGTAGAGCGCGGCGAGGCTGGCCAGCCCGGCGGGCGGGTTGCGCAGCACCAGCGCGTGGCCGGCCGCGCGCGCGCAGCGCATCCAGTCGAGAATCAACGCGAGCGCGGCGGAGTCGGCGGCGGACACCGCGGCGAGATCGACCACCAGATCGCCCGCGCGCGCGCGCCGCTGGCCCTCGGCGAGCAGCGCCGGCGCGCGCTGCATGGTCAGCGCGCCCTCGGGCGCGAACACGGCGGGATCACTCACGCGCCGCGCCCCGCGCCAGCCTGGCTCATGCCCTGCTGCTCGGCGAGCGCGCGGTTGCGCTCCTCGAGCGAGCGGATCAGGCCGTCGATGCCGCCGCGCGCGATCTCCTGGCCGAAGCTGCTGCGATAGTTGGTGACCAGGCTGACGCCGGCGACGATCACGTCGAACACCTTCCAGCCCTGCTCGCTCTTCTCGAGCATGTAGTCGATGCCGATCGGCTGCGCACCGGCCTGAACCACCTCGGTGCGGATCTGCACGCGGGTGTCGGCGGGCGCGAAGCGCGAGGGGCGGAACTCGATGCGCTGGTCGCGGTACTGGGTCAGCGCGTTGGAGTAGGTGCGCACCAGCAGGGTACGGAAGGCGTCGGTCAGCCTGCCCTGCTGCTCGGCGCTGGCCTGGCGCCAGTCGCGCCCGACCGCGAGCATGGTCATGCGGCGGAAGTCGAAGTGCGGCAGCACCTTGGCGTCGACCAGCTCGATCACGCGGCGGGTGTCGCCGGCCTGGATCGCCTTGTCGGCGCGCACGATCTCGAGCACTTCGTTGGTCACGTCGCGCACCAGCAGGTCGGGCGCCTTGTCGGCGCTGGCAGCTGCGGGCAGCGCGGCACCGAACAGCGCACAGAGGAGGAAGACGCGGAGAAAATCGAGGATCTTGTTCATGGCTCTCGTTTACTGGATGGTTTGGCGGGTGACGCGGCGCCCGGTCGTGGCCGGGGTCGCGCCGATGCCCGCGAGCTCGAGGTTCTCGACCGCGGTGGCGGCGGCCGCATCGACCTCGCCCCCGAGCGGCGCGGCCGACTGTTCGTCGAAATCTTCATACACGCGTTCCTGGCGGCCATCGCTGACCTTGTAACGGCGTTGTTCGAGGTAGAAGTCGCGCACGAAGGCGTAGCGGTCGAGCGCCGCCTCCTCGAGGGTACGGTCGGCGCCGAGCAGCACCGAGCGGCCGTGCACGACCCGCGTGCCCAGCACCGTGTTGCGCGTCGGCACGTGATCGATGCTGAAAGGCTCGTTACCCATCATGTCGGCGGGCAGGGCCACCGCGTCGCGCACCGTGCGCGGACCGAAGAAGGGCAGCACGATGTAGGCGCCCTCGCCCACGCCCCAGCGCCCCAGCGTCTGCCCGAGGTCCTCGTCGTGCTTGGGCAGGCCGGCCTCGCTGGCGATGTCGAGCAGGCCGAGCAGGCCCCAGGTGGAGTTGAGCGCGAAGCGCATGAGGTCGCTCATGCCCTCGGCGACCTTGCCCTGCAACACGTTGTTGAGCGCGATCCAGGGGTCACCGAGGTTGCCGAGCACGTTGCCGACACCGGTGCGTAACGGGCTCGGCAGCACGGCCTCGTACACCTGTGCGGCCGGCTTGATGGCGACCTTGTCGAGCTGCTCGTTGAAGCTGAACATGGCCCGGTTGTAGCCCTCGAGCGGGTCGTCGGGGTTGGACGTGGTCGCACAGCCGGTCGCGAGCGCGGCCGACAGGGCTGCGGCGGCAAGGCCGGCGCGGGAGGAGCGGAAGACGTTTCGCATTGTTGTTTTCTCCGGGGGAGCCTGGCCGACTTACTGGGACTGGGCGGGCGCGTCGGCGGCGCGGTCGAACATGAACTGGCCGATCAGCTTCTCGAGCACCACCGCGGACTGCGTGATCAGCACGCGATCGCCGTTCTTCAGCATCTCCCCGTCGGCGCCGGCCTCGAGCCCCACGTACTGCTCGCCGAGCAGGCCGGAGGTCAGGATGGAGGCGGTGGTGTCGGCGGGAAACGCATAGCGCTTGTCGATCTCGAGCTCGACGACGGCGCGGTAGATCGCGGGATCGAAGCGGATCACCGCGACCCGGCCCACCAGCACGCCGGAGCTCTTGACCGGCGCGCGCACCTTGAGCCCGCCGATGTTGTCGAAGGGCGCCTCGACGCGGTAGGTCTCGGCGCCATCGAGGCCGGAGAAATTGCCGACCTTCATCGCGAGGAACACCAGCGCGGCGAAGCCGATCGCCACGAAGAGGCCGACCCACAGGTCGAGCGCGGTACGACTCATCATCAACCCCTGAACATGAAGGAGGTAAGCACGAAATCCAGCGCCAGGATCGCCAGCGCGGAGGTCACGACGGTGCGGGTGATCGCGCGCGACA
>Ga0209096_1002490_pt1 | contig 17768 bp, 8 predicted proteins | sample AD_UKC034_MetaG_FD_184407 | JGI IMG/M metagenome (GOLD analysis project Ga0209096, IMG submission 184407) | Active sludge microbial communities of municipal wastewater-treating anaerobic digesters from USA - AD_UKC034_MetaG (SPAdes) (version 2) | ecosystem: Engineered > Bioreactor > Anaerobic >... | reverse complement strand
TCCGGAGGGCGACCGGTGCCCCGATTTCCGCTGCAATGGCAAAGCAGTCGATCATCACCTCCACGCTCGCCCTCCGGATACCTTCAAAGAGACTCGCAATATTCATCCCGTGGTAGGGGGCGTGGATGACAAAATCCTGGGAATAGCTCTCAAGTACTGCCGGGTCGGTGATGAGATGAGGCCCTTCGTCCATCACCTCGATTAGGTCGGTGACCCCTGAAAGGGTGTCGAGGGTCTCTGCCAGCGGGCGACCGATCAGGCAATAGCTTGAGATGCCAAGCTCCATAGGGATACCTGAGAGGCGAGGTATGAAAAATGTGCGGATATCGGAATGAAGTTCATCAGGTATTGTTCGGATTCTCCTGTTTACCGTTCATCAGATACAATCTGCGATTCTTCCTTGCGTTGTCCATCCTCCCTCACGTGAGATTCTCTCCATAAAAAATCATGAAACCTTTGAGAGACATACGCATACAAGATGGAATGCCGGAGTCATTTTCATGTGAGAAAGGACATTCTTCTTACATAGTACTTTACGACTCTCCTGTTGTTTTATACTACCTCTTATTATATGCCTCCCTTCATCCATGTGTCAACCCTTTTATCTTTCCGAAAAACACTGTAGGCATCAACGGAGCTCAACAGGGTGCCCCCTGGTCATGTGAAAAAGATCCGTACGGTATGGAGAGCAGGGAGACTTCCTATCATGCCACCGAGATTACCGATAAACGATTGAGTGTAATCATCTCATTTCTCAATCCATTATGATAACCTCCTGATTGGGAAATCTTTTAAGGTTTGAGGAAAGAAGTGGATGCACAAAAAGGGATGCCACATGTCCGTACGAGTCCTGACCACGATCCTCCTGCTCCTCTTCCTGGCAGCTGTTGCCGGGATCGTTGCTGCCGAGGAAGAGACCACCTACTACTGTTACGATTATTCAACCCAGTCCTGGAGGGTATGCACCCCTGAGGAGGCTATCCATGCAAAGGAAGCCCTGGAAAAGGAGACCCCAAAAGAGCTTACTCATGATGAATGGGAAGCCGTGATCAATTCCAACCAGCCATACTGGCAGTACTATCTTGACCCGCCAACGGGAACTCCCACATCTACCCCTACTCCCACCCCAACGCCGACTCCCTCGCCTCGCCCCACCCTTTCCCCTGCATTCAAGCAATCGTTCTTCACCCCCTGGTTCAGCAATGCCCCCAGTGTAATCCCCACCTCTTCACCTACCGGGAGATCGACCTTCTCTTCGAAATTCACCCTGACCCCCACGACAACCCCCACCCCTACCATATCCCCGGAGACCACGATCTCGAAGGATTTCGGGAAGTCGTTCTTCACCCCCCTGTTCCCGGTGAGGAATTTCTCGCTGTTCAAGTGGTTCTGAAGATCCCTCACCCTCCCTGCGGGCAGCTGAACAGTGAACATACAAGGCGACCTGGTTTGCACCCGGTCGCACCAAACCTGTTTCTGCGGATGTTCAGCGAAGTTCCGGCAAGTAGTATCCTCGCAGGCTGTGTTATGGGACATTCAGGCCTCAAGCCCGGAAAAAAAGGCATTAATATCCAACCCGTATCTTCTTTGTCTGAAACGAGGGTAATCCTCTGTATCGACCCAAAACATCGTCTTCAAGTGAAAGGGCATCAAGATAGTGAACAGGAGTATGTGGAGTGAACAGCGCAAAACCGGCCAGAAGGAAACGAACAGGAGCAGACCTCACCTCTCTGGGGAGATATCACGAAGCACTCAAAGCTTTTGATGAAGAGATGAAAGATTCAGGGGATCTGGATCTTCTTTTAATGAAAGCGCTCACCCTGGACCGGATGGGAATGTTCTCGGATGCACTGAAGTGGTGCGAGCAGGTGATCCAAAAGGAGCCGGAACATTCCGATGCCTGGTTCGTCCGTGGCATCACGCTGTACTGGCATGCCCAACTATCCGATGCGGCCCGATGCCTCGGCCATGCGGTAGCACTCGACCCGGACCATGGGGAGGCCTGGTTGATCCTGGGTAACTGCCAGTACCAGATTGGTGACCTGGACAAAGCCCTCTGTTCCTATGATCGGGTCATCTCCCTCTCTCCCGATCACCCGAATGCCTGGTATAACCGGGGGGTCTGCCTTGCCGATCTGGAGCGGTTCGAAGAAGCCCTGGCATCGTATGATACCTGCATCCATATCAATCCCCGGGTCAGTGTGGTCCATGCAAACCGGGGAGTCGCCCTTGCGTCACTTGGCAGGGCAGAAGAGGCCCTCTCAGCCTTTGATTTTGCCCTTGACCTTGATCCCCGTGATCTCACCGCATTGAATAATAAAGGACTCCTCCTCTCAGGGCTCGGACGGGACGAGGAAGCGATGGTCGTCCTCCATATGGCACGGGAGCTGGCCCGATACCAGTCCATCCCGCGGAGGGTATGGTGAACGGGAGGGAGGAGGTTTTCCTCATCTCCACAAGATAGCGACCGATGAAGAAAAAAAGCTGAGATCTACCCCTTCCTGTTAATCTCGATCATTTGGTCCATGTATTCATTGGCATTTTTGATAAACATGTCAACGTATCCTGGAGCCTGGACTAATGGCAGTTCGAGCCGGAACGTTGTCTCCAAGGAAATTTTTCCTTCCTTCACCAACTCCCATCCTGCTTTCCGGAGCTGCATCTTGTAGGCATCGATCCACGGTTTCAGCTCTTCCTCCTGGAGCTGGGACCCCCCTCCCCGGTAAATCTCCCCAGCAAGATCGGTGTCGAAATTCCTGGCCATCCTTTGAGCAAGGAGGCGGAGAACCTGGAAATGCGTCTGTTCGGGAAAGCCGGAGTTCGCCATCATGACAAATTTCGGGTCCTTCTTCCCTCCCGAAACATGCCGGACCTCCCCGTTTGAATCTTCCTCGAAGTGGGGATCTCCCATCGGAATGAGCCGGTCCATGAAATTCTTCATGATCCCGGAGACGTTGTCGATATAGAGCGGTGTTGCAAAGATGACGATATCTGCGGAGAGGTATTTTTTGATCAACTCCTCCATATCGTCAGACTGGACACATGTCCCCGGTGTTTTCAGCCAGCATCCAAAGCAGCCAAGGCAATGGTTGATAGTATATTTCGCAAGGAAAATGTTCTCCGTGTCCGCTCCCGCATCCTCTGCCCCGGCAAGAAAGGACGATACCATGACATGGGTATTACTCTGTTCTGCCCGGGGACTCCCGTTAAAAGCAACAATTCGCATCTGTTACCCCCACCATTGTGATGCCGTATGAAAGGGGAATTCATGATACATCCCATAAAAGTATGCCATTCAAATAGGACGTGCAGATATGAGGGGGGTTCTGGGTCTGTTGGATTCACGATGGCTACCGGTAGAAAGCCTGTTCTATTTCCGTAAAAGTCGTTTTTTTACATTCTGGTGAGGCGGATTTGATTAAATCCAGCGTAACATTGAAATATTGTTACTCGTCTATATTCCTGCATGAAAAAGCGTCAGATCCTCCTTTCCGGCCTGATGGCCATTTCTTTGTTCATGGCATCGGCGGCTGCGACGGAGTACCCCCTGGTTGGCACATGGGGAAGTGTTGATGGATCATCCTTCTACGACTTGTATGAGAATGGAACAGGGCAGATCAGCACAAGAGGAGAGATCTACCCCTGCACCTGGACGAATGAGAACTCGGTCTTTACGATCACATGGTCGGATAGTCCGGTGCCAGAAGAGTCCACGATAGACCTGGTCACCCTCATGGATGAGGGGAATTCATTTGCCGGGATGAATAATTACGGTGGACCGGTCTATGCTGCAAGGATAACCAATCTTTTGTTTGCATGCCTGGATGAGTATACGCTCCAGCCGAATTCAGCCCTCATGGTTGAAGGGCCAGGGGTCCTGATCAATGATTATCAAACGAACCAGGACAACCTCACCGCCTTTCTCATCTCGTCCCCCCTGAACGGAGATCTGGTCTTCAACGATGATGGATCATTTACCTACACCCCGTCCCCGGAATGGTGGGGGACGGACACCTTCACCTACCTGGTGAAGAACGAAACCGTGACAGGGACCACCGCCCAGGTGCTGCTGTTCGTCACAAAACCAGAGAATCCCTCAACCTTTTCGATCAGCACCTCACGTGTTGGCGGTGGTGAGATCTCACCCTCTGGCATCATTCCCCTCCAGACCGGAGAGAACCAGATGTTCCTGGTCCTTGGGGAGAAAGGATCCCGGCTCACCTCTTTAACCATTGACAGCATTACGATCGATGTCGTCCAGGACCCTCCCAGCCCCTCAGCTGAGAACCAGGGCGTCGTGGATATCCAGAGCCTGATCGTCACCTTTGAAAATATTCTCTCGAACCATACCCTGCACGCGGTATTCACCACACCCACTCCCTGAGAGGGGAGGAATCACTTCTCTCTCATCCTGAAAGAGGATTTTTTAAGGCTGAACAACAAAAAGAAGGAATTTGAAATGAGGGCATTCAAAATCCTGTTATTTCATTCTCTATTTTGGGATAAATATATATATTAGGAATTATAATCTCATCCTTGACCATCAATCAAGGTGGTGGTTAATGGAGTGGGGACGCAGACCGTTTTACGAACCCTCATGTGGCACCCAGACTTTTCGCGAGCGTTCCCATTTCATTTCATACCATACTTTTCTGGGCAGATCTGATCTCTGTTCATATTTGACCTCTGAACAAATGGACCTGACCAGACTCATTCTTTGCCACCCGACCTTAGATCAGTTCACCATTCCCTGGCATTCCCTGGGGAAAATGAGGCGTTTCCGGGGAAGAGGCTTTTATCTCTGTTGAGACGGTATTGGTGAGGGATGGTTTTCTCCCTTTGAGCGGTTGGAGCGACGGGTATCTGGCAGGGAAGGTATCAGTCCATCGCAAAAAAGGGAAAAGTATTCCATCAGATTGATGATCTCTATCCAATTATTTTTCTCATGCATATGCATATAGGAATTAGTATGGAGAGGCTCTCTTCTCGCCGGATTTTATGCAAAGTGAATCATTCTCCCCTTCAGGCAGCTATCTTCGAACGCCATTTCAGGCAAGCATGTCTGCCACTCTGGAAAGCGCTGAATATTCTTCTGATGGATGAGTGCAGGGGGAGAGCATCATGACAAGGCTGTTTTTGGGACTTGTTCTCTGTGTAGTGTTGATTGCCGGGGGAGAGGCAGCCGTGCCAATCGGTTACCAGTTCAATGAGACATGGGGAGGACTCGGCACTGAGCCTGGAAATTTTACCAGCCCTGTTGGCATTGCATCGGACCAGGCAGGAAATGTCTACGTAGTCGACAGCAATAACCACAGAATCCAAAAATTTTTATCAGGCGGGGTATTTCTCACCGAATGGGGGAGTCTCGGTGAATGGAACGGATTCTTCCAATATCCCGCTGGAATTACCGTTGATCGTGACGGAACTGTCCTTGTCACCGATACTGGGAATAACCGGGTTCAGGTATTTACCGCTGAAGGGGTGTTCCTCAATGCATGGGGATCATCTGGTGATGGCGATGGTGAATTCTGGTATCCGGAGGGTATCGCGTGCGATTCGGAAAGGAATGTGTATGTCGTCGATTATGGTCATCACCGTGTCCAAAAATTCGACCACACGGGCGTATTCCTGGCCAAATGGGGGAAAAATGGCGGTGACGGTTCATCAGGGACCGGGTCAGGAGAATTTTATCATCCTCGCGGTATCATGGTCGGCAAGGACGACCGGGTCTATGTGGTCGATACCGAAAATAACCGGGTCCAGAAATTCGATCTGAACGGAAGTTATATGGGAGAGTGGGGCTCCTTTGGGTCCGGAGATGGCAATTTCACCGCTCCCCGTGGCATTGCCGCAGATGGGAGCGGGAATATCATGGTCGTAGATGAGATGAACCACCGCATCCAGAAATTCTCCCCGGATGGTGTTTTTATCTCATCATGGGGCACCGAGGGTTCGCTTTCCGGACAATTTGTTCATCCGTGTGGCATTGCTTTCGGTTCGGATGGTGAGGTGTTCATAACGGATAGCGGCAACCACCGGATCCAGCGTTTCAAGCCGGTGATATCCTTTGTCAACAAGATTGGTACATCCGGATCCGGACCCGGAGAGTTCATCCTACCCACGGATGTTGCCTATGACGCTTTTGGGGACATCTACATCACCGACATGGGAAATCACCGGATCCAGAAGTATGCTGCTGACGGGACCTGGTTGCTCTCGTGGGGGACCCAGGGTGCAGAAGAGGGGCAGTTCCATTGGCCATGGGGCATCGCTGTTAATGCAACCGGGTATGTCTATGTAGGCGATTCGTTGAACAACAGGGTCCAGGTTTTTTCTGGAAATGGTACTTATGTCACCACCTGGGGACATTATGGAACCGGTGAAGGGGAGCTCGATGCTCCCTGTGATATCGCGATTGATCCCTCAGGCAGTGTATATGTGGCCGATTATGGTAACCACCGCATCCAGGCTTTTGACGCTGACGGGACCTACCTGTTTACCGCATGGGGAGCCGGCTATCGTAATCCCCGGGGAATTACGATCGACAGGAACGGGAATATCGTCTATGCAGACGATGCTCTTCGTAAAATATATACTCTTTCTCCAACGGGAGCATACATCAGGTCTTATGGAACAAACGGGACCGGACCAGGTGAATTTTATTTTCCTTCTGGAGTTGCGACTGACGGGGACGGGGATATGTACGTCACCGACACAATGAACCACCGGGTGCAGAAATTGAATGAAACCGGGGGTTTCCTCACATCGTGGGGATCCTTTGGAAGTGCTGATGGGCAGTGCAACCAGCCATACGGGATAGCCCTCGGTCCAGGCGGTGCCCTCGCCATTACCGATAGTGAAAATGCCCGTATCCTGCAGTACACTACGAGTGGAGCGAGGGGCCCGGTCCTTGGGGCAATCAACCCGGATTGCGGGACTCTTGGACTGCCCGTGACTATCACCAACCTCTCAGGCTCGAATTTCCAGGCAGGTCCTCCTGCGCCCCAGGTGAGTCTGAAAAGGGCCGGGCAGAGTCTGGTGAGGGGATCTGAGGTCTTTGTCCTGTCCCCTGAACGCATCGCCTGCAGGTTTGATCTTCCTGCAGATACTGCTACTGAAGGGATATGGGATGTTGTTCTTACCAATCCTGATGGTCAGTCAATGAGCATTGGAAGTGCCTTCAGGATTGAATCCCTGCACGTGCTGGGGATAGATCCCCCTTCCGGTGTTATCGGAACTGCCGGCATCGGCTACTCGGTCACGGGAACCGGGTTTGTCCCCGGCTCTTCTGAAACTGAAGTGACACTGAACCGATCAGGGTATCCTGATATTCCCGCCACGAATGTCTCGGTTCAGACTTCCCGGAACCTCACCTGTACTTTCAGCTTTCCCTCTGATGAAGCCGCACTGGGAGTATGGAATGTTGTGGTTACCGGTCCGGGAGGACAATACGTGTCTCTCCCGGATGGCTTTTCGATTGCACTTCCACCCCCACATATTACTGATATTCATCCGTCAACGGGAGTGACCAATGCCAGTGTTACGGTTACGCTCCATGGATCAGGCTTCAGGTCCGGGTTGAATGAGACCTCGGTACGACTGAATCAGACCGGACATCCTGATATTGTCGGAACACCAGTATCAGTTCTCTCATCAGGGGAGCTATCCTGCCAATTTGTCATTCCTGACAACACAGCCGGGAGCGGAATCTGGGATGTCGTGGTCACGAATCCCGATGGTCAGGCAGGCATATTCCGGGAAGGGTTCATCACTGCAAACCCGGACAATTCATTCGTCCTGGAGTGGGGATCGGATGGCACCGGACCCGGACAGTTCTGGCACCCCTATGATATAACCGTGGATACCCGAAGGAGCAAGGTCTATGTGGTGGATTATAACCTGAACCGTGTCCAGAAGTTTACCACTGCCGGCAAGTACCTGGGTGGATGGGGGTCCTGGGGGAATGGAACCGGCCAGTTCATGTGTCCGACCGGCATCGCAGTGGACAGCACCGGGAATATTTTTGTGGGAGACTCATGGAATTACCGGGTCCAGAAATTCAACAGCACGTTTGGCTACCTGACGCACTGGGGCTCGCCCGGAAATGATGAAGGAGAGTTCGGCACACCATGGGGTGTCGCGGTGGACAGTGACGACAACGTCTATATTTCTGATTTCGAAGGGGTGTATATCCAGAAATTCAACGGAAATGGTGAATTTATCCTGCGCTTTGGAGGGGCTGGATCTGGTCCGGGCCAGATGGAGAATCCCTGGGCGGTAGCCGTTGACCGGAATGACAATGTACTCGTTGCCGATACCGTGAACCACCGGGTGCAGAAATTTACAAAGAATGGAGATTTTCTCACCATGTGGGGTTCAGCCGGGACCGGGAACGGGCAATTTGATTTCAGCCGTGGTATCGCAACCGACAGCCTCGGGAACGTCTATGTTGTCGATGGAGGCAACAACAGGGTCCAGAGATTCAGTGCAGACGGGGTGTACCTCTCCCAGTGGGGTTCCTATGGGAATGGTTCCGGGCAGTTTGACTATCCCTATGGGATTGCAACAGATAGTTCGGGCTTTGTTTATGTTGTCGATAATTTCAACCACCGGGTCCAGCTCTTTGCCCCCGGCGCCATCACGCCAGGTATCCGTTCGATTGACCCGAACAGCAGCATACCAGGCTCCCCGGCGAACCTAACGATACATGGGGCAAATTTTTACACCGGGGAGGTGAAACCCACGGTGATCCTTCAGCGCACGGGGCATCCGGACATCATTGCGACAGAGGTCAATGCGGTCTCCTCTGATCTGATCACCTGCAAATGTATCCTTCCAACAGGGGTTGATGCAATCGGAGAATGGAATGTCACGGTCACCAATCCCGATGGAAAGACCATCACCCTTGCCAACGGATTCAGTATTGTCCATCCCACTTCGATCACTCTTACGACTCCGGTTGGCGGTGAAAACTGGACCAGGGGAACTGATGTGACCCTGTCATGGAATTATCGTGGTGATCCAGGGCCCCAGGTCAGGATCGAACTTCTCAAAGGAGCGTCACTGAACCAGGTGATCCTTGAGAATGCCCCCATCGGTTTTGCCAGTTCAGGATTCTTTGTCTGGACGATACCCTTCGACCAGGATCCCGGGGCTGATTACCGCGTCCGGATCACCAGCGTCAGCAATCCAGCGTATAACGATACCAGCGGGGCAGCCTTTCTTATCAGTGCCGGTGCCCCGATAACGGTGACTGCCCCGAATGGCAACGAGAGCTGGAAACCGGGGACACCCCAGAGAATCTGGTGGAAGTATACCGGGAATCCGGGACCTGCCGTAAAGATCGAAGCCCTCCGGGGAGAGACAATGCTTGGAATTGTTACCCCGAGTACACCTATCGGAGAGAACGGATATGGTTCATTTCCTCTCGTGGTCCCCCTGAACGCCCCTCCTGGCACCGATTACCGGATCCGGGTCACCAGTACCAGTAATTCCACCTGCACTGATATGAGCGATGCGCCCTTCAAGGTCATTTCAGGTACCGGGGCCTCCATCACTCTGATCTCCCCAAACGGCGGTGAGATCTGGCAGCAGGGCTCCACCCAGACCATCAGGTGGGACTATACCGGGGATCCTGGTCCAAGCGTGAAGATTGAAGCCCTGCGGGGGAATGCTGTTTTAGCGGTAATCAATCAGGGCACCCCTGTTGGCCCAGGAGGTTCGGGATCGCTGAACCTGACATTGCCCCTCAATGCCCCGCTTGGTGCTGACTATCGTATCCGAATCTCAAGCACCAGTACTAGTATCTATACTGATATGAGCGATGCCAACTTCACCATCAGTGCCAACACCAGCTCCTCAATAATGGTAAAATCACCCAATGGCGGTGAAAACTATCTCCAGGGATCCAACCAGGCTATTCAATGGACTTTTTCCGGTAATCCAGGACCCACAGTCAGGATCGAAGCTCTGCGAGATGAGAAGGTACTGGCAGTTATTGCTCCCAATGCCCCTATCGGGTCCGGCTTTACCGGTTCTTATAATCTTACATTCCCCTACAACACGCCTCTGGGATCTGATTACAAGATCCGGATCACCAGCACCAGCAACCCTGCATGGACTGATACAAGTGATGCCTCCTTCACCGTCAGTCCTGCCATCACCGTAACGACTCCCAACGGGGGTGAGACCTATCAGATTGGTGACACCCTTCCCATGAATTGGACCTATGCCGGCAATCCCGGCCCAACAGTGAATATTGCTGTGATGAAGGGATCAGCCACCCTGAAAACACTCACAGGTATCTCCATCGGAGCAGCTGGATCCGGATCCTATCAGGTGACAATTCCTTCCTTAACCCCCTCGGGATCTGATTACCAGATCCGGGTCACCAGCGCCAGCTATCCTGCATGCAGCGATACAAGTAATGAGGCGTTCACGATTAGTGCTTCGTGAAGGGAAACAATGACTGGTTCTGAAATGAAACCACTGTTTTTTTTTGAATGAACGTGCATCAGGATAATTGATCAGAAAAGGATGCACCAGGACCATCACTCTTTTATGCCGGCGGAAAGAGAGACTCTGTTTGCACGATAACCCTGTCGTGGCCATCGGGAATTCTGTGCAGTGAGTCTCCACCGTGCTGATAAGGTAGGAAACACCGTTCGGTAAGGGCAGGGCAGAGGTGAAGAGGATCGATGAAACAGGGTGATCAGGAAGACCAGCGGCTGGAGGAGGCTTGTATCACTATCCTCAGGCGACTCTCCCGGACCATCTCCCGGACCTCCTCCGGGATCCCGGAATATCATCCTGATCCTCCCACGACGCCCCGGGGATCCTTCCGGACGCTTCCTCACCTCGCCGGTGTCTATGCTTCGTCAGACCTGGCTGTCTCTATCGCAGGCGATCTGATCGGGCGTGACCTCCCTGTCCATGTCGAACGACATGAGACTCCCCCTCAGTATTCCCCGGTTATCGGGGACCACTACGGCACCCTGGTGCACGGACATACCGGCCCGGTATGGGCGGTATGGACCGATTACCGGAACAGCAAGTGGGAGACCGGTCATGGACCGGCCGAAAAGGATCTGGTCCCAACAGGTACGAGGGGCGATCAGACAAGGAGGATACCATGAAAGGCATGACCTACGGATTTGCCGATGCATTGCGACTGACACTGGAGCGTATCACCCCGCTTGCCATTGAGACCGTTTCCCTCGTTGATAGTGTCGGGCGTATTGCCGCAGAAGACCTCTGTGCCCTTATTGATTCCCCCTCGATGGATTCCTCCCGGAAAGATGGCTATGCGGTTCGCTCCGGTGAGGTGGCTGGAGCGACCCCGGATCATCCTGTCCGGCTCCGTCTGGTTGGATCTATCGCGGCCGGAGGTGAAAACACGATCAGGGTCACACCGGGTACTACCGTGCGGATCCTGACCGGGGCCCGCATCCCGGGAGGGGCAGATGCCGTGGTCTCCGAAGAATTTGCCACAAAGGAATCCCACGAGGTGCTGATAGAAAACCCGGCTGCACCAAAAAACATCCTGGCCCGGGGGAGTGATGTCTCGCTCGGGCAGTGCCTTCTCTCCAAGGGTTTATCAATAACACCCGTCATGGCCGGGCTCCTTGCGGTTGCCGGGCACAACCGTGTCCCGGTATACCGGAGCCCCGCAATCGGTATTGTCGGAACCGGCGATGAGATCATCGAGCCGGGAGAACCCCTCCCGGACGGAAAGATCTATGCAAGCAACATCATCACCCTGGCAGGGTGGTGCAGGAGATACGGGGTCTCCTCTACCCTCGCCCTGGTCCCGGATGATCCTGATACCATCTTTCGAACCCTGGACCACCTGTCCCTGAAGACCGATGCGCTGATTACCAGCGGTGGGGCATGGACGGGAGACCATGACGTGGTGGCCTCGGTCCTTGGGAGCCTTGGATGGGAGCAGGTCTTCCACCGGATCCGGATCGGCCCCGGAAAAGGGGTTGGTTTTGGCATGCTTGGGGGTAAACCCGTGTTTGTCCTTCCCGGTGGGCCACCTTCCAATCTCATGGCCTTCCTGCAGATTGCACTCCCGGGACTCCAGGCGCTTTCAGGGGATGCCCATCCAGGATTGCCCCGTATCAGCGCAAGGCTGGGGTCCAATCTTTTGGGCGGGGATCGTGAATGGACCGACTTTTTCTTCGGTACCCTCTCACTGGAAGGTGAAATGGTGGTGTTCCACCCGATGATGAAACGGAGCCGGCTGTCTGCTGTTGCAGAAGCTACCGCCATTGGGGCAATCCCTGAAGGGAAGGACTCTCTCCTTGAAGGGGAGGTCATCCGGGTCCAGCTCATCGGGCACGGAATGGTGCCATGAGAGGAGGTCCATTCTGATACCGTAAAGAAAGTCGTGCTCAACAACCGGCACCCCCCTCTCTTGGAGGGAAAAGGCCGAAAGCTGATATTCCATTGCCGGAATTATTCTTCGGAAGGGACTGCTCTGCTCTTGAGCAGGGGCCGTATCCCCATGATCCCCCGTGAATGGATGCGAAGATCCCTCAGGAGAGACAATCCTCGACACACTCCGGCAGCCGCATACGTGGTTGGAATCGGAAGAATCAGCAGGTATCAGATCTTTTCCCCGGCCGGTGACCACGGGATGAACCTGACCTCCATCCCGGAAGAACCAACCTCCGACTCCATGAGGATCCCCTTCATTGCAGAGAGAAAGTCGTTTTCGAGGCTGACCACGAGCGTGTCCTGTTCCTCATAATACCGGATATCAGAGATGGTCAGACCCTGCCATCGAACATCCCTTCCATCCCCGGTATGCAAAAGGGTCGTCCCGGCAGGATAACCCGCCTGGTTGATCACAAGACCGGAGCCCTCGTCCTTTCGGCCAACAGCAAACGAGAAGAGGCGTTCCATCGGACGGTACTCCAGGGAGAGGTTGCTTATCTCAAGGCGGACAAGGGGATCGTGAGCCGGTCCGGTCCGTGCATACTGCCAGGGATGCCCTGACTCCTGGAATGACGCAATGAGGTGGCTAAGGATCCGGTCATACCGGTCGTCATCGATGACTTTCAGCCGGCCAAACCTGCCTGATAGCGAGGCGAGCTCCAGGGTTGCCACCGGGTTTGGTTGGCCAAGCCAGAATCCACGGACGACTGGGGGGGTGCCTTTCAGACCTCCACTGCTGCTCCCTTCCTGGAGGAAACGGACGATGAAGACCGACCGCGAGAGATCCCCCCTGGCGGATTGACAGACAAGGATATCTCCCCGGGAGAGCTGGGTCCCCCTCCCGATCGGCTCGGCACACTCCCGGAACTCTCCAATGATCGCACTCATTTTCGCTTCAGCAACCATATCTCTCGGTTTTGCAGCACTCAGGAACACGGATGCCGCATACCGCCGCAGTGCCTGAAGATGCTCCTGGGTCTCCGGAAGAAGTGCCTGCCTCCGCCTCTCTTCGCAGGCATCGAGGAGAGAGAACGGGATCACCAGTTGTTCGGCGAGCGGATCCTGATCTCCTTCGGACGGGGACAGGTCCCTGATGACCGGGCCAAATCCATCCACCTCCACGACAAGCCCGATCTGGATCCCTTTGCCGGGCCGGATGGTGTAGAGGATATCCCCGGACCCTAACCGGATCGTCGAACGCGGCCGGGCGTAGACAAAGAGATCCTCAAGGCGGGGATATGCTGTCCTCATAAGCGGGGCAAGGATGTCAGACTGGTAGGATCCAGTACCCAACGATGTGAATCCCGCCCCGCGGATCCCTGAAGCAGCGGCACAACTATCTTCAAGAATGAGGAAGATGGTCTCTTCATGATAAGCAAGGCCCCGGAAGGGATCGGATGCACAGGGTACCTGCGTTCCTCCCACCCACCCACTCCATACACATGTCCCACTCTTCCATCGGACCACACCTTCTCCGGGAATATGAATCGCCCATCCGTCCGGAGTGGCAACCAGCCGGAAACCTGCCGGATGTTCGCGACTGACCACCCCCTCACGATACGAAGGGCTGGTCCAGGGAGGCGAAGGGAGGCGGCAAAGCGTCCTGACAAATTCCTGGCAACACCAGCATGCCTGCACCATCTCGCTCACGATCATCGCAAGTGACGACGATGCAGGGGCTGTTGTCTCTGGTGGGGGCATCTCGTAGACAGCAAGAGTATGCTTCTGGTCAGAGGCGACAAGCCCATACTCACCTGCACTCCGGTGCAGGGAGGGTGCTGGTGATGACGGGAGGTTTATAATCAGGGCTGGGCATCCTGTCCGGCGGTTCACGGCTTCAGCTGAGAACCCGTGCCTGCCTTGTGAGACCCTGACCTCCAAGTCCAGGACCCTGTATTCATCTCCATGGTCCATCAGGAGCAGTGTGCCAGGGGAGAACCCGGCCTTGATCTCATCGCATGCATTGGTGTCCCTGCCGCATTCAAGGAGGATCTCCGCAATCCGGAGATGACATACCCAGTTTCTTCCGCAAGGGATGCGGGAAATCATCTCCCTTAACACCTCGATTGCCGCGAGCGGTTTACCTATCGCCTGGTAGGTCCCTGCAAGGGCGATACCCTTCTCCTCGTCCCCTTTCTCCTGGTCCCACGAAATGCGAAATCGTTCGAGTGCAGCAGAGGCCGCAAGAACATTCCGGTCGTATCCGGCAGCCATGAGAGCCGCCTGAACCGCATGCAGCTCACGGCCGTCCCTCGGCCCGTAGCAGCTGCAGAGGAGATCCACCATGTTGACAGCCCTGGATGCATACTGCAGCCCCCGTTCGATTGCCGCTTCCTCATTCCGCATCGTCACCGGTTCGAAGAGCATTCCGCTGCTGTACAGGGGATGGAGGGTATAATATCCCTGGACCACATCGGATACAAAGTCGGGATCGGCTCCCGGATACTTTCGTTTCAGCACTTCGACCGCCTCCTCCGGGGGGAGGTGAACGATAGTGTGGATGGAGAACCGGTCCATGAACTCGAACGAGAAGTCATTCACCTCGTAAGGAGGCCGGTTGGGGTTGATATTCACACAGATTGAGGCCCTGACCGGGACCTCGCTTCCTCCCGGCAGTCTGACAGACCGGTCCTGGAGCAGGTCATTGAACGAGACGAGGACCCCGGGCTGTGCCTTGTTCGCCTCATCAAGAACGATAATCCACCCGTGATCCGGGTCGGTGAGGGCACGCAGGCCAAGGGTCGCGGTATCCCCGGTCTTCCCGGCCTCGTCCTCGCCAAAACTCCGGTACGTGAGGAGGTCGGAGACCCGGGTCTCACCGCTCATCCCGATTACGAGGAGATTGTAGTTGAGGAGGTGGGCGAGATAACTCTCGATCTTGTTCTTCCCGACCCCGGCCTCCCCGATCAGCAGGATGTTCTCACCGAGTGCGATGTCTTTTAAGATCCATTCCAGGTCGGCAAGGTTCTGCGGGACCTCCTCAATCTCGGTATCGGGCACGTATGGCCCGCCAGGACCAAGGGGAGATGCCACCGATCCGATCCGGAGCCGCCGGGCATTGCCCCCCTCTTCCCGGACCACCCGTGAATGCTCCCTTTGACGGGTCCCGGTATCCACAATATCATGGAGGTCGAGAAGATCGAGGACCAGTTTCCGTGCTATCGGGGGATGAATCCGGTCATCGAGCCAGTATGCTTTCCGCCAGAAGAGGGAACGAAGCAGGGAACCGTCCTCCGGAAACCGGGCGAGGTGCCGGACGACCCTGATCAATCCACGCGTTGTCACGGGGAAGGGGACCACTCCGTGCTCCTCGGCATAGTCCCTCCTGATATCATTGGCAACTGCGATCAGCCGATCGATGATGGTATCGTCGACCCCCGGTCCATAGTCCTTCAACACTTCGAACTCTTCATCCGCTGGGAGGAACCGGAGGTGCACCTTGTTTGTGAACCGGTTCACAAACTCCCCGCTCATGACCTTCCCCTCGTAAATCCCTCTGCCTTCACTCTTCTGGGGATTGACCGTCGCGATAAAACGGCTGTCAGGGTGACCGCGGATCACCCGCTGGTGAAGACTCTTTGCCTTGTTCTCGAGCGGTTCGTTGAACTCGGCCTGGACATCCTCCCCGGTCCGGTTGATCTCCGAGAGGACGTTCCAGTCCCCGGCGACCATGCCGTCCATGACATCGCTCATCGTCCAGCCGGTCTTCTCTTCGCCTGTCTCACCGTAATGTCTCCGCTCGGTGATATCTGACCTCCGGAGGTTTTCATGGAAGGTGAGAATCCTGGTCTGGAACGAGCCAGCCCTCTCTGCCGCATGGGCGGCGGCCCGGGAGTCATGAAGCCCTGCTGCCATCACCAGGAGGGCCTGCCGGTATACCTCGCCCAGATAGCGGACCAGTGTGGTCTTTCCTGACCCTGACTCCCCGGTCACGAGCAGGTTGTTCCGGGACGGCATCCGGAGGGCATCCCACATCTGCTGCAGCGAGGAGATGGTTGAGGGGACGAGGACGATGAAGGGTTCTGCCGGGGCAGGGATCCTGGTCTCGCCGATGGCAAGCTCGGTCGCAACCTGCACCCGGCTGCCGGATCTACACCCGGTCACCTTCAGGGGTCCGAGGCTGCTCAGTCCTGGCATGATCCCTCCGCCTGGATCGACAGGCCTTCCTTCCACCCTGACATGGCCGGGCGGCCAAGTTCCCTCCGCAGCACCTCGCCCAGTGACTGCGGGAGATCGGCAATATCCCGGATCCATGTTCCATAGGGGCGGTACGTCTCCTCGACCTGTTCCATGTCCGGGCCGATCCCCCACCCGAATATCCGGGTATCCTTGTTGGTCTTCAGCATTGCTCTCATCTGCTCCCTTCCCCCAACTCCGGATTGCCCGTCAGATATGACGAAGACCATCCGGTTTGTCCCGGTTCCCATCCGGAGACGGTTCATCCGCTCAAGCGCACTGCTGACTGCGCCCACATCATTGGTCCCCCCCGTAGCATGGATCACCTGCCGGATCAAATAGCACCCCTGGTGGACGTTCCAGTCGTCCAGGTACCGTTTGAGCGGGATATACTCGCTGTCGTTAAACGCCGCGATCTCGAACCGGATATCCGGGATCCGGGTGACCGCCTCACCAAAGAGGAGGGCTGCCTGGATCGTTGCCTGGAGCTTCTTTGCCACCGTCTCATCGTGCATACTGCTGCTCGCATCGATCAGGAGGGAGAGGCACCACCGGGTACGATCTGGCTCCCGTTCCCGGTCCCTGAAGATCCGCATCGTCGTCCGTACCGCGGCAAGGTTCTCCTCGTCAATATCGTCCCCGGTCGTGAGTTCGTTCAGGTCCCGGCTCCCTCTGCTCTTCTGGAGGGCCTGCTGGATATTTTTCCGTGCCACACCAGTCAGACCGGCGACCGGCTGGTAAAAGCGCTGATAGGTCGTATAATCGTCCTCTCCCACCGCGTGCGACTCGAATAGGGCGATCCGCCGGATCCGTTCTGCCTTCTCCTCAATGGTCTCCCAGTCGCTTTTCGTCCTCTGTTTCAGGGTGCTCAAATACTGCTCTGCCTCGCGGGTGAGTGCCTGCTCTCCCGGATCATACGGCTTCTGCTCTATCGGGGATTTTCCTGTCCCTGATGGTCCTTCGGGCTCACTCCGGCTCCCGTCATCATACGTGGCATCGAAATACGAGAAACTGTCCCACACATCAGGGGAATATGATGTATCGGGGACAAAGGAAGGGGTCATCCGTCCCCGGCTGGTTGTGGGTGGTCGAGTCCCCGGATCACCCGCTTCTTCAGACAACCGGATCTTCAGGCCTCCATCCTCAAACAC
>Ga0209096_1002487_pt1 | contig 17795 bp, 15 predicted proteins | sample AD_UKC034_MetaG_FD_184407 | JGI IMG/M metagenome (GOLD analysis project Ga0209096, IMG submission 184407) | Active sludge microbial communities of municipal wastewater-treating anaerobic digesters from USA - AD_UKC034_MetaG (SPAdes) (version 2) | ecosystem: Engineered > Bioreactor > Anaerobic >... | reverse complement strand
GTCCTGGATATCTCCAGATTTGGGTCGCCGCTTCCAGAAAGGCGCATCGCGTGATATACATAACTTCGGCCGGACAAAGGGTCTCGGATCGCGCCACCCAGGCACGTGGCCGCGCCGCCGTAAGGCTCAATCTCCGTTGGATGGTTGTGCGTTTCGTTCTTAAACATCAGTAACCATTCCTGGGTCGTTTTTCCTCCGTCTTGCTCCGTGTCCACATCGATCACGATACTGCAGGCATTGTTCTCTTCGGAGACTTCCAAGTCTTTAAGCAAACCCCGCATCTTTAGTTCTTTGGCGCCGATCGTTGCCAGGTCCATCAAACAGATATTGCCTCCGGGGTTCAACTCCGCTTTTACCTTCAAATAGTGTTCGAAAGCTTTCTGGATAACCGCGTTACTCTCTTCGTCCTGGATACGGACGGGAGATAGACCGGTGTTGAATGTTTTATGCCGGCAATGATCCGACCAGTAGGTGTCGATGATTTTTATCTCCGTTTCGGTGGGATTCCGACGCGTTTCCTCTCTAAAATACCTTTGACAGATCTTCAGGTCTTCGGGGCTCATCGCAAGCCGATTCTCTTCAAGAAAGCGCTTGATCGCGTCCGCGTCATAATGGAGGAAGTTTTCGATCTCGCGGGTATCCGGGGCATCTCGATCCGTATCCTCACTCGCGCGATATAGATCATTCAGATCGAAGGCTTCACATTCGACGGGGTTGATTAAATACCCTTTGATTTTCAGAAAATCCGTTTCCCCGATGTCTTTGTTGACCAGGATGATGCGGGCGGTTTCCACCTCGCACGGGATCGGTTCGCGACCGGTTAAAATTTGTACGCATTCTTTCGCCCAGTAGGCTCGGCTGTCATATTGCCCCTTGACATAACGTATGCCGATCATCCGCTCGTTTTCGCTTATTGGCAGCGTGTTTAGGGTAACGGTATCAGTTTGGGGGGAATCAAAGATCCCACGAAGCGCATGGTATGGAACATCGATCAATTTGTAGAGATTGATTACTCTTACGGTTTTGAGTTTTTCGATCTTCAAAAAGGATTTTAGATCCCATAAAAGGCGGTCCGCCTCATCGCGAAAGCCCTTCTTCTTTTCGACGAACAGCAGTTGTTCTTTACGGCCGGTCATTTTCGAACTTCTTAAAGATATAGTCGACGTTCTTTAGATAGAGATCGGTTTCAAACAACCGATCGATCTCCGCTTCTTTCAACAACGCGGCAACCGCGGGAGTTTCTTTCAGCGCCAGCCTGAAATCGCGTTCTTGTCGGTAACACTCCAGAGCGAGCGATTGTATCGTCGTATAGGCTTCTTCACGTTTCATACCCGCGTCGATCAGCTTATTCAAAACGTTTTGCGAAAAAACCAGATTGTGGGAGGCTTGAAAGTTCTCCCGCATTTTTTGGCTGTTCACGATTAAGCCCTTAACCAACGCTTGGGACTTGACAACCATATAGTAGATGATTTGAATGGAGTCCGGCAGGATCATCCGTTCCGCGGACGAGTGCGAAATGTCCCGTTCGTGCCATAGCGTAACGTTTTCGTAGGATACGATCGCGTTGCCTCTCAAGATCCGGGCCATTCCGCACAACCGTTCGCACAGGATCGGGTTTTTCTTGTGAGGCATTGCGGAAGAGCCTCTTTGACCTTTCTTAAAAGGTTCTTGGGCCTCTGCAACCTCCGTTCTCTGCAAATGCCGTATCTCTGTTGCCAGGCGTTCGATGCCCGTCCCCAACAAAGCGAGCGCATTCAGGAATTCGCAGTGGATATCCCGCGGTACGATTTGGGTCGATATTTTACACGGTGTCAATTCTAGTAGCCGCAACGCGCGTTCTTCGATAATCGGGTCAATATTGGCGTAATTGCCGACCGCGCCGCTCAATTTGGCGTGAGAGATGTTCACGAAAGCATGATCGAGCCTCTTTGCATTCCTTTCCAGCTCATACACATAGGTGAGCAGCTTGAGCCCGAAAGAGGTGGGTTCGGCGTGCACTCCGTGCGTTCTCCCCATCGTGAGGGTATACCGGTGCTCGATCGCCTTTTCTTTGACGTTTTCAATCAGCTTTTTCAATTCTTTTATGATCCATTTCGCGCTTCTCACCATACCCAGAGAGAGGGCGGTATCGACGATATCGGAGGAGGTGAGGCCTTTATGAAAATACCGCTCTTCATCTCCAAAGTCTCGTGTCGCCGATTTGATAAAGGCGATCATATCGTGATCCACCTCTTGTTCGATCTCATGGATGTGCGGCACGTCGATACGGGCTTTCTGTCTCATCGTCTCGGTGATACCTTTCAGAATCAGCCCTAAGTCCTCTTTCGCCTGAACGACGGCCAATTCCACTTCCAACCATCGGCGATACTGTTCTTCCTGGGTCCAAATATCCTTGATCGGGGATAAAGCGTATCGTTCGATCATTTTCCACCCTCTTCTATTTTTCCGATGTCTTTTCTGTAGTACATACCCTCAAATGAGATGTTCTGTAAGTCCTTATAACAACGGGCTCTCGCGTTTTCGAGCGAATCGTCCACCGCGTTGATCGAAAGAACCCGGCCGGCGTTCGTAGAATACTCCCCATCTTTTTGATATACCCCCGATAAAAAAAGGTTGTTTTCGACTCTTTCTAAACCCGTGATTTTTTTATGCTTTTGAAAGGTCTGCGGGTATCCGCCAGAGCAAGCCACCACACAACAGGAGCGCTTATCCAGCCACGCGAGGGATCTATGTTCCAGTTCTTCGTCTAAAGTTGCGAGCATCACGTCCACTAAATCGCTTTTCATCAGTGGAAGCACCGCTTGCGTTTCGGGATCTCCCAATCGGACGTTGTATTCGAGCACAAAAATATCCTCAGCAGTGACCATCAAACCGAAGTATAAAAAACCGTGATAATCGATCTTTTCGTTTTTGATGCCGTTCAATGTTTTTTCCATGATCTCTTTCTCAAAGACCTCTAAATGGGATCGAGTCAAAAACGGGTTAGGCGCGACCGCGCCCATCCCGCCGGTATTAAGGCCGCGATTGTAATCTTCCGCTCTCTTATAGTCCATCGCGCTGATAAACGGTTTGATCCTAATCCCGTCGGTGATGCAAAGCATGGAAGCTTCGAAGCCTTCCAGAAAGGTTTCGATGATAACCCGCTCACCCGACTGATTAAATTGCTTTCGAACCATCAAGTCTTCCAGCGCTTTTTCTCCTTCTTCGAAGGTGTGGCAGATCACGACGCCTTTTCCGTTGGCGAGCCCATCCGCTTTGATGACCAAAGGAAACCGGCAGCGACGCAAGTACGCTGTTGACGCGTAAAAATCGTCGAATACCTCATAGGGGGCCGTTTTTATCCCGTATTTTTCCATGAAGATTTTCGCGTCAACCTTACTGCTCTCCAGTTTCGCGCCTGCCTGTGAAGGACCGAATACCCGAAGTCCCCGGGCTTTGAACAAATCGACGATTCCATCGTTCAAAGGTCCCTCGGGACCAACGACCGTTAAGTCGTAGCCTCCGGACAAGGCGGTGGCCAACAAGTCTTCTTTAGGTTCCGCGGGAACCATTTGGCAGTATTCAACTGATGGACTTTGCCTGATTTTCCAGCTCAGGGCGTTTTCTCGGCCGCCATTGCCGATAATCAATACCTTCATCTCCGCCCCCTCAATGTTTAAAATGCCTTGTTTTGGTGAAAACCATCGAAATACCGTATTGGTTGCAGAGGCGGATCGAATCTTTATCGTTGATGGAACCGCCCGGTTGGATGATGCCCCGGATCTCATGCTTCGCGGCCTCTTCCACGACGTCTCCGAAGGGGAAGAACGCGTCGGAAGCCAGATAGGCTTGTTTCAAACCGGCCCTTTCCAAGGCTTGTTTGGCTGCCCATATCCGGTTCACCTGGCCGCCTCCGATTCCTTTTGCCTGGAAGTCTTTGCAGACGACGATGGCGTTGGACTTGACGTGTTTGACGATCCTCATTCCGAAGAGCAATTCTTCGAGGTCTCGCTCATCGGGTTTTTTTTCAGTCACATATTCCAAATCCTCGTACAAGCGTCGATCACTTGTTTGGACGAGCATACCGCCGTCCACCGATATCAATTCCTTTTCAAACGAGGATTTTATCGTGTTCTGGATCAATCGGACATTCTTTTTTTGTCGGAGCACTTGAAGCGCCTCTTCTTCAAAGTCCGGAGCGATCACGACTTCGATGAAGAGTTTGTTGATCTCTCCGGCGGTTTTCGCGTCGACGCCGGCGTTAAAAGCCAGTATCCCCCCGAAGATGGACACGGGGTCGCACTGATAGGCCTTCAGATAGGCGTCCAGAACGGTTTCACCCAATGCGAATCCGCAAGGGGAGTTGTGTTTGACGGCGCAGCATGCGGTTTCTTCGAATTCGCAGACAGCTTTCCACGCCACATCGATATCCCGGATGTTGTTATAGGACAGCTCTTTGCCGTGCAGTTGCCGGAAAGACTTCATCGAGCGGGGTTGATAGGTCGACACGTAGAAACTTGCCTTTTGATGAGGATTTTCCCCGTAGCGAAGATCAGCTTTCTTTTCGTATGACACAGAAAGATAATCCGGGAAGTCCTCCTCGTTGAGGAGATCACAGACGGCGGCATCGTAAGCGCTGACCAGATTAAAGACTTTTGCGGCCAACTTTTTCCTTAACGGGTGCCCGATTGGTTCTCGACGGTCAAGGTGTTCGATCAGAAGGGAATAATCTTTGTTTTGACAGACGACAACGACATCTTTAAAATTTTTAGCCGCCGCCCGGAGCATTGATGGGCCGCCGATATCTATGAACTCAATCTTCTCTTCAAAGGTCAGATCGGCGTTCATTTTTTCGAAAAACGGATATAGATTGACAATAACGTAGTCGATCGGTTCGATCGCATGGGTTTTCAACGTTTCCATGTGATCCGCGTTTTCCCTTAAGGCCAAAATACCCGCGTGAATACGGGGGTGAAGGGTTTTCACCCTGCCATCCAGCATCTGGGGAAAATGCGTGACCGCTTCAATGTCGGTGACGTCGATGCCGTTTTGTTTTAAGTACTGCGCTGTTCCTCCGGTACTGATGATTTCGATCTCGTGATTTACCAAGCATGTGGCTAATTCCAACAGTCCTTCCTTATCATACACACTGATAAGCGCTCGTTTTTTCAATGGTTTTCCTCCTGTAAAAAAAGATTGATGGCTTCCACAATCGCTTGATGTTCTTTCTTCAAAATCTTTTTAGCCAGCGTATCCGGCGTATCTTCCGGATTGACTTTTACGATTTTTTGTAGGATGATGCCGCCGGTATCCATCCCTTCATCGACGAAGTGAACGGTACATCCTGAATATCCTACCCGGCAGGTTATCGCGCTTTCATGAACCTTCATCCCGTACATCCCTTTTCCGCAAAACGCGGGGATCAGAGAAGGGTGGATATTGATAATCCGATTTTTATACTTGTTTAAGATCTCGCCTTTTAAAAGGCTTAAAAACCCCGCCAGCACGATCAAGTCGACTTGATCCGACACGATGCGCAGTATTTCATCCGAAAGCCGTTCTTTCCATATTTTGCGATCGACAACATAGGTAGGAATGCCGCGCTTTTGGGCCCGAATCAATCCGGCGGCGTCTTCTCTATCGCTAATGACAAAGCTCACAACGCAGTTCAGCGTGTTTTTTCGGATCGCATTCAGGATGCTTTGCAGATTACTCCCGCGCCCGGAGATCAATACCGCGATCTTCAAATGATTTCCCCGATGAGATAGGAAGGCCAATCGGATGCGTTTAGTGTGTCCAAAACCGACGCGCTTTCCGCCTTCGAAACGCATAAAGCCATGCCGATTCCCATATTAAAAGTGCGAACCATCTCTTCTTTGGAGATCCCGAGGCTTTGCAGATACTTGAAAATCGGTGGGATCGGGTACGAACCTTCGCGTAACCGAAAACTTAAGGGGGGGTCATTGAACATCCGCGGAATATTCTCATAAAGCCCGCCGCCGGTGATGTGCGCCAAGCCTTTGACTTCATAGCGTTTGATCAATTCCAGAACGATGGGGGCGTATATTTTAGTCGGTTCGAGCAAAATCTCTTTCAACGACTTGCCGTCTATTTCCGCGGTGTAGTCTTTAACCACTTTCCTGACCAAAGAAAACCCGTTGCTGTGCACCCCGCTCGAAGCGATCCCGATCAAGACATCCCCGGAACGGATCGTTTTTCCGTCGACGATCTCGCCTTCTTCGACGACCCCAACGCAAAAACCCGCCAAGTCATATTCGCCCTTGGCATAGACTCCCGGCATCTCGGCGGTTTCTCCCCCAATCAGCGCGCATCCTGCCTGCAGGCAACCGGCAGCGACACCTTCAACCAGTTGGGCTGCGATGTCCGAGTCCAGCTTGTCGCAAGCCAAATAATCGAGAAAAAACAACGGTTTCGCGCCATGGCAGAGCACATCATTGACGCACATCGCGACGCAATCGATCCCAACCGTATCATATTTTTTCAACCGGATCGCTAAAGAGATCTTCGTTCCCGCTCCATCGGCGCCGCTGACCAGGATGGGGTTTTTATACCCCAACACCTTAAAAAGCGCGCCGAAAGAGCCGATATCGTTGATGACCCCTTCGGTTTTCGTCTTTCGCGTATACTTCTTGATCTTGTCCACGAGCAAATCGCCTTCTTTAATATTAACGCCGGCGTCTTTGTACGAAATCATCGGATCCCGTCCTTTCCATCGCTTATTCATTTTTTTGTTTGATCGTGGAGACCGGATAAATCCCGTTGAAACAGCCGAAACAAAAATCGCTCTTATGGTCGAGCGATTCAATGAGTCCTTCCAAACTTAAAAATTCGATGCTGTCGGCCTCTAAAATGCCTTTCATGCCCTTCAGATCGTTGATGCCGATCAGTTCCTTTCTTCGCGGGGTGTCGATGCCGAAAAAACAGGGGTACATGACCTGCGGGGATGCGATTCTCAGATGGACTTCTTTCGCCCCGGCGCGCCGGAGCAGTTGCACCAGTCTTTTGGCCGTCGTGCCTCTGATCACGGAATCGTCGATCAACACCACCCGTTGATTCAGAACATTGGACTTGAGCACGTTCAACTTAACGCTTACCGATTTTTCCCGTAGTTCTTGAGAAGGTTTGATGAATGTCCTGCCGATATACTTGTTTTTTATCAACGTGACGCCATACGGGATCTGGGATTGGTTTGAGAAACCGATCGCGGAAGGCACGCCGGAGTCAGGTACACCCGTTACAAGATCTGCGCCGACAGGACTTTCCAAAGCTAAAATTCCACCGCTCTTTTGCCTGGCTCTGTTCACTTCGATGCCGTCGATGAAGCTATCCGGACGGGCAAAATAGATGAACTCGAAAGAACAGGTCGCGCAACGGATCTTTTCTGAAAACATGATGGATGAGAGACCGTTTTTATCGATGATCACCAGCTCTCCAGGGAGAACATCCCGGATCAACTTTGCCCCGATGGTATCCAGCGCGCAGCTTTCCGAAGACAACACGTAAGAATCGTCCAACTGGCCGATACATAGAGGACGGATTCCCCTTGGGTCTCTCACGCCGATCAGCTTGTCCTGCGTCAACATAATGAGGGCGTAAGAGCCTTTGATCATCTGTAAGGCTTGTATGATCGCTTCTTCGATGCTTAACTTCGCTTTTCTGGCGATGAGGTTTAAGATCACTTCCGAATCCGAATCGCTTTGAAAAACGCTTCCCGCATCCTCCAAGAGCTCTTTTAACACCCGCGCGTTGACTAAATTTCCGTTATGGGCGAGGGCCAAAGACCCTAACTTGTAGTTTGCTAAGATGGGTTGGGCATTCACCAGGGTGCTGTCTCCGGTGGTGGAATACCTGACATGCCCGATGGAAGCGATGAAATTCCGTTTATCCAAATTGCGCTCACTGAAGACCTCTGTAACCAGTCCCATTGCTTTATGGCCGCAGATCTGCTCCCCGTCCGAACAAAATATCCCCGCGCTTTCCTGCCCGCGATGTTGCAGTGACAACAGGCCGTAGTAGGTATAGGTGCACAATTCTTTTGGTGTATTGGAGAATACTCCGAATACGCCGCACGCTTCCCTCAATTTATCGGGATTCATGCGTCATCTTGCAAGGAGGAGACTCTCTTGAACATTTCCTTGTAGGCTTCTTCCACGCTGCCTAAGTCTCTTCTGAAACGGTCTTTGTCCAATTTTTCCAGCGTGTTTTTATCCCAAAACCGGCACGTATCGGGACTGATTTCGTCGGCTAACAGGATCTGGTCCTGATATCGCCCAAACTCCAGTTTAAAGTCGACCAGGATGATGTCCGCCATGAGGAACAATTCTTTCAGGATTTCGTTTATTTTTCCGGTCCAATCGTAGATCGTTTCTAATTCTTGCTTTTCGACAATGCCAAGCGCGGTGGCATGGGAGTCGTTGATGAGAGGATCACCCAAAGCATCTTCTTTATAGCATATCTCGAAGACCGTATTTTTTAACGCCTTTCCTTCTTCGAGGCCCAAACGTTTGCACATGCTCCCTGCGGCAATATTTCGAACGATCACTTCCAACGGGATGATGGTTACCTTCTTGCACAACTGTTCCCGTTCGCTGAGTTTTCTGATGAAATGAGTGGGAATCTGCCTCTGTTCCAGCAGCGTGTAGATGATTGAAGAAATCGCGTTATTTACGACCCCTTTGTTCAAAATACTGCCTTTTTTTTCACCGTTGAAGGCGGTGGCGTCATCCTTGTAAGCGATGATGATTTCATCGGGCTTTTCCGTAGCGAATACCTTTTTCGCCTTTCCTTCGTAGAGCATGCGCATTACCATTCCACTCCTTTATAATAATTGGACTCGATTTCTTCTTTCATCCGCTGACGATAGGCGATCAGCTTTCTTTTCAAGTCCGGATACTTGACGGCGAGCATCTGGATCGCCAGAAACGCGGCGTTGGCGCTGTTGTTGATCCCGACCGTAGCCACCGGGATGCTTTTTGGCATTTGAACGATAGATAAAAGTGAATCGATACCTCCCAAAGCGGCTTCTAAAGGAACGCCGATAACCGGAATCACGGTTTGAGAAGCGATGACGCCTGGCAGGTGCGCGGCTAATCCCGCGCCGGCGATGACGCACTCGACCCCTGTCGCCTCGAACTCCTGAATCAATTTCGTCAACAGTTCCGGATTCCGATGCGCAGAAACCGCGTAGTCTGCGTGCGGGATACCGAATTCATTGAGAATGCCGATCGCCGGTCTCATTTTTTCTTTGTCGGACGTACTGCCGAAGATGACGGCTACTTTCACGGTTTTCCTCCTATTGAAAAACAAAAAAGGGTGCGATTGCTGATCGAATGAGCGGAAAAAAAGAAGGAATCTAAAAGGCGCATCCTGAAGTTCTCATATAGAGACGGTTTCATAGACCATGTAACGGACTACGCACGGGCGGATTATAACATAAAAGAAAGGGTTCCGCGAGAATAAATCTTTGTTTTCGCGTTACGAAAATAGAAATTTCAAAGCGGTATAGATCGTGAAATTCGGAGTGATCGGGATGCGTGTTCTCCCTCAAATAAGGAACGAAATACAAATCCATAGAAAAACATAGAGGGGTCCTCGTGAACCCTTCTCCCCGGAGACGACCTGCCAAGCGCTCGAGAAAGAAAATAGATGGGGGAATCAACTCGGAGGTCTCGTGACGAAAGGAACGAAACAGACAAAGTGAACTCGCACGGATATTCCGCGATTTCTGTGACGCATACAAAGCCGATTTAATGCGATTGATAAAGTTTTTCGATCGTTTATTAGGAAGGGTGAGGTATAATCATCTTATGAAGAGAAAAGGGATAACGATACTTCTGATCATGATCGCGTTTCTCTCAGTTGGTTTCGGAGCGGAGGGGTTGATACGGAACATCAACATCATGGGAAACTTGAATCCGCTGCTCCCTTTCTCCTTCACTTACAACTATACGCTTCCGTCGGAATGGCAGGTGGAACTGCTTCTGGGAACGACGCTGAATCCGCAGCAACTTTCCTCCGCATTCAGCGAGGCAGCTACCGGTACTTTCATCACGTCAGGGGAAATCGGGCTTAAATTTGGAATGCCCGGGGATCTGATCTTATTCGTTGGATGGCCGTGGTTGGGGGGGATCTTTTCGGTGTCGGAATCCCTGTGGTTGCCGGAACTGGACGTTTCCGTACTGGTGCCCATCACGTTGGGCGTTTTTAGTGGTTCCGCCTATACAGAAAGCTTTTCTTTTAATGCCGTCTTGAAAAAAAGCCTGCAACCCGTTCGCTTTAGCGGAGGGTTCAATTTTTTAGCCTCTCCCCAGTTTTCTAGGTCTGAGTTTGATGATGAGGTTTCGGAAGTGGGGCAAGGGTACCTCGGTCTCGGTCTGGAATGGGCGGTGAACCCTTATATCCGGCTGTTGGGAGAGTTCCGTTACCAGTTCATTTCGGTTCTGTTTGATACCTATTCGGATTTGAAGTTCGAAATGTTCCCGGTATACGCCAACCAAGTCTTGGGGATCGGATTCGAATATATCCTGGACTTTCCGCAGTTTTCAATGAAAGCGTCTGCGGGATATGCGATCAACTTAGGTCTATTCGATCAAGAAGTCGGAGTCACCTACGGAACCCACGGTATCCACCTTGGGTTTTCATTCTTATTTCCTTTCCCGTGGCGGACTCCCTAAACGGAACAAGCGCACATCCGGATTATTGTCGCCGTTTCCTGTTGCTGGAGGTTCAGGATGAACGATCAATTGTATCAGAATTATTTCATCTTCACGGGGAAAAGTCCCGATGATTACTTTCGGGGGAACCTCTGGGTACGCGACGGACGTATTGTCAAGGTCTTCGGTTCAGAAGATCCGATCCCAAAACTTTCCTGGGCGTCTCAGACTAACGGAGAGGGGAAAACGCTGCTACCGGGAATGATTAACGCCCATACCCACCTTTATTCGACCTTTGCTTGCGGCCTAACGGTTCGTCCGTTTCATCCGGGTTCTTTCGAAGAAATGCTGGAACAGCTCTGGTGGAAACTGGATCGCGCTTTGCTTTCGGATGACGTCTATTGGAGCGCCAAAACCGCCGCAATGCGCTTGATCGACCATGGGGTCACCACGGTCATCGACCACCATTCCAGCCCCTATTGCGTGCAAGGAACCGGCGCCCTGTTGTCGCGGGCGCTGATCGAAGAGTCCGGGATGCGCGCGGTCTTGTCGATAGAAACCAGCGACCGAGACGGCGCGAAGATCCGCGATCTCGAGATCGAAGAGAATTTGGCGTTGATGGAAGAAAAACAAAAGTTCCCCGGAAAAATGGGCGCCTTGTTCGGGTTGCACGCGTCTTTCACTTTGGAAGAGGAAACGTTGAAACGCGTTGGCCAATGGGATTATCCGGTCCACATTCATATCGGAGAAGGAGACGAAGATGGGAAGCTCCACGAGGAAAAGTATGGATGTTCCGCTTTTGAAAGACTTCAGCGGTACGATGTCTGCAAACCGAACTCGTTACTCGTGCATGGAATCCGTCTCAGTAATAAGGATACGGAAGCGTTGAAAAAATCGGGTTGCCGTATCGCTTTCAATCCGCAATCGAATCAGAATAACGGTGCGGGATTGCCCCATTACGAAAGATTCAAGGAACGCGCGATTCCGGTTTTGCTGGGCAACGACGGGTTCGGGTTCGATTTTTCTCGAGACATACGCGCCCTGTTGATTAGTCAGCATCATGTAGGGCAAAGTCCTTTGGGATTCTCTTTGGAAGATCTTTTTGAAGTGGTTTTTCGGAATAATGCGGCTTACGCCAGCGCTCTGCTGGGCGAAACGGTGGGAGTAATCGAAGAAGGCGCAGTGGCCGACTTCGTCACCTTTCGCTATATGCCGATCACTCCGATCAGTGAGAAAAACTTTCTGGGTCACTGGTTCTTTGGCATTCTGGAAAGCGGGAAACCGGAAGAGGTCGTTATCGGAGGGAATGTGTTGAAAACGGGCGGGGTATTTCGAAAATCGCCCGAAGAGATGGTGAGAGAGGCCGAAAAGGTTTCTAGAAAGTTGTGGGAACGAATGGAAAAATAGTTCGGTTACCTTAAAAATTGTGGAAATCGCGACGAATTCGAAGAAAATAAGCGAATTTTTTATCCATTGCGATATTAGTCTTGCTTCATTTTCTCTCTTCGGGTTCGGTGTTAGTTGACAGTAGAACGGAATTATGGTACTCTTATGATTGATGATGCCCTTAACACAAAATGGTGGAATTTGCCCAAAAACCGACGAATTCACTGAGCTCCGATCGAAAAGATCGCCCGGATACGCTTACGTAATCTTTGCTCGTTGCTTCTCGCTTTTTCCGTCGAAAAAGGATAATGAACTTAAAGATACTTTATATCATTTTAAGGAGGTTAGTATGCGTAAATTAGGATGGATTTTCGTACTCGCTATGGTCTTGATTTCCAGCTCAGTTGTATTCGCCTATTCCGGCGCGGAACCGATCAAGCTGCCTGTTACCTTTCTGTTAACCAATGCCGGTCAGGGGACGGGGCGCAAGATGATGGAGGCGCAGTTCCTGGCGACCAAGACCTTTAAGAAAAGTCTTGATTTTATCTCTAACGCCGAACCCGGAAGAGAGAACACCTTTGAGGTGGACTTTACGGATGACCAGGGGAATATGGTGAAAGCGGTCGTCGTGGCGATCGGGTCTACCGCTAAGGGATTGGGCGCATCGGGCATCACGATCGATGACGAAATCGCCCGGTTGAACAAGATGATCGAAGCGATCAAGAAACACAATTTGTTATTGATTGCGATACACATTGAAGGGCAAGTACGTCGCGGAGACAGTGCCAACGAGCGCTCCATCGACGCGATCGCGCCATTCGCGGACTACATCCTCGTCACGAAAGACAGCAACTTTGACGGAAAGTTCACCAAATTATCAACGGAGAAAAACATACCGTTAACGATTCTGGACAATCAACTGGAAATCCAAAAGATCATCAGAATTTGGTACGAAAACAAATAGCTTTTTCCTTTGGGGGAGGAATCGACCGTGTATGGAAGCACAATATTCACAGCAATCGTAATTGTCGTTGTCTTCGCCCTTTCGAGCTGGAAGCTTAAATCGACCGAATTCTCGATTTTTCTGGCGGCTATCGCTGGAGCAATTGCGGGCGGTTTTGGTTTTCCCGTGCGGTTGCTCGTCGAAGGGTGGTTTACCTATTTCGATGTTGCGCTGATCTTCGTCACCGCGTCTATTTTTATCAACATGTACACGGAAACAGGGGCCATGGACGCTTTGATTCGCAAATTAGTGGAAAATTTCTTTAATCACAAATGGATTATGATGATCTTCATGGCCATTCTAATGATCATCCCCGGCGCCCTTACCGGAGCCGGAAGCGTTTCGATCTTCGTCGTCGGTGGATTGGTCACGACTGTTCTGACCTATATGGGTTTATCCAAAGGCAAGATCGTCGGTTTTATCTATGTCTTCGCGATGCTGGCAGCGGCAGCGCCTCCAATCAACCTATGGGCGATGCTGATGACTGCGCAGGCGAACATGCCTTATGTCGGGTTCGATGTCGTGCTGATTGTTCCGATCGCGATCATTTCTATTTTTTCGATTCTTTGGTTCGGACGCGGCGCGAAACCGCAGAAGAAAAACGAAGTATTGACCAAGTTGCCCAAGCCGGTTGAGAAGATGAACTGGGTGAGAATCTTAACTCCGCTTCTCGTCCTGGTGGTTCTGATCCTTTCGCAAAAATACCTCGCCTTTTACATCCCGGTAATCGGGTTGCCCTTGACCTTCGTCATTTCGGCGATTGTCGTTCTGCTGGTCAATCCGAAAAAAACTTCGTTTAAACGGTGGATGACCGTTATCTCGAGAACGATGGAGCAGGTCTTTCCCTTGCTGGCGACGGTCATCAGTGTCGGAGCCCTCGTCAATATATTGACCGGCACGGGGGTGCGGGGATTAATCGCCATTACTTTCGTAACCCTTCCTTTGGGTTTGATTTACGCGCTGGCTTTAATCTTCACGCCATTCGCCCAAGGGTCTTTGAGTTACGGAAGCGCCGTCATACTTGGCACGCCGATCATCTTCCTGTTCAACAATCTGGGTTTCAATGTTACCGTCGTAGCGGCCGCGTTGAGCTTGATGTTCCCGCTGGGAGACTGTCTGCCGCCTTCCAGAATCGTCGGACGATTGAGCATCGAGGCGGTGCAGTACGAAGGGAACTACATGTCCTTTTTAAAGCAGATTATGGTTCCGGCTTTCTTTATGGCAGCGATCGCGCTGATGATGTTTATCTTCCCCAACCAACTTAGTTTCTTAGTTGTATATTGAGCGGGGGGGCTGAAGAGATGATTATTCTAAATGAAATTATCCATATCCTCTACTTTGTTCTAACAGGGGTTATCTGTATCTTTTTGATCTGGAACCTATTTAAAAGAACGAAAAAGACAGGATGGGTCTATGACATTGTCTACGCCTATGTCATCATCACCTTCATACTCCGCGTCCTGATGATCAAGTAAGGGGCTGAGATGATGAAAAACACACCTGTATGGTTTAAAGCGCTGACCCTGGCCCTCATTGCGATCATGGGTTTTATCGCTGGAAAAGAGTTCTATGAGCTGCGTCATTATCAGGAATCGGTTGTCGTTTCTCCCGCTTTCACCGAGAAAATCATGCTCAGCGATTATCTTCCGAGTTTGAAGGGAACTTGGGGAGACACGCCGATTTATGTCTTTGATTCCGGCGTTCCGGGAGGTTCCGCTTTAATCTTGGGCGGGTCTCACCCTTATGAACCGGCCACGATGCTGGCCGCTTACATGATCGCGGAGAATATCTCAGTTGAAAAAGGGAAAGTTTACGTCGCCCCTGTAGCCAATCGGAGCGCAAACACCCTCGGAATGCTCGGGAACGCCTATCCCATGTTCTATCATTTGGAGACGCCCTTCGGAACGAAACAGTATAAGATCGGCGACCGCAACACCAACCCGCTTGATCAATGGCCGGATCCGTTCGTTTACGTCCACTATCCGTCCGGGCAGAATTTGGCTTACCAGGATCTTCGAAACTTTAACCGGACCTGGCCGGGAAAAGAAAACGGGTCCCTGACGGAAAGGATCTCTTATGCCTTTATGGAGCTCGTTAGAAACGAAAAGATCGATATCTTTGTCGATTTCCACGAAGCCTCTTTGATGTACCCCGTCGTTGATACTTACGTCGCGCACGATTTATCCATGGATATTGCGATATTGGCGCAGATGAACCTGGACACCTTCAAATTTCCGATGAAAGCGGAAGCGTCTCCAAAGAAACTCAGAGGACTCTCTCACCGGGAAGTCGGGGACTACAGCATCGATCCGGAACTCGCGAAAGAACTCTATGCGGCTGAAGAGTTCACCAACGCGAAGAACGATTACAGCGAAAAATTGAAGATTATCGAAAAATCAAGCCATCAAACGCTCGTTGTCCTGATGGAAACGTTGGAGCCCTTTATTGAACGCGTCGCTGGAAGGGTAGACGAAGATCTGATGTTAATTGGGTTCGATGAATTTATTCAAACCGCGGCAGACAAGAGACTGCTGTTTGCCAAGTATGATACCCGCGAAGGGATTACGATGCCGATCGATATGGACGGACGGGGCGGCTATGTGGTTAAGGGCGCGCCGATGTACTACCGTGTGGCCAGGCATATGGAAGGAACCTTGGAAGTCATCAACATGATGAATCTGCTATTCCCCGAACGCGAGTTGCTGATCACCTATCCGGGATTCCACGATATCATGGAAGCCGGTACAAAAAAAGGCAACGAAGCGATCGGCGATTTCTTACACGATCCGGCCAAGTCAGATCCGAAACGGGTGTTTTTCCAGTAAGCGAAACTAAATTCCAGTAAAGAAAAAGGGAGGAACGAAAGCATGTCGAACGTTAGAAAGCTGTTGATGGTCCTTTTCGTAATCGTTATTCTTTGCAGTGTCGGCTATGCGTGTACCGTTATTGCTGTGGGAAAAAAGGCGACCGTAGATGGGTCCGCTATCATTACCCACAACGATGATTCTTCTGTCGCTGATTTCAGGCTTTGGATCCAGCGGGGTGGGGAATGGCAAACCGGGTCGATGAGACCGATCATCATCGATTCCCACGATTATATCGATTACAGCCAGTTCCCGATCGTCGATATCGCAAAAAATCGCAATGGAAGAGCCATTCAACTGGGCGAAGATCCGCAACCTGCCGTTACTTACGGGTACCTGCATTCCCGCTACTCGTTCATGAATGATTGGGGCGTCGCGATGGGAGAGTCCACCGCGGGTATCACCACGAACAACGATTATGGAAAAGCCGTTAGAAAGGCGCTCTTTGAGGACGAAGAAGGGATCGTCGATTGCTGGGCCGCGCAAGACATCGCTTTAGAACGCGCGCGGACTGCGCGAGAAGCCGTTCTGATCATGGGTGAACTGATCGAAAAGTACGGATGGAATGTTACCGGCGGCGGCGGAGAGATCATGGATATCACCGACGGCAACGAAGTGTGGATTATGGAGTTTTATGGCGCCAACTTATGGATGGCGGTCCGTATGCCCGATGATATGGTTTATGTGGGCGCAAACCGGATGCGTTTCCAAGTCGACCCGCGTGACGGGATTGATCCTGTATCCGGTGTAAAATATGAAGAGATCCTGACTTCCGCGAACTTTATCGACTATGCGGTGCAAAAAGGGTGGTTCGATCCAGCTTCCGGCAAGAAATTCAGACCGGCGGAGGTCTATGCCAATCGTATCGATTCCCATAACAAGAGAGAATGGCGTGTGCTGGATATGGTTGCGCCTTCTTTAGGACTTGAAGACGGGATCGGAGAGTATCCGCTTTTCGTAAAACCGGATCAACTGCTCACGGTTCATGACATTTTCGTGATTTCGGGGGATCATTACGAAGGCACGAAATGGGATCTGACCAAAGGCGTCGGAGCCGGGCCCTGGGGCGATCCGCTCACGAATTACGGCCTTGGCGGGCGTCAAAGACCGATCGGGATTCCTTTAACGTGTTACGTTCATATCGCGCAAGTCAAAGAATGGCTCCCAAGAGAATTCAGAGGCATCAGCTGGTATGGTTACGGTTCGGTCGGCCATTCCTATATCACCCCGCTCTTCCCGGCGATGGAAAAACTCCCCGACTTTTACAGTGTCGGTTCCCGTTATGAAAAATTCCGAAGGGATTCCGGCTGGTGGGTCAACACTTATGTGCAAGAGATGGTCGGAATGCGCTACAATGAGGCCATCAAAGAACTCCGCGCATTTAGAGATCCGAAAATGGTTAGCGTGTATACACAGTTAGCGCAGTTGCAAGAGTACGCCGCCAAGGTTTACCGCGAAGGCAAACCGGCGGAGGCGATCAAGCTGATGAGCGATTACTGCTATAATACCGCCGTCGCTTGGAACAAAGATTGGCTGGATCTCGGCGATATACTGTTCACGAAATACGCGACAGAAAGAATCAATTTCCGAACCACCGGCTACCCGACGTGGTGGCAAGATTGGCTGAATCCAACGAAAAACCCGGAGATTTTAAAGTTCGCGGATAAGTAAAAAACCTTAAAAACGGAGGTAAAACATGAAGAAAAGCTCGTTAGTCAAACTGTTAGTCGTAGCGCTGTTGTTAGTGTACTCGGTATCCTTCACCTGTACCATTCTCGGAGTCGGTAACAAAGCGATGGCCGATGGATCTACCGTTATCACGCACAATGACGATTCTACATCGGCTGATTTCAGACTGTGGAAGATCCCGGCGGCGGATTGGCCGGAAGG
>Ga0209096_1002484_pt1 | contig 17821 bp, 13 predicted proteins | sample AD_UKC034_MetaG_FD_184407 | JGI IMG/M metagenome (GOLD analysis project Ga0209096, IMG submission 184407) | Active sludge microbial communities of municipal wastewater-treating anaerobic digesters from USA - AD_UKC034_MetaG (SPAdes) (version 2) | ecosystem: Engineered > Bioreactor > Anaerobic >... | reverse complement strand
CTATGGGCGGGGCAAAAGGAGGATCCGATTTTGACCCCAAGGGAAAATCTGAAGATGAGGTAATGCGTTTCTGCCACGCCTTCACGAGGGAGCTTTACCGACACATCGGCCCTGAAACAGACGTTCCTGCAGGCGACATCGGTGTTGGAGGGCGCGAGATAGGCTACATGTTCGGCTATTACAAAAAGATCGTCAACGAACACACGGGCGTCTTTACCGGCAAGGGGCTTGAGTATGGAGGCAGCCTCATAAGGCCCGAAGCAACAGGATACGGCGCGGTCTACTTTGCCGCGGAGATGCTTGCCACAAGAAAAACAGACTTCAAGGGAAAGGCGGTGGCGATCAGCGGTTCAGGAAATGTTGCCCAGTACGCGGTGGAAAAGGTAAACCAGCTCGGCGGCAAGGTGATCACGCTTTGCGACTCCAACGCCACTATCGTTGACGAAGCAGGGATCCAGGGCGAGAAATGCGACTACGTGAAGGAGCTAAAAAACGTAAGAAGGGGCAGGATCAAAGAGTATGCCGACAAATATAATACTGTCTGCTACATCGGGGACAGCGTCTGGGATGTCATCAGGGACCATGGCCTGAAGGTAGATATCGCCATCCCCTGCGCCACACAGAACGAGCTGGACGGCGGAAGCGCCGAGGCGCTTGTGAAGAACGGCTGCTTCTGCGTTTCTGAAGGCGCCAACATGCCCTGTACGCCGGAGGCCGTCAAGGTCTTCCAGGAGAACAATGTGCTCTTCGGTCCCGGCAAGGCGGCAAATGCCGGCGGCGTATCTGTTTCCGGGCTCGAAATGAGCCAGAACAGCCTGAAGCTGTCATGGTCGCGGGAAGAGGTAGACAAGATGCTTTTCAACATTATGAAAAGCATACACAAGGCATGCATCGACGCCGGTGAAGCATATGGCAAAAAAGGCGACTATGTCACAGGCGCAAATATCGCGGGCTTCCTGAAGGTTGCAAGGTCGATGCTCGCATACGGGATCGTTTGATGAACAAAATAATGTTCACCATCCTCAGGGTCCTCGACAGGCGCAACGGCAGCACCGGTTCGGCGGAGCTGGCGAAGGAGCTTCTATCCCACGGGATCGAGCTCTCGGAGCGAACGGTGCGCTACTACCTGAAGCTCCTCGACGAGCAAGGCCTGACAAACGTCCAGGGCAAAAAAGGGAGGACCATCACCGACGAAGGCAAAAGGGAGCTGGGCAATGCCTTCGTATCCGAGCGGGTCAATTTCGTTATAAGCAAGATCGACAGCCTCTCCTATCTCACGGACTTCAATATCGACGCCCTGAAGGGGAACATAATCCTCAACATCTCCTTCTTCCCGGAGAAGAGGCTGAAGGACGCATTGAAAATAATGGGGGGGGTATTCCAATCTCCCTATGTCATGAGCAGCAAGATAACCCTCGCAAGAGGAGGGGAACGGATCGGCGATATCGCCGTTCCGAGGGGCTGCATAGGGCTCGGAACGGTTTGCAGCATTACGCTGAACGGGGTCTTTCTCAAGGCCGGGATACCTGTCGCATCGCGATACGGCGGTGTTGTTGAGATAGAGGACGGCAACCCCGTACGGTTCACGTCCCTGATAAGCTACGAAGGCTCATCGCTGGATCCCTTAGAGATCTTCATCAGGAGCAGGATGACCGATGTCATGGGCGTTATACAGCAAAACTCCGGCAAGGTCCTTGCCAGCTTCAGGGAGATCCCGGTAGTGAGCATTAACGAGGCGGAGGATCTCGGCGACAGGCTTGTAAAAAAGGGCCTCAGCGGAAAGATCATCTTTGGAAAACCGAATCAACCCCTGCTGGACATCCCGGTAGGGGTTGATAAGATCGGCATGATCGTAGCAGGCGGGCTCAACCCCATCGCTGCAGCGGAAGAGGCAGGGATATCCACGGAAAGCAGGGCGATGTCAACTCTCTATGACTATACGAAGCTGCAGAATTTCAACGACGCGGTCAGCACGTTCCTGTATCAATAAAACAGATCAGCCTTTGCGATACGATATCGGTCATGATCTTCAGATTATGTTCCGATATGTCATATACCTTGAGCGCGTCGCCGTACCTGGAGCTTTCAGGTATCAATTGCCCTGATACAACGGGAAACAGATCAAGAAGCTCGCTGTTCCATACCGCGCCGGGGGTTCCCGGAAAAAGCGCCAGATAGAATATATCCGTCTCAACAAGATCCTGGAAAAAATGCGTCCCGAAGGAAAGCTCCGGCATCAGGTTTCCGTCCATGTATGCGATCTCTCCCATGGCCGCCATGTGGTTGATCTCTGAGAACCTTACCGGCACACCGAGCGACGGCGTTGTCGTCCCCCACCTGCCGGGCCCCAGAAGCAAGGTGGGCATCTCCTCTTTGTCCTTCACAAGCTTATTGAATTTTCCCACAAACCTGGCGATATCGTATTTTCCGGCCAATGGAAGGGCGGAGTAATGCTCGGGGTCAACGTAGATAATTCTTCTGATCCTCCTGGAGATGCTCCCGCCCATAAAGTTGCCTGTTGATTGGAAAAGGACATTTTTTACAGAGATACAGGTGGGGATCTCGACCTTTCTTGGCTGCCCCTTTCCTTGCAGCGGCCTGCACTGGAGGAGGTTTATCTTGTAATCGCTATACTGGGTAAAGTTGACGGTGAACTCTATTTCTACAGGATAATCGTATATGGCCTCAAGGTCTTTCAGCATCCTGTGCATAACCCCCGTGAAGGAGGTGCGCGACAGGAGGTTGTCAAAGGTGAGTATCCATGCCTCCCTCTCCTTCATGCCCAGCTCTCTCATCCGCTCCGTCGTTTCATGGTCCATCTCTCCGAGGAGGTCCAGCCTTATGCCGAGCCCCTCCTCGTTGACCTTTGACAGCAGTGAAACGGTCTCCAGGGTGTTGTCGTTGACGTTGAGAACATCGATCTCGTGCTGCGAAAACCTCCTCGTATCTTCCATGCCCGCGTGAGGGCGGAACAGCGGGCTGTCAAGGGCAACGATGCGGGGGTAATCGTTCTCAACGCGGTTCACGGCACGCGTCCCCAGCCCGGCAACGAGCCTCAACATGCCGGCCGTGGGGTCCATCCCTTCCCTCCACACGAAGGTGTTATATGAAACGCCCACACCGCCGATGTCGGGGAAAAAATAGTGTTTCCGGTATGACCCCGAGACCCGCTGTACGAGAAGGGCCATCTGCTCATCGTGCTGGTCAAGGCCCCTTTGCAGGCGGTACGTAAGCGCATCCTCGTTCATGGTGCTCGCAAACACCCGCCGCACATACTCGACAAAATCCGTATAGCGCTTATCCGGGGAACCCTGGTTCACAGAGAAGATGCTTTCGTATTTTCCCGCGAAGGCATTTCCAAAGGCATCCTCGAGGAGGCTGCTGGAGCGGATGATGATGGGCGACTGGCCGAAATACTCTATCAACTGCTGGAACTGCTCCCTGATCTCATCGGGGAATGCGCCCTGAAGCATCTTTTCCCGCAACGGGGCGGCTGCCTCAAAATACCCCTCTTTCGTCTTCTGCCTCATCCGCAGTTCCCATAGCCCGTTCTGGACAATATAGGTATAGAAGATATCCGACCCTATATAGAAGGAGTCGTGCTGCTCAAGGTAGTCCTGCCAGCGAAGCTGCGCATCCTTTTGCAGTATCTTTCTTGCAAGGAGCATCCCGACGGTCTTTCCCCCGATAAAACCCGTTCCGATCAGCCGGGATTTGATGTCAAGCAGGTCTTCGAGCGAAAAATTCTCCCTTGCGAGGACCAGCATCCTGTTCTCTCTCCCGATCATGATCCGGCAGAGCTCGTCGATCATCGCCTGCCTCTCTTCCGGTTCGCAGTGCCGCTTCGCAAGGCCCTCAGCCTTCAGGAAAAGCCTGTCCCAGTAGTCCAGGTAGCGCCTGGGGCTCTTTTCCTCCAGCCTCGGGATGTCCGAAAACAACCGCGTGGCGTCGACGCTGTTGGTAATGGGCTCAAACCTGCCGTCCTCTTCAAGGTGCGGCAGGAACATCGTCGATGAATACCTGTTCCAGACCTTCAGGGGGTGGACATAGTAGTTGTCCTCGTGGTTATAGACCTCCAGTAAAACCTGTGTCGTCTCGCGGATGCGGGCTATCGTCTTGAAGGAGTGGCTGTGCCGCAGGATGGAGAAGTATGCTATCGTGTTGAGCTGGAACAGATAGGGGCAGGTGATGACGAAGAAGTTCCCTATCATCAGGTCCGTAGCCCATGCGGAAAGGAGGTGGGAAAGGCAGTCAAAGACATAAAAGACGTCCCTGCCCTCGGCTGTTGCGATATTATAGACCTGGGTCGTGAAAGGCTCGAAACCGCTCCCGGCATCAAGCGTATAGACCGTGACGCCCCCGGTTTCCTCTATGAGGGGCTCGTGGTCGGCAAACCTCATGTATACGATCTTCCTGCGTTCCCTCATGGCCCTGCCTACATAAGGAGCAACGTAGTGCCGGTAGTCCTTTATATCGTCTACCTGCCATACAACATTGTCTCCCATGCGCAGGCTGTCAAGGACCTCATCCAGGCCGTCCGACCCTGTGCTTGCACGTGTAAGCGGCTTCATGGAAGGTAATCCTTGATCCTGTTCGCCATCTCTTCGTACCGGAAAAGCCTGCTGAAATCGATGAGCCCGGCAAGCGCCCGCGAATAGGCGCGGACCCCTGTCTCCTCAAGGATGGAAACGGGGTTAAGGCCGCCGATAATGATCGCGCCGATCCTTCCTTCATTCACCGGTATATCAAGGATCGTCTGACCCGGCCTGCCTATCCTGGCAAGTCCGCCGAGGCCGATCCGCTTCAGCTTTTCGGCAAGCTGCACAACGATCTCACGGCTCTCTGCGGGAAATTCGCGGAAGCTTGCGCCGATCCTTCCATTGCCGTTTTGAATGGCGCCCATGTAATTCGTCATGCCGCTTCGTATGAAGATCTCCAGGGGGTCTATGCTCGTTCCTTCGTACATGATGATCTCTACAAAGCGCGTCGGCGCTCTATCCTGCAGTTCAAGAAGCCCCCCGAATCTTGAGATGGTGGGGATCCCGTGCTTAAGCAGGACGCCGTTCAAGGTGATGGAGCAAACGGTGCCTACGCCGATCATCCCTTCGGGAACAGATATGTGCCCCAGAGATTCTCCCGGGCCAAGGAACGCCATAAGGTGCCCCATGGCATATCCGTCCGAGTAAACTTTGCTGATATAAGGAATATTCTTCGCAAACTGCCCCGGTTCCACTATTGTCACGTTTATCACAACCGTCCCTGAACTGGTATTGAGGTCAAAGTTCATCTGGTAGGTCATCCGGTCGATCTTCGCTGACAGAAAACCCACCCTTTCAAAGATCTTTGCCAGATCGAACTCGCTTATCCCCCTTTCGGTAATATGATGGCCCTTTTTGCCGCTGCTCGTCGTCAGGCCATCCTCGTCCAGCCTCGAAAGGTAGAGCCTGACCGTGCGCTCGCTCATCTCGTGGCCGAGCTGCTTCAACTCTTCTGCAATGCGCGTGCTGGTGAGAGGCATCTCAGTGTTTTTAAGAACATTTAAGATAAGCAACTCTTTTCTTTTCTGCTTCTCGATCATACCTGAAACCTCCCGTTGCAATGGTCTCTTATTACACATTTAACGGCAATCAGATCTTTTTCTATTGGCAATCTTGCCGTTAGTTATATTTTAATACCATGTTGTTTTGAATGCAACAAAAAAATAAATAACCCCTATTACACATACTATATAAGGTTATTATGGATAATGGCCCTTTATTTTTTTCTTGACATGGTAATTTCTTTATGGCAATGTATTGCCAATATTACGGCATTATATTACCGTATGTAAACTTATCAGGAGGACAGCATGATCGAATGGCCAAAATCAAATGATGCAATAGGGACTGTGAACCGCGGCAACCCTGCAGAATCAGGGCTCTGTACTTTGTGCCGCGCCGATTGCAAGGGCAGGTGCGAGACGTGGCTCTCGAGCCTTAAAGGCAGGAAGATCCTCTACCCGAGAGACTTTGGCATTATTACTGCCGGCAGCGCAAATACCTGTCATATAGGCGTTTCTTATAACTCTCTCAGGATACAAGGCTATAATTACGGGGCAAGCGGCCTTCGCAAGGGGCTCAAGAACAATCCCGACGACTGTATCTTCCCTAATGTCAACGTGGAGACAGAATTCGGAAGCGATGTGAAGACAAAATGCAGGGTCCCGATCATGACCGGCGCCCTCGGATCGACCTTTATCGCGGCAAAATACTGGGATTCATTTGCAATAGGCGCCGCCCTCGTCGGTATTCCCATCGTTGTCGGCGAAAACGTTGTTGGCATCGACCGGGAGGCCGTAATAAAGAACGGCAAGATCACAAAGGCCCCTGAACTCGACAGGAGGATCGATACCTATCTCCGCTATTTTGACGGCTATGGCGCAATCATCGTCCAGATGAACGTTGAGGATACGCGGAACGGCGTCGCGGAATACGTCATTAACAAGTACGGCGAAAAGGTCATCATCGAGCTGAAATGGGGACAGGGAGCAAAGGATATCGGCGGCGAGATCCAGGTAGACAACCTCGGCTACGCCCTTTTCCTGAAAGACAGGGGATACGTGGTCGATCCGGACCCGACAAAGCCCGAAGTGCAGAAGGCATTTGAGCATGGCGCGATCAAATCTTTTGCGCGCCACAGCAGGCTCGGCTATACAGACCTGTCGTCGCCCGAAAAGGTGCAGGAAGATTTTATGAAGTCCGTTGAATATTTGCGGAAGATAGGCTACAAGAGGATCTCCCTTAAGACCGGCTCCTACGGCATGGAGGCGCTTGCGATGGCGATCAGGTATGCCACCGATGCGAAGCTCGATCTCCTGACGGTCGACGGCTCAGGCGGCGGGACCGGCATGAGCCCCTGGAACATGATGGAAACCTGGGGCGTCCCTTCGATCATCCTTCATTCTAAGGTATATGAATATGCGTCGATCCTCGCTGCGCGCGGCGAGAGGGTTGTCGATATCGCCTTTGCAGGCGGTCTCGCAAGAGAAGACCATATTTTTAAGGCGCTCGCGCTCGGCTCGCCCTTTACCAAGCTGATCTGCATGGGCAGGGCCGCTATGATACCGGGATTCCTCGGATCCAACATCGAAGGGGTCCTGAAGCCGGAGCGCAGGAAAGAGGTGAACGGCAACTGGGACGACCTTGCTCCTTCGGTAAAAGAGCTCGGCTCAAAAGCAGGAGAGATCTTTTCGGGGTATTATGATGTCCAGAAGAAGGTGGGCGAAGCGGAAATGGACAAGATACCCTTTGGCGCTATTGCAATGTGGACATTAGCAGACAAATTGACCGCAGGGCTTCAGCAGCTCATGGCCGGTGCGCGCAGGTTCAGCATCCCCGAGATATCAAGAAATGACCTCTTTTCCGGGAACAGAGAGACAGAGAAAGAGACCAAAATTCCCTTTATTTCGGATGTCCTCGATGAAAGCGCAAAAAAGATATTGAACTCGGGCTACAAGGTCTACGCAAAGAAGGTTCGCACAGCATAACCCTCCCCCCTCATGCCCCTTTCGCAGGGGAAATAAAGAAGGAGCCGCACCCCCCGTGCGGCTCCTTCATATTTTTACAAATATAAAAATATAACGATATTAATATGGTTTGTGACGCACATCATTTCCTTTCTGTTATTCCTTTTATATATATAGACTATGGTTGATAATTTTTATTTAACAGTTTTTATCGTTCACGGTGTGTGCCTGCACTATTAATCATTAGCAGCAACCCTACCGGGTCTTAATGTACCATATAGGAGGTGGACACCATGATAAAAGAGATACGTTTTATGGTAACCGGGGAGATAAGAAAACCAAAAATGGGAGAATGGTTTCTTAATACAAGGAACCTGCCCATCTGCGCGGCACAGGATTTTAGCACGACCACCTTTCCGATCCTCAAGATGGAAGTGGTGCTGCGCGAAGAGACAAACTGCAGGTCTGCCGCGGAGAACCCTCGTATCTGACCCGCAAAAAAAGCATCCGGTGGCATTCTCGCCGCCGGGTGCTGTATCCCCCGACAGAAAACAACACACCCGTAAGTCGTGAATCGTAAGTCGTAAGAGGTTAAATCGCCTTACGCCTTACGCCTAACGCCTTACGAGACCTTAAATGCTTTTATACATACTTTCGGCTGGTAATCGATGCGTTTCTTGCGTAATATATCTTCGGAGAGGTGATCAATGGGCATGAAGCTTGACCATATCGGCCTTGTAGTAGAAAATATCAGGGAATTCGCGGAGCTTCTCCGCGCCATCGGCTTTCGCGAGATCACCGAGGCCGTCCCATTCGACGCGTTTAATGTTACTGCGTCCTTTGTCAATGCCGGGGATGACGCGGATGTCTGCATAGAGATTCTTGAGCCTACTGCCGAGAATTCCCCGATCTGGACTTTTCTTAAAAAGAAAGGCGGCGGCCTGCACCATCTCTGCTTCGAGGTTGACGATATTGAAAAGACCTCACGGGAGCTTGCCGATAGGGGCTTTCAAATGGTAGCGCCGCCTCTTGATTGCCGGGCATACGATACGAACCTTCAGCGCGAGTGTAAAAACGCAAGCAGGATCGCCTTTTTTCTGGTATCAAAAAAGCTGCTTATAGAGCTTATCGAAAAAGGCCGCTAACAGGAGGTATTGGCGAATGACGAGAGAAGATGCAGGGGCGCTGTTGAAACAATACGTTAAAAACGAAAGGATGCTGAACCACTGCTACGCCTCAGAGGCGGTGATGAGGGCGTTGGCACGGAAGCTGGGGCAGGATGAGGAGAAATGGGCTATCACCGGGCTTCTCCACGATATCGATATAGAACTTGTCGATGGCGATCTCAGCCGTCATTGCCTTGAGGCAGAGACGATCCTGAAGGAAAAAGGCGTCGACCCTGAGATCATTGACGCCATCCTAATGCACAATGAGATTGCCGCAGGCAGAAAACGGGAAACTGTTATGCAGCACGCGCTGGCCGCGGGCGAAACCATAACAGGCCTCATCGTGGCAACGACTCTCGTCTATCCCGATAAGAAGCTTGCGAGCGTGAAGCCGAAGTCGGTTGTGAAGAGGATGAAGGAGAAGGCGTTCGCAGCATCGGTCAACAGGGACAACATCATGGAATGCGAAACGATCGGCATCCCGCTGAACGAATTTGCCGAGCTCTGCATCACGGCAATGAACGGGATAAGCGACCAATTGGGGCTATAATGGCGTGAAGCATCAAAAGGACTTTGTTCAATGTTCTACGTTCAACGTTCAACGTTGAAAAACAAAAACGAAACAGGTATCTGCTTATTGAATACATTTCGCGGGTTCCGGGTTAAGACTAAACCCGGATATATCATGAGGGCACGGCCGTCGGGGCATCCCCCGCAAATACGCTCAATCTATACTCCCGAAGCAACGCCTCGGGGCAACATTATTCCCTCTCCCCTAGCGGGAGAGGGTCAGGGTGAGGGGAAATGATACAACCGGGTTTCTTCGCCCACAACGGTTTGCTACAGGAAAGTCTTCCGCCATGCCCGATATAATAAAAGATTGGTCTCAATGAAAATAAACCTTACACCTTATCTCAATATATTTACAAGTCGCCGCATGTTCGTTATGGTGCTTCTCGGCTTTTCTTCCGGGCTGCCCCTGCCGCTCACCAGCGGCACGCTCCAGGCATGGCTCACCGTCGCCGGGATAGACATTAAAACGATCGGCATCTTCTCTCTCATCGGCCTGCCTTATACCATCAAATTCCTCTGGTCGCCCTTCATGGACCGCTTCGTCCCTCCGTGGCTCGGCAGGAGACGGGGCTGGGTACTGCTCACCCAGGCCGCCCTTTTGGCCGGCATCGCGCTCATGGCCTTTGCCTCTCCGGAAAAGGCACCCCTGATGCTTGCCGTGACAGCCATGATCGTGGCCTTTATGTCTGCCTCTCAGGATATCGTCATAGACGCCTATCGGACCGATGTGCTGCCGGACGTGGAAAGAGGCATGGGCGCAGCGGTCTTTGTCTTCGGCTACCGCATTGCCATGATCGTGGCAGGAGCTTTGGCCCTTATCCTGTCCGAGATAGTAGGCTGGCAGACAACGTACATTATCATGGCATTGGTCATGGTGGTCGGCATGTCCGGCTCCTTCATAGGAAAAGAGCCCGACAAGAAAGTAGCGCCGCCGAAGACCATGCAGGAGGCTGCGTGGGGGCCTCTCAAGGATTTTCTGTCCCGCAGGTCTGCCATTCTGATGCTCCTCCTCATAGTCTTTTACAAGCTCGGCGACGCCTACGCAGGGGCGCTCACGACAACATTCCTCATCAGGGGCGTGCACTTCTCGCCGACCGACGTGGGAACGATCAACAAAGGGATGGGGCTTGTTGCAACGATCGTAGGAGCGCTCTTCGGCGGAGCGCTCATGGTGCGGCTCGGCCTGTTCAGGTCTTTGATCGCCTTCGGATTTCTCCAGATGGTCTCGAACCTGTCCTTCATGGTCCTCGCCTGGACAGGGAAAAACTACGCCATGCTCGTCGTGGCCGTAGCCTTTGAGAACCTCTCCGGCGGCATGGGCACGGCCGCCTTTGTCGCGTTCCTGATGGCGCTGTGCAACCCCCGCTTCAGCGCCACCCAGTTTGCCCTCCTCTCCTCCCTCTCAGCCCTTGGCAGGGTCCTCGTCTCTCCGACCTCGGGCTATGCCGTGGAGATGATAGGCTGGGCGCACTTCTTCCTCTTCAGCACGTTCACCGCCCTGCCGGGCCTCTGGCTGGTCTGGCATCTCCGCGACGAGATCACCGCGATGCAGACAGAATGATAACTCAGACGGCAATGAACGGTTAGGATCCGAAAGATTTCAACCGGATTCCCCGCACACCTCACGCCTGACGCCTTATTTCCGGTCTATTTGGTATTTCGATATACGAACGACGATATACGATGTCCTATGATTTATACAAGCCATTTCTTTTGCAGGTACCTTCTCGTCATAAAGGCTGCCATGATGAATTGCGAGAGGTTCATCGTCCACCAGACCGATGCAGCGCTTAAGCCAAGAAGGACGACGCAGATATAGCTCAGGGGGACCCTGACCAGCCAGATGCCGACGACCACGTTGTACATGAACGACCGCGTGTCCCCGGCGCCGCTCAAGCCCCCTCCAAGGATGACCCACAGCGCCATAAAAGGCTCGCTGAGCATGCTTATGTAGAGGTACCGTATGGTCTCAGCAACAACGGTCTCGTTATTCGAAAGCAGCGGCGCTATAAAGCTGGCGCCGGCGATGACGATAACCGTAAGGAGCAGGACGATCCCTGTGCCCATAAACATTGTGACAAGGCCTCCCCTGTAGGCGTCCTTTTTCTTTCCCTCGCCTATCAGGTTGCCCACGATGACCGCGTTGGCCATGTTGAAGGCTATCGCGGGAAGAAAGATCGCCGATTCTATCCTGATGCCCGCTGCGAGGGCTGCGAGTATCTCTATGCTTTTCTCCGGCAATGAGCTGAGTATGAGGAACATCACCATTGAATGGACCTGCCACAGCGCCTGCGTTGCGCCTGCCGGCCACCCGATGGAGATAACGTCACGGACCACCCTGAAGGAAAATACCCTGCCTTTTCTCATGAACGCCCTGCAATGCCAGAGGTTGACAATGCTCCCGGCGAATACGCTGATGACCGTCGAGAGGGCTATGCCCCAAAAACCGAGCCTCGTGTGAAAGACGATGAAAAAATTGAGGCCGATGTTCATCAGGCAGACAATCGCCATCGTCAAAAGGGACGACCGGATCATCTTGCATGAGCGCAGGATCCCGTTTGTGCTTACGAGGAGGTAGTGAAAGACCAGCCCGCAGGCGTAGATCTTTCCCAGTTGCGTCCCGTATGGCTTAAGCTCCACAGGTATGTTGATAAACTCCATGAACCAGTGGGTCGCGAATATCCCAGCGGCGCTGAGCACTGCGCCGACCATTGCCGTTGTCACGATGACGGACCAGACGGTTTTCGCCAGCACACTTTTATCGCCGGCGGCAAACAAGCGCGAGACAACGGAAACGGCCCCTATGGAAAGTGCGTTGGCTATAATGATGAAGATAAAATAGAACTGGACGACAAACCCATAGGTCGCCTGGATCTCCTTGCCGACACGCCCCGCAATATAGATATCGGCCATGCCGATGAGGAACTCGAAAAACATGATGAGCGTCATTGGCCAGCTGGTTGCCCAGCTTTGCGATATGAACGATCTTATGTCCTGACGCTGCAAGGTTGTCAATATGTTCATTCTGCATCCATTGGAACGATCTGCCTCTCGCCTCCCCCTCTCCCTGGCCGTCTCCCGCAAGGGGAGCGGGGACAATGATACGCCGATCAAAGACCATTATAAATCGCAGATACTGATATTACAAACAAAGATGATTTTTTCGTTTCACTGTCCTTTATTTTCTGGTATTAATGACAGTAGACTCTCGTCGAGCCGGGACAAGCTGTGAGCCCCGGTATATATTTTGTAGCGAATTCTTGAGCGAGAGGAGGAGGCTCCACGGACCGGGGGGTCACGTGGAGGGGGCGACGCAAGCCCCGGTAATAGCCATGCCGGTAATGTTCTTAATATCCTTAGGTTTTATCATCGTTATCCTCATCGGTTATACCATCTACCGCGCGCGGCAGTTCAAAGGGGGGATGCGGCGAGCATCAACGGGCTTCACCGTCGCCGACCTGAAAAAGAGAGATGATGCCTTCCTCTCCTCCAGATTGCAGAAGACGGCAGCGGATAAAGCCATTGTGCTGGAGTCCTGCCCTGCGCTTCGCGAGATACACTATATGCAGGTGGCCGATGGGCTATTCCCTCTGTCAAACCTCGCTGTAGACGACACCATTAAAAAAACGCTGGAGCAGAAGGTGTCAGCGCTCCCTCCCGTTCCGACAACATCCGTTGCGCTCCTCGATCTGCTGCAAAACCCGGAGTCAAACCCGGGCGAAATAACCTCTCTCGTGTCGACCAACCCGGTTTTTTCCGCAAAGATCCTCCAGACGATCAACTCCGCCTACTTCAACCTGCCGCAAAGGGTTACCTCTGTCGGGAGGGCCATAACATTGCTTGGCTACAACAACGTAAGGTCGCTTGTGTTCGAGGACATACTGTATAATGCCTTTCCTTCAATGCAGGATTCGGATCGTGAGGCCTATGTAAATATGTGGGCACATTCTGCCGTCGTCTCCGCCTGCGCGGGCCATCTCGGAAAATCGCTTTTCAGGCTCTCCGAGTATGCGCTCGGGACCATCGGCCTGCTCCACGATATCGGAAAATATTTTTATCATCTTCTTGAAAAGAGAGGCGAAGCTGCAAAGGATCTTCCAGCGGTCATTGTGGAAGAAACACAGTACGGGATGAACCATGCCGTTATCGGTGCGATCATCGCGCATACATGGCAGCTGCCCGGCGTCATCACCGGCGCCATCGAGCACCATCACTCCCCGTCGTTCTTTCCGCCTGACCATATCCCCGGTACGTGCCTGAAGGAAAGCCTCGTTGTATGCCTTTCGGATCTCATCTGTAAGGTCCTGGGGTATGCCGGGTGGGACAGAGATCTGCTTCCTGTCCGCGAAGAGTATTGCAAAAGATACGGCATAAAAAACGATCTCGCCGAAATTGTTACGCCGGGGCTTATCAACGATATAGAGAAGGCACACTACACCGTCCGGTCATACGCGGGAATAAGAGCACCGGGGGAAGGCAGCTCATAGCAGAACACCCGTGAGGCGTAAGGCGTGAGGCGACAGGAACCATCTCATAGCGAACCAGATGCTGGATACTTGATGCTGGATGCTGGTTAAAACCTCGTGAGCCGTCAGTCGTAAGGCGTGAGGGGAAAAGACAGCAAAGGGCAGAAAGCAGAGAATCCGGGTTTTCTCGCCTAACGCCTCACGCCTTACGACTGACGAGATCTTTCTTCACATTTCACCTTCTACGATATCAGCTTCTTCACCGCCACATTCGCCGCCACCAGGATGGGGTCCCAGACTGTTGCAAAAGGCGGCGCGTAGCCGAGGTCGAGCCTCGCCACGTCTTCGACGGTCATCTTGCTGTAAAGGCATGCCGCCAACGTATCGATCCTGTGCGCCACGCCCTCTTCCCCGACCATCTGCGCGCCGAGAAGCCTGCCGGTTCCCCTCTCGACAAAATACGATACGGTGATGCGCTTGCCGGACGGATAGGCGCTGCTTCGTGACCTGCCCTTAACGGTTGAGACAAAAAAATCATACCCTTCCCGCTCTGCCTCCAGCGGAGAAAGGCCTGTACGTGCAACCTCAAGGTCAAAGACCTTTGTGATGGCCGTCCCTACAACGCCTTCAAAAATATTATTTTTGCCTGCCGCGTTCTCGCCCGCTATCCTTCCCTGCTTGTTTGCCGTGGTTCCAAGGGGGATATAGACCTTTTTGCCGGTCACGAGGTGCTTTGCCTCGGCGCAATCTCCCCCGGCATAAACGTCCGGCATGTTGGTCCGCAGGTAGTCGTCTACTTTTATAGCGCCGTTGGCCCCGAGCTCTATCCCCGCCTCATGGGCAAGCTTCGTATTCGGCCTGGCCCCTATTGCGAGGAGGACAAGGTCCGCATTAAAGACGCCTTTGTCCGTCCTGACGCCGGTGACTCTCCCTTGACTTCCTTCAAAGCCTTCAACAGACGTCTCTTTGAACAGCTTCACCCCTTCTGCCTTGACCTTTTCATCAACAACATCGGTGATGCTTTTATCCATGGTGCCAAGGACCCTGTCCATCTTCTCAATGACTGCAACCTCAAGGCCCCTCTTGCGCAAGGATTCGCACATCTCCATGCCGATATACCCGCCGCCAACGATGACCGCCTTCATGGTCCGCTTCTCCGCACCAAAACGGTTTACGTAAAAACACTCGGGCGAGCCGACGCAAACCTGAAATGAGCCCCATTCGTCGATGAACTTTTTCATCTCTATTCCGTCAATAAGGGTTCGTATGGTAAAGACATTCTGCAGGTCGATGCCCGGCAGAGGAGGCTTCACTGGCAGGCCGCCGGTTGCGATAACAAGCTTATCATAGGAAATCTTTGTTTCCTCATTTTTATCGAGGTCCCTGACAGATACCTCTTTTTTGTTGAAGTCGATCGCGGTCGCCTCGTGCCTCGTAAGCACCGTTATGCCCCGTTCTTCCGTGGCTACCTTGGGCGTCAGCGATATGAGGTCCTGAAAATCCTTCACATCATCGGACACGTAGTAAGGGAGGCTGCACGCGCCATAGGATATAAAATAATCCTTCTCAAGAACGACCGCCTCCGCCTCAGGCTTCAACCTCCGGTAGCTGCTGGCAGCGCTCATTCCAGCCGCCACGCCGCCTATAACGACCAGCCTTTCCTTGCCCATAGCATTCTCCTTGCTTTTAAAATAACCAATAACCAAACATCAATCACCAATTAATACCCAATCACCAATGAGTGAATAACCAAACAAAACTGCCATAACATCTCTTTTTGGATATTGGATATTGGTGATTAATTGGAGCTTGGTTATTGGTCATTGGTTATTATAATCCCTTCTTCTCAAACCACCTGAACATAAGGATGCCGATGATCACGAAGGCGACAATAACGATCCAGTGGTTTATTCCGAGGATCTGCGGGATCGTGATCTTGCCGAGGTTGCCCCACGTCAGCACCGTATTCTTCAGGAACGGGAACATCTCGGCAAAAATGCCGGCTCCCACAAGCATCCCTATAAGGCCCCAGATCGAGTCCCAACGCCCTTCGCCGAGGGCGCCGAGCTGCGTGCCGGGACAATAACCGAGCAGCCCCCAGCCGATGCCGAAGATAAGGCCGCCGATGATATTGCCGCCCAGCACGGTTGTTTTCAACGAGAGGTTAACGATGCCCAGGTCTTTGAGGAGATAGACGCCCACCATCGCAACGAGGACCGAGGTGAACATGAACTTCACGATCGTCATGTCCATGAAGCGAAGCGCGGCGACCTGCTTATCATAACGGATGACCCGTGCTTTCTGGAGGAAAAATCCGAAAATGACGCCTGTAACCAATCCGTATACGAGCTGGCTCATTTTCCCTCACCTCCCCTGTAGAGCATCTTTGCAACAACAACACCGCCGACAAAAAAACATATCAATGATATATAACCGCTGACAGCCAGCTGGAGCGAACCGCTCAGCCCGTGGCCGCTCGGTCACCCGTCGGCAAGGCGGGCGCCGTACATGGCGATGGCGCCGCCCAGGAAAGCAACGACAGCCCGCTTTGCCTTATTTGGCCCGAAACGGGCATGCCACATATCGGGCACCCACTGCTGTCGGAATGTTTTCGACGTTGTTGAAGCGATAAGGGAACCTATAAAGATGCCGATCACAAAAAGGAACTGCCAGTCGACCTTCGGAACCTCCTTTTTGAAATATTCCATCGCCCCTACCCGTTCTGCATCAAAGACCTTTTCTATGAAACCTGCCGAACGGACGAACGTAGTTGATGCCCCCACATATTTCCCTGTGAACCAGACGGAGGCAATGAGGAGCAGCCCCGTCAGGAACCCTGCAATGTAAGGGTTCCAGCCCTTGTCATTCCCTTTCTGTTCCATACACCCACCTCCTTTTCTATAGTAAAAAAGGCAATATAAATGTTCTATAGCAACGATAACCTTATCTGTCAACCTATTACTGGGGCTTACGTCGCCCCCTCCACGAACAAAGTCCGTGGAGCCTCCCCTTCTCGCTCATGAACTCGCTAAAGAATATTTCATTCTGGGGCTTACGTCGCCCCCTCCACTCTCTTCTATGTTTTGCAATGCCTGCTGTTTTCTGCTACAATATGGCGGTTAAGCCTGGCCTCTAACCCCTACATATGGATAGAATATTCGTAAAAGGCGCAAGGGAGCACAACCTCAAAAATATCGACGTTACGATCCCCAGGAACAAGATGGTCGTTATTACCGGGCCAAGCGGCTCCGGCAAGTCAACGCTTGCATTCGATACCATCTATGCCGAGGGACAACGGCGGTATGTTGAATCCCTCTCTTCCTATGCACGCCAGTTCCTTGAGCTCATGGAAAAACCTGACGTGGACTACATAGAAGGGCTGTCGCCCGCCATCAGCATTGAACAGAAAAATATCAGCAAGAACCCCCGGAGCACCGTCGGGACAGTAACAGAGATATACGATTACCTGAGGCTTCTCTTCGCGAGGATCGGGCACGTTTACTGCTACGGCTGCGGAAAAGAGATCAAGAGCCAGCACGCCCCCCAGATCGTCGATACCATCCTTTCGCTCGGCACAGGAAAAAACCTCACCATCCTTGCGCCGATCGTCCGGGGAAGAAAAGGCGAATACCGGAAGGAGATCGACGAGCTGAGAAAACAGGGATTCACAAGGATAAAGCTAAACGGAAAGATCGTTGATCTCGCCGACGATATCGAGCTCGACAAGAACAAGAAGCACGATATCGATGTCATCATCGACAGGATCACCATCCGCGATGGCATTGAAAGAAGGCTCTTCGAGGCGGTGGAACTGGCGCTCAACAAGGCGGGCGGCATCATCAAGGTAGAGGCCGAAAAAGACACTATGGTCTTCAGCGAAAAATTCGCCTGCCCTGACTGCGGCATCAGCTACCCCGAGATCGCACCGAGGATGTTCTCCTTCAACAATCCTTACGGCGCCTGCCCGGCATGCCTCGGCCTCGGCGTGAAGGAATATTTTGACCCCGCGCTTATCATCCCCAACCACGACCTTTCCCTTCGTGACGGCGCCGTTGTCCCCTGGGGCGAGAAAAACCCGGTACACTTCATGCCTTTTCTCGAAGCGCTCGTCA
>Ga0209096_1002477_pt1 | contig 17848 bp, 9 predicted proteins | sample AD_UKC034_MetaG_FD_184407 | JGI IMG/M metagenome (GOLD analysis project Ga0209096, IMG submission 184407) | Active sludge microbial communities of municipal wastewater-treating anaerobic digesters from USA - AD_UKC034_MetaG (SPAdes) (version 2) | ecosystem: Engineered > Bioreactor > Anaerobic >... | reverse complement strand
CCGTTGACATCCAGTTTCGTCACCGGGTTGTTTGTGCCGATGCCCACATTCCCTCCGGATTTAATGTAAATTGAATTGGCAGCACTGTTGGGCTCAAAAACAGCCACATCCATCAGGTTTGCATGGTCACGGATCTTGAAGCCACCGTAGGTGGTCGCCTTGAACTTCCAGTCGGCCCCGCTCAGGTCGTCTACCATGGAGTACGTTGCCCCGCCGCCACCACCGAGGTTACGGATGGTGATGGTGGGTTCGCCCATGTTCTTGCCGACATATAGCAAGGTTCCGGGCGCGTTGTTCCCGATGCCTACATTGCCGCCAGGGTAGCTCCCGCCGTGACCGGTCACCACATCATTTCCGATCACCTCCCAGTCAAGGTCCGCCTCCCGCTCCCCGCTTCCCGACTTTTCGGCATACAGGGCATACGGAACGGATAACAGCTCGGAAATGCCCATCAGCTCAAAATTTGTTCCCCCTGATGGATCCATTTCAATGCGGAGAAAGTGGCTTCCAGCAGCCCAGTCAATGGCAGCCATACTGCCGATGAGGCTTTTACCTCTTCCAACTTCAATAGTGACAAGGCCCAGTTCACTGGTGGTAACCGAATGGACTTCCCGAAAGACTTCCGGACCATTCGTGGTGGATTGCAGGATACTGACCTGCAGGCTGATGTCCTGGCTGGCCAGTACCTGTCCCTTCTTATCCCGTACGACAGCCTGATACTTGAAGGATTGCGGTACCTGGGCTTGGAGAAGTGATGGAGTGATCACTACGATGATCATCATTCCCAGGAAGAAGATGATCCATAATGCATGCTTGTTCATTGGATTGTAATTTAAGAGATGGTAATAGTAGTTGCCCTTAAAGTTACGACAATATTTCCTGAAAGTCAACAGGTTACATTGAATTAAGGTAAATCTGAATAGAAGAGAGGGCATTGAAATTGGGGGATTTAGATAAGACTTATGATTTCCCAAATTCATAAATGAGCCCTCTCCGAAAAGTATTAATTTTGGACTAAAGTCCATTAACTGGTTGATTATCAATTACCCCGGCCTTAAGGCCGGGGTAAAGCAAATTACTGGTTTATAGGGCTTTAGCCCTAAATTAAGATTCATTAATCCCTTTTCAGAGGGGACTTATAAATAAATACTCAAATCATAACTTGTCCTGACGAAAGTCAGGAAATACTGAATATTGAATCATAAATTATTATCTCCCCCGCACCAGCTCCGCTTCCAAGGATGATATTCGATGCTGAAGGACTTCGTTCACCTTCTGCAACTCTTCGATCATCGCCTGCTGCTCTTGTACGGCCTTCAGCAAGGGTGAGATCAGTGAAGAATAGGAAACGGTCTCCGGCCGGCCCTGATCATCGTAACTGACAAATTCGGGCTTCACCTTTTCCACTTCCTCGGCAATCAGCCCATACTTGTGTGTATTATTTTCATCCGTTTTATAGGTGAAATTGACCGGTCTGAGTTTGTAGAGCCAGTCCACGCTCTCCATATCGGTAATATTTTCTTTATATCGGGCAGAAGACGAAGCATAACCGATCTTACCATTGTTGTCGGCAAAAAGGTCACGGTTTGTGCCTCCGACAATTCCCTCGTAGGCTCCTTTGCAATAGAATGCAGTAATATCATCATTACCAAGGACTACCTGGTTACTTGCCGTGACGGTTGCGTTTTTTCCTATCGCTGTTGTGTTCGTGAGGCTGGTGGCACTTGTCGGACCGGCATTGTAGCCTATTGCGGTATTGTAACTACCGACTTCAAGATCGTTCAACGCGACATAGCCGACCGCTGTATTAAAGAAACCTTCTGTAATGGCTGAAAGTGTGCTATGGCCTATGGCTGTATTCCCATACCCCGTAGTGTTATTATGCAAAGCATTGTACCCCATAGCATTATTATTAATGCCATTGGAACTGCTCGTTGGATTGGTATTATAGAGAGCCTCATAACCAATAGCAATGTTGTTAGCATAGTAATTAATGCTAGAGTTAGTAAAATCAAGGTTATACATTGCTTTATATCCGATCGCCACATTGCGTTGTGAACGTACATTGGAAAATAAAGCCATTGAGCCAATGGCCGTATTATAATTTGCATAATTACTCCTTAGTGCTGAATATCCAACGGCAGTGTTATCATTGCTGATTGAGTTGAACATTAGCGATGATGAACCTATGGCGATGTTATTTGAGCCACTGGTGTTTTGATTGAGCGCACGACTTCCCAAAGCACAGTTATTATCACCAGATATATTAGAATTAAGCGCCCTATATCCATTGGCCGTATTATCAGCTCCTTCTGTATTATCAAAAAGAGCATAGTATCCGACGGCTGTATTGTATTCACCTGTCGTGTTGGAATGTAACGCATCAGCACCTGCTGCAGTATTCGTTGAGCGGTCATTGCTTCCACGACCGATGCGTACTCCATTGATCATGGCATCCGCTGAAACATCCAATTTTGATTGTGGTGTATTTTTTCCGATCCCGAGATTGCCGTCAGCGTTAATATACAGTACATTGGCAGCACTATTAGGTTCGATGGTGATCACATCCAGTGAATTGGCGTGATCACGGATCTTGAATCCTCCATAGGTGGTCGCTTTAAACTTCCAGTCCGCACCACTCAGGTCATCCACCATGGAGTAGGTTGCCCCGCCACCACCACCAAGGTTACGAATGGTGATGGTGGGCTCGCCCATGTTTTTTGCCACGTACAGCAGCGTTCCAGGCGTGTCGTTACCGATGCCGACATTACCCGCGTTGGTGTTGTAAATGTCGATACCGTTGTAGGACCACTGGCTAAGGGCCTGGTTCAGGCCGGAGACAGCGATCAAAGTACTGATGATCAATAAAAGTCGTAGCGTTTTCATTTGCCATTTAATTAATTGGGTGCATTGTTGAAGAACGTTAACAGGCTTCACTTTTCCTGTTTTCTATTTTGCTTTAAAGATACAACTAGATATTCAGAAGTCAATGATATTTTCATATTAATTACAGGGCATTAAATGAAAGGTCAAAAAAATCCTTTGCAGGGTGTGTTTGATATCTGATTAACCGATTAACTGATTAACCGATATTTGATTAATGATGTGATTTACGATTGAATTTTCGATTGAAATCTAATATCAGATATCGGTTAATCGGTTAATCTGATATCATTCCCCCCGCTCCGCTTCCAGAGAGGCCACCCGCTGATGAAGTGCCTGGATCATTGCCCTTTGCTCCTCGATCATCGCCTGCTGCTCCTGGATGGCCTTGACAAGGGGAACCACGAACTCTGCGTACCTCAGCCCATAATGCCCATCTGGATTCTGTGGAGCATCCATACCGCTGAAGTCATACCCGATGCTCCGTGCGGCCTGTTCCACTTCCTGGGCGATAAAACCTGTGTATATGATTTTCTCCTTTGCTTCCCCGCTGGCCTTGTCCTGAGGGGACTCCACCCATGATTCCCCGTCTTCGCGCAAACTGGAGGATCTTTTCCTATTGAGGTCAGCAGTAAGAGAAGTCACATCCAGGGTATAGGTAATGGGACGGAGCTTGGCTATGAACTCCAGGCCGGGGACATCCTCGCGGACATTCTTTTTGAACCTACCATCCGAAAAGTTACTCCATCCAACATATCCGCCGATGCTGGTCACATTTGTATTGCCGATGATGACTTGACCTGATTCCCATGATTTGGCACCGTATCCGATGGCGGTAGCATTTTGTAGGTTATTGTAATACAAATCAGAAAATGCGCCAATGCATGTATTTTGTGCGCCATACTCATTTTCCTCAGCTGCCCTAAATCCGATGGCGGTGTTAACGAAACCAGTTATGTTGTTATAAAGTGCTTTATAACCTTGGGCGGTATTTTCATATCCTATTGTGTTAGAATAAATTGCTAATTGTCCATTGGCAGTGTTACCACAACCTGTCGTAGTATAATAAAGTGCCAGGTGTCCATTGGCAGTGTTCTCACAACCAATCGTATTATGATAAAGTGCTCCGAATCCGATAGAAGTGTTCCGATAACCTGTTGTGTTGGAGTAAAGCGCTTTGGAACCAATGGCTGTATTTCTTGTTGCATGATATAATTCCGTAGCTCCCAGTCCATTATTATAAAGTGTACTGTCACCGATAGCCACAAGATTACTCCTTGTCGTGTTACTATATAAAGCCCTTATTCCGACAGCTACATTAGAATTACCTGTGGTGTTTGCGTTAAGTGAATAGACTCCGTAACCCGTATTCCAGTTTCCAGTCGTATTGGAATAAAGTGCACTTTCTCCATTGGCAGTATTTTGTAACCCAATGGTATTAAATCTGAGTGCATCGCACCCAATAGCTGTGTTATGTAATCCGCTTGTATTAGAATATAATGATTTGTATCCGTGGGCGGTGTTATCGGAACCGGTGGTGTTTGAATAGAGTGCTTTGGAGCCAATGGCTGTATTACATATTGCATCAGATGGTGTTGTAGCTCCCAAGCCATTATTATACAGCGCACTGTCACCAATAGCCACAAGATTACTCCTTGTTGTGTTACTGTTTAAAGCTCTTATTCCGACTGCTACATTTGAATGTCCGGAGGTATTGGAATGCATTGCCCAGTTACCGTTGGCCGTATTACAGCTGCCGGTCGTGTTGGAATAAAGTGCCCAGTTTCCTGTTGCAATGTTGTCGTCTCCGGTGGTGTTGGAAAGAAGTGCTGCAACTCCGGTAGCGGTGTTATTGAAACCGGTCGTGTTGGAATAAAGAGCTGCCTCTCCGTTGGCGATGTTGTTGAAACCGTTGGTATTCGAATACAATGCCTCGTTTCCGGTAGCGGTGTTACTCCAACCGGTCGTGTTGGACGAAAGTGCCCGGGATCCAGTGGCGGTGTTGGATGAGCCTATTGTGTTGGAGTAAAGTGCTTTTGTACCCAAGGCTGTATTCGTTACTCCATGCCAGGGTTCGGTGGCGCCCAAGCCATTATTATACAATGCACTGTCGCCGATAGCCACGAGATTACTCCTTGTGGTGTTACTGTATAAAGTTCTCATACCTAAAGCTACATTGGAATAGCCCGTTGTGTTTGAATATAGTGCTGCCTGCCCGAAAGCAATATTATTGTAACCATTGATGTTAGAATAAAGTGCTAAGTGTCCGCTGGTGATGTTATCATGTCCTGTCGTGTTGTTAAATAGCGCAAAACTACCGATGGCTAGATTATAGACACCATTTGTGTTGGAATAAAGGGTATAGTCTCCGATGGCCGTATTATATTCTCCCTCTGAGTTGCTATAAAGTGAACTGAATCCGCAGGCAGTATTATTGTAGCCGGTCGTGTTAGAAAACAAAGCTCCTGATCCGATCCCTACATTATGAGAGCCAGTTGAAATTTCTCCGGCATGCAGGCCAAGAAAAGAATTATCCTTGATTGGATTGATCTCTCCGGCAAACAGGTTGTTTACTTTGAATCTGAGCGGCTGATTATCGGTTGTACCAAGGAAATTCAAGGAAGGATCTGTCCCGCTGTTCCCGTTAAGTAACCAGCCAGAAGAACCACCGGCAAGAGTCGCCGGACCCCATTGATTGCCATCCCATTGCAATACCTGATCCATTTCAGGAGTTGCCTGAGATACAGGATTATCCTGGATGCGAGCAACATTGTCACTGAACAGTGCAAAAGGAACCGATACCATCTGAGTTGTCCCTATAGGAACATAAGTGGTTCCACCTGCAGGATCCAGCTCCACTTCCAGGTAATACTGCCCAGATGCCCAGTCAATGTCCTGGAAACTACCCGAAATGAATGTGCCTAAACCTATTGCAAGGTTAACAAGTCCTACTGTATTGGTCGTATCGTGATGAACCTCACAGTACACGACTGGACCGGAATAACTGCCTTGATGTAACTTCATCTGCAGTGAAACCATCTGGTTTGTCAGAGGATTCCCACCGGTATCACGAACAATCGCCTGATAAGAAATGGATTGTGGTGCCTGGGACTGTACATGCACACTCATTAAACAGATCACTAATCCAATGATGGTAGTGACCAAGGATTCATGTCTTTTCATGGTATTGATATTAAGGTAGGTGATGATGGAAAAGTCTTTAAAGTTACGCTGGAATAATTAAAAGTCAATGCTCCATGTTTAAATATTATCTACTGACAGAGAGGCAAGGGCCGGGAGAGGTAGTCCCTCCACAGCCCTCTCTATTCAATCATCCGTGATCTGAATCACTTGGCCAACGGCATACCAGGTGCAGGTAAAAAGCCTATGGCAGGGCGTGTTTGATATCTGATTAACCGATTAACCGATTAACTGATTAACCGATTAACTGATTAACCGATATTTGATTAATGATGTGATTTACGATTTAATTTTCGATTGAAATCTAATATCAGATATCGGTTAATCGGTTAATCTGATATCATTCCCCCCGCTCCGCTTCCAGAGAGGCCACCCGCTGATGAAGTGCCTGGATCATTGCCCTTTGCTCCTCGATCATCGCCTGCTGCTTTTCTATCATCTCTTGTTGTTCCTGCATGCCTTTCACAAGGGGAACCACGAACTGGCCATATGCGATACTGTAATTATCGTTATCGTCCACAGGGACATGAACACCATTGAAGTCATAACCGCAGTCAGCAGCGGCCTTGACCACTTCCTGAGCAACAAAGCCACTGTGACGGATAGCTGTCGATGTGGTGAAATCCTGAGCATCCATGCGTTCATTCCGGAGACTGTCAGGCATATTCTTCATAAGGAACTCAGTGTACTTCCGCGTATTGAAGTTATAGATCACAGGCCGCAACAAACGGATGAAAGCTAAACCTTGCACATCTTCAGTCACATTCTGTTTAAACCGACCATCAGAGGGATAGCTCCAGTCCACCTGCCCTTCAATCACAGTCACACTTGCATTCCCGATACGGATTTTGTTACTGGTATTGACCGTAGTCCCATTGCCGAGAGCAGTAGCGTTTGTTAATGCACCACTTGAGACATCTGCATCATATCCGAGACACGTATTGCCATTGCCGGACTGATTCCAGTTTCCTGCCCATTTCCCGATAGCCGTGTTACGGTGACCAGATGTGTTGTTATAAAGTGACTGATATCCGTTTGCAGTGTTATGATCGCCGGTCGTGTTGCAAAAAAGCGACTGTTCTCCCGTGGCAGTGTTCAGGCCACCGGTTGCGTTATGATAAAGCGACATATGTCCGTTGGCAGTGTTACCCTGGCCGGTTATATTATGATAAAGTGCAAAATTTCCACTGGCAGCATTACTGTGGCCGGTCGTGTTGGAATGAAGTGCTCCAGATCCGGTGGCGGTGTTACTGAAACCGCTCGTGTTGGAATGAAGTGCTCCAGATCCGATGGCGGTGTTGTTACCAGGGTATGTATTGGAAGAAAGTGCCTCGTATCCGTAGGCTGTGTTATTATCACCGGTTGTGTTGGATTTAAGGGCATAAGCTCCGTTTGCAGTGTTACAGCTACCGCTTGTGTTCATATTAAGCGCCTCTGTTCCGCTGGCAGTGTTAAAATTGCCTTCTGTATTGTATCGCAGGGCTACATAACCAATGGCCGTATTGTAATATCCGCAGGTGTTAAAGTTCAGTGCATAGGCTCCTGTGGCCGTATTGCTGTATCCGTCAATGTTGGATTGAAGTGCCAGGGATCCAATGGCCGTGTTTTTATTGCCGGATACATTGACACTCATCGCCCATGTGCCCAGTACCGTATTGTTGGAGGTATTGCCGCTTCCCCTGCCCACCCGTACACCATTGACCTGTGCATCAGCTATAACATCCAGTTTGAACTGGGGTGTGCCGGTCCCGATACCTACATTTCCTCCCCCTTTAATGTAAATGGCATTGGCCGCGCTGTTGGGTTCGATGACAAGCACATCCATCAGGTTTGCATGGTCCCGGATCTTGAAGCCTCCATAGGTGGTCGCTTTGAACTTCCAGTCCGCCCCGCTTAAATCGTCCACCATCGAATAGGTCGCCCCGCCGCCGCCACCAAGGTTACGGATGGTGATGGTGGGTTCGCCCATGTTCTTTGCCACATAGAGCAAGGTTCCGGGTGCGTTGTTCCCGATGCCGACATTGCCGCCAGGGTAACTCCCGCCGTGACCGGTCACCACATCATTCCCAATCACCTCCCAGTCAAGGTCTGCCTCCCGCTCCCCGCCTCCCGACTTTTCGGCATAAAGGGCATATGGAACCGACAGCAGCTCGGAAACGCCCATCAGCTCATAATTCGTTCCCCCTGACGGATCCATTTCAATGCGCAGAAAGTGATTGCCTTCGCCCCAGTCAATGGCAGCCATACTGCCGATGAGGCTTTTACCTCTTCCAACTTCAATAGTGACAAGTCCCAGTTCACTGGTGGTAACCGAATGGGCTTCCCGGTAGACTTCTGGTCCATTCATGGTGGAATGCAGGATACTGATCTGAAGACTGATGTCCTGGCTGGCAAGTACCTGTCCCGTTTTATTCCTTACCACCGCCTGGTAATTAAAGGATGGCGGTGCCTGCGACAGCACGGTAAAATTCATTGAACAGATCATTAAGCCGGTAAGGGCAATGATCAGGGATGCGTGTTTGTTCATGGCGTTGAGATTGAGGTGGACGAAGATGAAATTGTCCTGAAAGGTACAATAATATGGGGTGAAAGTCAATACTTTGCCTTGCCCGGGACATGCAAGGTGCCGGTAAATGCCTATGGGAGGGCGTGTCGATATCTGATTAACCGATTAACCGATATTTGATTTTCGATTTGATTTTCGATTTGATTTTCGATTTGATTTTCGATTTGATTTTCGATTTAAATCAAACATCAGATATCGGTTAATCGGTTAATCTGATATCATTCCCCCCGCCTCAGCTCCGCAACAGACGCAGTTTGAGTGAGTGAGGTCAAAGTATTCAACACGATCTGAAAAACAAGCCTCCTTACACCTCTTCATTATTCTCTCAGAGCCGTTTGCATAACCCGTTAAATCTTTGTATATTTATTGCTCGATATCTCAAAACCATTTAGTCATGAAACAGTTAATCCTTTGCCTGAGCGTGACCCTGCTGCTGTTCTCATTATCTACGAACAGAATCCAGGCTTCTGCCCCAGATTTCCCAGGCCTGCCTGAAGATAATATCCTCTACGGAGATGCCAATGATGATGGCGTTATCAATGTCCTGGATATTATCACCATTGTCAATTATATCATGGGGCTTAATCCTGATCCCTTCAACTTCGAAGCCGCAGATGTAACTAATGATGGGATCATAAGCGTGCTGGATTTAATTTCTGAAGTCAATATCATCATGGATGTGCCAGCCATACCATGCCCGGGGGAACCGACAGTGACATATGAAGGACAAACCTACAACACAGTTAAAATCGGGGATCAGTGCTGGTTCAGAGAGAACCTGAACGTGGGCACCAAAATCAATAGCACCTATCCTGGACGCTATCAGCAAACAGATAATGGGATCATCGAAAAGTATTGTTACAACAACGATGAAGCAAGTTGTGCAATTTACGGTGGTCTGTACGAATGGCCGGAAACCATGCAATATGATACTGTGGAAGGAGTCCAGGGTATTTGTCCTTCTGGATGGCATCTTCCAACAGATAATGAATGGAAAATACTTGAAGGAACTGTTGACAGTCAGTTTCCCATAGGGGACCCTGTATGGGACTATACGGGGTGGAGAGGTCTGGATGCAGGGGGCAGTCTAAAGGAATCCGGGTTGATCCATTGGACTGCGCCTAACGAGGGCGCCACCAATGAAAGCGGATTCAATGGTCTTCCCGGTGGATATCGAGATGGTTATGGCTATTATTTTATGGGTCTTGGCAACTTCAGTCAATACTGGTCTTCATCCTACCTCAATTCGGGTTATTCATGGAGCAGGGAACTATCTTTCGACTACCAGAATATTCATCGGCTCGACTACGACAAGGCAAACGGATATTCTGTCCGCTGCCTCAAGGGATGCTGGCCACAACCCTCTCAAGCCAATGCTGGGCCGGATCAAGTCAATATTCCCGGCACCTCGACCACTCTGGCTGGGAACACGCCTACCTATGGCATAGGGGTATGGCACATCATTACTGGCACAGGAGGGACAGTAACCGATACAACGAGCCCGACAAGCGGCATCACCGGACTGGCAGGGAATGCCTATTCACTTAGCTGGACGATCACTACTCAGTGTGGGAGTTCTTTGGACACAGTGCTGGTCAGCTTTGCTGCAGGATTCTCCTGTGGTGATACTCTGGTTGATAGCCGGGATGGGCAATCCTATGCTACGGTTCTGATGGGTGATCAGTGCTGGATGGCAGAAAACATGAACATTGGAACCAGGATCAACAGCACCCAGGGTGGATTTCAGCAACTGGATAACGGTACCATTGAAAAATACTGTTATGACAACGATGAAGCCAAGTGCGACACTTATGGCGGGATGTACGAATGGCCGGAGGCGATGCAGTATGTGACAACGGAAGGGGCACAGGGCATTTGTCCACCAGGCTGGCATATTCCCACGGATGGAGAATGGTCGGTTTTGTCATTTTATTTAGGGGGCTCAACCGTTGCAGGAGGTAAGATGAAAACCACCGGTACCATTGAAGCAGGAACGGGCCTTTGGTTTGATCCCAACACTGGTGCTACCAATGAAAGTGGTTTTTCAGGCCTTCCGGGGGGCGACCGCTTCATCCTGGATGGGAGCTTCTACGACCTTGGCAACAACGGTCAGTTCTGGTCTTCCTCACAGTACAGTACTGACGATGCGTGGTACCGGTTCCTGAACTACAGCCTCGCCTTCCTTTTCCGGAACTACCTCTACAAGGAAACCGGATTTTCGGTCCGATGCCTCAAGGAAACGCCCTGACCTCAGCGAAGGGTTGTTGATTAATTGATTCATTGAATTCCTTCGCAGGCAGAAGTGAGGCAGGAAATAGAGTTCTTGCCGTTCACGAGCAGCAGGCGACGATCGAAGAGCTGCAGGAGGAGGTGAAACGTTTAAAGGAGAACCAGGCACATTAATAATATCAAAGAGCAAATGACGTACAGGGTCAATTGCCTTGTGGTCAATGAGGATGACTTTCAGTGGCAACTTGCGAAATTCATCAATGATCTTGAGGGAGAGGTTATTTCAGTTGTACCCCATATCACTAACTGTTTTCTCTGTTACGGCGCTAAGATTGGTCATGTACTGGTTGTGGAGAAAATAAGATAGATTGGACTTGGTACTGCTTGCCCGCCAATGGAAGCTGAACTATGACACCGGGGAACCCGCCATTACGACACGCAGGTTAGCCTTTACCGGTTCGTTGTAAAGCATACGTGAATGAAAATTTAAGGGATGGGATCAGTATTGTAATATGCCCCCTTTTTCCTTTGCAACCTCCAGGTCCCTATGAAAACGGTGATCAAGTCTGAAAATAGATGGGCGAGATCAGGTTAAGGTATTGATTTATCAATAAATCTAACGTATATTTACCCCAAAAATCACTCACAATGGGGTATCAACGCGAATTTCTTGCGCTGATCGTAGAAGATGATCCACTCAGCGCATTGAAGTTAAAGGATCTGATCACCGATCATTTTCCGCATATCCGGGTCATCGGCATTGCCCAATCGCTCCAGGAAGCAAAGACGTTGCTTAAATGTATTACCATCGACCTGCTCTTCCTCGACATAGAGCTGCCCGACGGCAATGGCTTTGACCTGCTGTCACCCATGCCGGAAGTTCATTTTGAGGTGATCGTCACCACAGCCCACAGCAAGTATGCACTGGAGGCCATCCGTAACAGTGCTCTGGATTTTCTGGTCAAGCCCGTGACGCAGGACGACCTTGCCCACGCCCTGGAAAGGTTCACGAAAAAATATGAAGACTCCAAACCATCCCTGCAGGAGGAAACTCAGCCAGATGCCTGGTGCCGTAAATTACCCCTGCCCACCCAGGAAGGTTTCGTTTTTATCAATTTTGAAGACATTGTGCATGCAGAGGCCTACCGGGCCTACTCCATCTTTTCCTTCATCAACCGTGCAAAGGTCACGGTCTCAAAACCACTGGGGGATTTCGAGGAACGACTGCTCAACCGGAATTTCTTCCGCGTCCACAAATCCTATATCATTAACCTTGACCAGGTCCTGGAATATATCCGCGGAAAAGGAGGCTATGTTGTGATGACCGGCCAGGAAATTGTTCCGGTGTCGCGAAACCGGAAAGAGGATTTCCTGAAGGCGATCGGGTCTCTTTAAGCGTTTTTATTCAGTAAGATCACCCTTTTAATACATTCTTCCACTTCGGAATGCTAACCGAAAATACGCAGAAAACCTACCCAGGGAAATCCATTCCTGACGCAGGGAAACTCCCGCATTGAATCCCGGTTTATTTACCATATATTAATAGCACAAAACAAAGGTTGCGACCCGGCCTAGGATTCTGCTTTAGTGGATGAATGAACCCTTGATCAACACGATATCCGTTCTGAATCTTTTACCTATGAAAAATTTATGTCTTGCTTTTCTTATGATTGCTGGCCCGGCCTGTTTTTCACAGGCACAATCCCTGATCCCCGATTTCATCGCCAGTGCCGGGGATAATTACACCGGTAAGAACGGATCGCTGAGCTGGACCCATGGAGAGACAGCGATCGAAACCATTTCTTCAGAAACCAATTTACTGACTCAGGGTTTTCATCATACCTATCTTGTCATCCTGAAGGATGAAGGACCTGATGATCCTTCAGACAGAATGTTTTAAAATCCATAAGGTCAACTTTTAAATCCACTCATCATGAAAAAAGTACTCTTTACATTCGTTTTAGCGGTGTTTTCCGTCCTCACCCTTTTATCGCAGGCACCGCCATCCTTCAAGTACCAGGCGGTGGTGCGGGATAAGGCAGGGCAGGTTCTGCCGAACCAGAGCATCAGCCTTCATATCAGCATCCTGCAATCAGCATCGGACGGACCGGAAGTATACCGGGAACATCATTCGGTAACCACCAGCGAACTGGGACTGGTCACTATTGAAGTTGGAAGAGGTAAAAGCCTCATCGGCAGTATGGCTGCCATTGACTGGGGCGGAGGCAGTCACTTTCTCCGTGTTGAAATGGATCCGTCAGGGGGAACAAATTATGAGCTGATGGGCGTTTCCGAGCTGCTGTCCGTTCCGTATGCCCTGTATGCTGCGGAAGCGGGCAGCGGGCAGCGGGAAGCAGATCTTGACTGGGAGATCACGGGTGGCCATGTGGTCACCGGTCATGGCGGGAGCTACCCTGCCGGCAATGTCGGCATCGGGAACAATGCGCCCGGAACCTTGCTCTATGTGGCAAAGAACATGGGTGAGCCCACCATCACCATCCGTAACCTCGGTGGCGGCGGCGGGGCGACCTATTCGATGGTGGATGATCTGAGCGGGGCGGACTGGAAGTTCAAGGCGACCACCTATGGTGGCTTCAAGATCCGGGATCATGCAAACCTGATGGATGTGGCTGTTTTTGAGCCCAACAGTGCTGCCAATTCAATTTACATTAAATCCGGAGGGAATGTGGGCATCGGCACAAACAACCCGGTGACGAAACTGGATGTCAACGGCGGCGTGAAAATGAACGGCAGTGTGGTGATGACCGGCATCACACCCGGCGGAAGCTCCGATTCGCTCATTATAGCGCTGAACCCCGTGACAAACCAGCTGTACTATAAGTACGCCAGTAACCTGGGCGGAGGTGGCGGAGGAGGAGAGTCCAACACGGCCTCCAACCTGGGTACGGGTGCGGGGGTCTTTGAACAGAAATCAGGGGTGGATCTGCAGTTCAACAGCCTTGCCAGTGCCAATGCCATCCTGGACATAACAGAGAATGATGTCCAGGATAAGATCATCTTTACGGTGGACCCGTCGCAGATCGATCATGACGGATTGCAGAACTACGTGGTACAAAAACATTTTTACCAGGGCGAGATTGATACGGTCAACACATCCCTGAGCGGTCTTGTAAAGTCAACCTCCGGTGTTCTGAGTACGATTACGGACAATTCCGGGAACTGGAATACGGCCTATGGCTGGGGTAACCATGCTGCAGCCGGGTACCTGACCTCGGAGGTGGATGGCAGCACGAGTAATGAGCTTCAGACACTATCGGTGACCGGTGACCAGCTGACCATCAGTTCGGGCAACACAGTGCTCGTTCCGGGTGATGACTGGGGGTACCAGGTAGTGAGCACGGATGCAACCCTGGCAGGCGACGGCACGGCAGGAAACCTGCTCAAAATTGCCCAGCAGGGAGCAACCACCGGCCAGGCACTCACCTGGAACGGCACTACGTGGGTGCCGGGTTCTGCAGCATCGACTGGCTGGTCGCTGACCGGTAACAGCGGCACGAATCCTGGAATAAATTTTTTAGGCACAACAGATAACCAGCCTCTTAAATTCAAAGTGAACAACCTGTTAGCAGGGGAGCTGAATCCTATGAATCATAATACCCTATTAGGAATACAAGCAGGAGTAAATTCAACTGGCAACCTTAACACCGCCATCGGAGCTTATGCGCTTTTCACCAATACGACAGGTGACAACAACACAGCCTTCGGATACCAGTCGCTTTATTCCAACACGATAGGTTATTATAACACCGCCACAGGTACAAAGACACTTTATGCTAACACAACGGGCTATTACAACACCGCCAACGGATAGAAGGCTCTTCTTCATAATACTTCAGGTTTTGCTAACACTGCCAGCGGATTATGTGCACTTTTATCCAATACTACAGGTCATTCCAATGTAGCTGTCGGAGTCGCTGCTTTACACAGCAATACGAACCTAAGCAATCTGGTAGCTGTCGGTGACAGTGCATTATATAATAATGGCCAGGGAGCTTATGAAACATTCCATGCAAGGCACAACACAGCCATAGGTTCCAGATCGCTTTACTCAAACACGACTGGACACGCTAACACCGCCTGCGGATACAATGCGCTCACTTCCAATTCAGAAGGTGCCTTTAATACCGCAAATGGATATGATGCACTTCATTCAAATACAAACGGGAGCGCCAACACTGCAAACGGAGCCAATGCGCTTACTTCCAATACAACTGGCAGTGACAACACCGCCTGCGGTTACGGCACAATGTATTGCAACTTAACAGGAGATTTCAACACAGCCATGGGACTCGATGCACTCCATATCAATTCAGTCGGCTCCAGTAACACTGCCAATGGATACGAAGCACTTAAATGCAACATATCCGGCTCTTCCAACGTAGCCATAGGAGTAAGGGCTTTATGGACAAACACGGACCGAAGTAACCTGGTGGCTGTCGGTGACAGTGCATTATATAATAATGGCCTGGGAGCTTCCCAATTCTACCATGCAACCTTAAACACGGCCATAGGTTCTAAAACCCTTTTCTCCAACACGACCGGTGATAATAACACAGCCATGGGATACCAGGCGCTAAACTCCAATACTACAGGTTCCTCTAACACTGCCAGCGGATCTCGTGCACTATATTCCAACACGACTGGTTTCGTGAATGCTGCTCTCGGGGCACAAACACTTACTTCCAACACGACCGGCTACTGCAATACCGCCGCCGGGTATGGGGCACTTTTATCCAACACGTCTGGCTATTCCAATTCAGCCTGCGGATATATGGCGCTCTACTGGAATACTACCGGTTATGGGAACACTGTCAGTGGAATCAATTCGCTTTTTTACAACACAACCGGTCATTCCAACGTAGCTGTCGGAGTAGATGCTTTATACAGCAGCACGGACCGAAGCAACCTGGTTGCCGTTGGAGATAGTGCATTGTATTATAACGGCGTTGGGGCTGTATCTTATAGTGAGGCAATAGAAAACACCGCACTTGGCTCCCGGGCACTTTATTCCAATACAACGGGTTCCCGTAATACCGCTGCCGGATTCCATGCACTCACTGTCAATACTTCTGGTACTTATAACACCGCTGTCGGCAGGTACGCCTTGTCAGGCAATATCACTGGCTCGAACAATACTGCGATGGGTGACGGCGCTCTATCGGCTGCTAATAATCAGTATTTGACAGGCCTGGGGCATAATGCCAATGTCAGCGATAATACGATTTATAACAGCTCTGCAATGGGAGATGCGGCAGTCGTGAATGCAAATGGGAAGGTCAGGATTGGTGATGCCACCATGACGGTGATCGAAGGTCAGGTGGACTGGAGTTACCCTTCAGATGGCCGGTTTAAAAGCAATGTGCGGGAAGATGTGAAGGGTCTGGATTTCATCTTAAAGCTCAGACCTGTGGTTTACAATTTCGATACCCGGAAATACACAGAGTTCCTGACCCGTAACATGCCATCTGATAAGCAGGAGGAATACCTTAATGCGAAAGACTACAGCGAATCGACGGCGATCTGTCACAGCGGCTTTGTGGCCCAGGAAGTGGTGGAGGCCGCAAGGGCAGTAGATTATGAATTCAATGGGGTTCATATTCCCGTGAACGGGGAGGATAATTACAGCATTGCTCCCGGCCAGTTCGTGGCACCCCTGGTTAAGGCTATCCAGGAGCAGCAGGCGATGATCGAAGAGCAAAGGGCAATGATCCAGGCACTTCATCAGCGGGTGGCCTCTTTGGAAGCGGAGCGGGGGAGATGATATCAGATTAACCGATTAACCGATATCTGATGTTTGATTTAAATCGAAAATCAAATCGAAAATCAAATCGAAAATCAAATCGAAAATCAAATCGAAAATCAAATATCGGTTAATCGGTTAATCAGATATCGACACGCCCTCCCATAGGCATTTACCGGCACCTTGCATGTCCCGGGCAAGGCAAAGTATTGACTTTCGCCCCATATTATTGTACCTTTCAGAACAATTTCATTTTCACTCACCTCAATCTCAACGCCATGAACAAACACGCATCCCTGATCATTGCCCTTACCGGCTTAATGATCTGTTCAATGAATTTTACCGTGCTGTCCCAGGCACCGCCATTCTTTAAGTACCAGGCTGTCGTACGGGATAAGACGGGACAGGTACTGGCCAGCCAGGACATCAGCCTGCAGGTCAGTATCCTGCAATCCACCACAGATGGACCGGAAGTCTACCGGGAAGTCCATTCGGTTACCACCAGTGAACTGGGCCTTGTCACTATTGAAGTTGGAAGAGGTAAAAGCCTCATCGGCAGTATGGCTGCCATTGACTGGGGAGGGGGCAGTCACTTTCTGCGCATTGAAATGGATCCATCAGGGGGAACAAATTTTGAGCTGATGGGCATTTCCGAGCTGTTATCCGTTCCGTATGCCCTGTATGCCGAAAAGTCGGGAAGCGGGGAGCGGGAGGCAGATCTTGACTGGGAGGTGATCGGGAATGATGTGGTGACCGGTCACGGCGGGAGTTACCCTGGCGGCAATGTCGGCATCGGGAACAACGCACCCGGAACCTTGCTCTATGTGGCAAAGAACATGGGCGAACCCACCATCACCATCCGTAACCTTGGTGGCGGCGGCGGGGCGACCTACGCAATGGTGGATGATTTGAGCGGGGCGGACTGGAAGTTCAAGGCGACCACCTATGGTGGCTTTAAGATCCGGGATCACGCAAACCTGATGGATGTGCTTGTCATTGAGCCCAACAGTGCTGCCAATTCGATTTACATTAAATCCGGAGGGAATGTGGGCATCGGCACAACAAATCCGGTGACGAAACTGGATGTCAACGGCGGCGTGAAGATGAACGGCAGTGTGGTGATGACCGGCATCACCCCCGGCGGAAGCTCCGATTCGCTCATTTTGGCACTGAACCCCGTGACAAACCAGCTGTACTATAAGTACGCC
>Ga0209096_1002476_pt1 | contig 17851 bp, 10 predicted proteins | sample AD_UKC034_MetaG_FD_184407 | JGI IMG/M metagenome (GOLD analysis project Ga0209096, IMG submission 184407) | Active sludge microbial communities of municipal wastewater-treating anaerobic digesters from USA - AD_UKC034_MetaG (SPAdes) (version 2) | ecosystem: Engineered > Bioreactor > Anaerobic >... | reverse complement strand
GATAGCCGTTCAATAATCAATGGATTATTGAACGGCTATCCCCATAGGGATGGAAGTTTGGGGTTTTGAGTTTCGAGTTTCAAGTTTAACATTAAATCATCACTAACATTACACATATCCACATTAAATCATTTGCACATTCTCCGAAATTTCGGGGCACATTCCCACTTTAATCCTTGCACCTTTCCTCCCTTTCTTTAATCAATTTCAAAAACTACTCGGAAGCAACGCTTCAGTTTAATAAGAGCGTAAATTGTTTTACGGGTAACAATGGCAGCGGCAAAACAAATTTGCTTGATGCTATTTATTATCTTGGCTTAACAAAAAGTTATTTCAACAATATAGACAGTCAGCTAATTAAATACGATGAACAAATGTTTGTGGTGCAAGGCGATTTTTCAAATGGTGAGTTAGAAGAGAAAATTTTTTGCGGGCTTAAACAAAATCAAAAAAAACAATTTAAACGCAACCAAAAAGATTACCAGCGATTAAGTGACCATATCGGTTTACTACCTGTTGTTATGATTTCTCCCGTTGATCACAGCCTTATAACAGAAGGCAGCGAAGAACGCAGAAAATTTATTGACAGCATTATTTCTCAGACTGATAAAGGTTATTTGGAAGATTTAATAAGCTACAACAAACTACTTACACATCGAAATGCTTTGCTCAAGCAACTATCAAAAGAAAACACAAATGACTTTACAACACTTGAAATATGGAATGAACAATTAGCTCCAGTGGGTGAAAGAATTTTTACCAAGCGAAAATCGTTTTTGGAAGAGTTTATTCCTGTATTTAACCACTACTATAATTTTTTAAGTAGTAATAAGGAAAGCGTAGGCATTACTTATTTATCTCATTTGCATGAGGCAAAAATGCTAACACTGCTGGCAGAAAATATCAGGAAAGATTTAATTCTTGAATACACTACCAAAGGCATACATAAAGATGATTTGGATTTTTCGATTGAAAACCACTCCGTAAAAAAAGTTGGATCGCAAGGGCAGCAAAAAACTTTTTTAATTGCGCTTAAACTTGCCCAGTTCGATTTTCTTTCAAACTCAAAACATAATAAACCCATTTTATTGTTAGATGATATTTTTGATAAGTTGGATGATAGCCGCGTAACCAAACTGATGGAGTTAGTTAGCAAAGAAACTTTCGGGCAAATTTTTATTACAGATACACATTCCGAAAGGTTAAGAGAAATTTTTAACAACATACATGTTACCATCAAATTGTTTAACGTTGTAAACGGAAACGTAGAAGAAGTAGAATGATAAGGCGCCAATCGAACGAAGAATCTTTGAAACAAGTAATTGAACAATTGCTCGACACTTATAAATTGCGCGATAAACTTAACCATGTAAAACTTTTGCGCAGTTGGGAAACTATGATGGGCGAAGCCATAGCAAAGCGCACAGAAAAAATATTTTTGAAAGATGATGTGCTTACCATTTACCTTAGCTCCGCCCCATTAAAAGAAGAGCTGAATTACGGAAAAGAAAAAATTAAAAAATTGTTGAATAAAGAATTGGAGGGAGAATTTATAAAAGATGTGGTAATACGATAGCGCTTTATGCTCAAATTTTTGTTTATTTTTATTATTCCTGTTCAGCTTTTAGCGCAAAAAGCTGACTCAACAAAGGTTGTTCAAGTCGGGATTGACATAGGTGCTGGTTTTGGTTCAGGAGAAAATTTTGCTACTATTACTTACTACTCTGTTTCTTTCAATAAATTTATTTTTCAGGCGCAGAAACTGAACTTTTACAAGGCAAATCAGAGAGAGAGAAATGAGAACACTTCAGCAATGTTGGGCTATAGATTTCATCAAAATAAAAGCGTCATTTTAAAAGGCTTGCTTGGAGTTGGAACATTTAGAAACATGGAAAGTTATACGAGTTTTAATCCATCTTTTGAGGCAAATCTCCTTTTAAATAAATATTTTGCATTTGAGTTAAAGGCAGAATTAATATCACACAAAAAAGAAACCCTTCCTTATATTGGGCTAGGTTTCAGGTTAGGTTTGCTTGGTTATTCAGCTCCAAAACCTAAAAAGAAAAAACTTTAATTTTTAAGTTGCTCAATTTATAACTCTCGCCTTCTCTCCCATTAATAAACAAAACATACCTGTCAGCACTGGTTACATTCTCTAAAAAAATTCGGTTTTTAATTTTATTATCAGGGTTAATCCATTTTTCTCTTTGCCATTGTATGCGGCAAACGGCTTCGCTTAATGTTTCGTTTCCTTTCATCGCTTTAAACACAAAATCAATATAGCTGAGTTTATCGGTACTTAATTCACATTCAAATTCTGAGGCTGCATTTTGAATTGAGTCATTGTAAATTTTTAAATCAAGCAAATCAACATAGGGGTAGATAATCGTTTTCGGCTCGGTAACAACTGAATCAAAAACGAGTTGATAATTTAGAGTGCTTTTATTTTTCAAAAGCCTTATGTGGTTGTGCTCATCAAAATAAACTTCATTGTAGTTTTTTACAATGTCAGGGTGCTTATTGTAATTATCTTCTTCAATAATCAGGTAATCTGCTTTTGATGAAGGAAAATGCTGGTGATATATTTCATTTAGTTTCCGGTTATTCTTAAATGTGTAATAATTCCACACATAACTTTTCATTCTGTAAGCACTAATAAACACCTCATGCTCTCTTCCCTTCCATTCATTGGCAATATGGTTATAAAAAGTTTCAGGTACACGCTCTTGTTTCCAGTACGTACTGTTTGCAAAATTTGCCTGAGTAAAAAAATGCGCTGCAACCAGGAATAAAATAACAGCTGATGAAGTTTTTGCAATTTTTTTCACGGAAAACAAATCAATTGAAAAAAATAAAAATAAAATAAAAAGAGGATACAGATATAAAGCAGTCCTGTCTTCCGGATAATTAACATTAAGCAATAAATTAAGGCAGATAATGGCAAGTATGCTTCCCATAAATAAAATTGCAGCTATGGTGGCAGGTTTTGAAAGTAAATCGTTAATTGCTTCACTTTTAATTTTTCTAACATAAATAACGCACATCAATAAGGTTAGGACAATAAAACCAACAGGTAAAATTTTAGTGGTGCTACCGTAAATTAAATTACATAATGATGTAAGCGTAACTTTATAAAAACCATCCTGGCTGCCGTAATAAAGCAATCCTCTTTTTTTTAATTCGGTAGCAATCCAAACTGTTAATGCTATAAATATTACGTTTAGCAAAAGGCCAGCTATAATCTTCACTGCAAATTTTCGCTCGTAAATTGAGCGCACAATAAGTATAGCAGTAGCAATTAACATAACATTGAGTAGGGTGAAGTTTGCTGCCAATGCCAGAAATGAAAAGAGATTAAAACCAATTAAACTTCGGGTATTACTATGCCTCAAGAATTCAAGTGAAAAATAAACACTGGCAATCAGGCTGGAAATTGCCATTCCATAACCACGACAATATGCTGAGTACTCAATTAGGTTGTGAGAAAATAAAATTGAAAGAGCCATACAAAACCAAACAATTTTATTTTCAAAAAATTTATGAAGTTGGAAAAGAAAAACAATTGAAAAAATAAAAAACAAAACGTTAGGCAGCCTCAATGCCCATTCGCTATTTCCAAAAAAGTAAGAAGAAACAATTCCCAAAAAAGAATTCAATAAATGATTATTTGCATCCCAATAAGAATTGAAGGGAATGAACTCGCCAGGCAATATGTAAATAAAAAAAGTAGCGGCTTCATCATAAACAAAAGGTACTAGGATTGACCTTGCAGTCAAATACAACAAAAGAAAAAAGCTACCTAAGAAATAAATTAATCTTAATTTTTGGAAAGAACTATTCATGCATCCTTAAATTCAACAGGTTAATTACCACAAAACTTTTTTCTAAATCAGTTTGTACCCAACTGCAAACAAAAACATACACACTGCCAAATTCAAAAAGACGTTGGCACCCGCAATAATATAATTACATGTTTTGAGCAATTCAAAGGTTTCGTAAGTAAATGTTGAAAAAGTGCTGAATCCTCCACAGAATCCAATTGCTATGAACGCTCGCAATTGCTCTTTTTCAAATTTAAGTAGCAAGTAGCTTATCAAAATACCAAGTATAAAAGAACTTATTGCATTTGACAACAACGTAGAGTAAGGAAAATTACCAGGTAAATACTTTTCTGATATCAATCCTATCGTGTATCGGGAAAGGCTTCCTAAACCTCCACCCAAAAAAATCAAAATATAGTTCATAATGCAAACTTCTATTGCACTAAGATATTTTGAATTTATATGCGGCTATAGTTATTGCTCATAAGTAATCAACACCTTTATTGGTTTTGAAAGTATGCTGCCAGAATTTGTTGCTGAGTTGTAAACGGCAATTTGAGTAGTGTCAATCTGGTAGTCAAATTCAAAACCAGGGTTTACTTCATGAGATGCGGGAACAAATCGCCCAACTGAGTACTCAACCAAAATTGATACCGATAAAATTTTTGAACCTGTTAATCCATGTAAAACACTAGTGCTTCCACCCATGACTGCTGCAGTTGTTCCAGTTAAAGAAACCATTTTAATTTTTGGAGCAGTACTGCCAAGCATAGTGTATCCGTTTACTTCTAACTCTGCTTGCGGAGCAGTTACACCAATACCCACTTTAACGGCATCGGCACCGATGCCACCCAGCACCATACTGTTGCTTGCAGTAACGTTTGCGTTGTAACCAATGGCAGTAGCATTGGTTATTACTCCAGCTGCGTTTGATGCATTACCAAGCAAAGTAATTTTTGTTGATGTGTTTGAAATATTTCCTGCACCAAAACCTACAATGGTATTTTTATTTCCTGTTGTGTTTGCAAGTCCTGAATTTTTTCCCACAAATACATTTTCGTTTCCTGTTGAGTTATTGTAACCACTTCCTGAGCCTATAAAGGTGTTGTCGTTTGCGGTATTTACATAACCTGAAAATGTTCCAATAAAAGTGTTGTCAGTTGATGTTACTCCAAACCTTCCTGCCTGACTTCCCATATATACATTTTGATTTCCTATGGTGTTTTGTTGTCCGCTGAATCTTCCAATAAAACAATTGGCGTTTCCCATAGTGTTGCTATAACCTGAATGCGCTCCTGCAAAAAAATTATGAGAGCCCGTTGTGGTAGAAAAACCCGATTGCGAACCAATACTTACATTTTGTATTCCTGTTGAATTGCTGTATGAAGCATATTGGCCAATGAAAGTATTTTCATTACCGGTGGTATTTAAAAACCCCGAAGCAGCCCCCACAAAAGTATTTCCACCGGCAATTGAGTTACTTTGACCGGCATAGCTTCCCACAAAAGTATTTGCACCGCCTGTTGTGTTGGCATAACCGCTGTTTGTTCCCATAAAAGTATTTGCATTGCCATTGTTACTATATCCCGAAGCATTTCCATAAAAAGAATTATTGTTTCCGGTAGTATTGGCAAAACCACTGTTGGCTCCATAAAAAGAATTGGCATTTGCATTATTATTAAATCCACTGAAGTATCCACTAATAGTATTACTTGAGCCTGTAGTATTAGCTGATCCTGCACTTTGGCCTATAAAAACGTTACTGCTGCCGGTTGTATTAAAATTCCCGCTACTGACTCCTAAAAAAGTATTTGAAGACCCAGTAATATTAAATACACCGCTTGCTGAACCGATAAAGGTATTACTTCCACCTGTTGTATTGGCTTTACCGGCACGCTGTCCAACAAATGTATTATTAAATGCAGTTGTGGAAGATAAACCTGTTTCATAACCAATATATATATTCCAGCTACCAGTAGTATTTTCAGCACCTGCGTAATAACCTGCAAAAAAATTTGCACCACCTGTTGTATTGGCTTCGCCCGAAGATTTTCCAATAAAAGTATTTGCCGAGCCTGATGTATTATTTGAACCGCATGAGTCGCCAATAAAAGTATTGAAGTTGCCGAAATTAAAATGACCAGATTCAAAACCAACAAAAGTATTTCTACTTCCGTTAACATTTGCATTGCCCGTGTGGTATCCAACAAATGTGTTGTTTATGCCGGCTATATTGTTTGTCCCCGATAGCGCTCCAATAAAAACCGAACCCTTTGCTTTGTTTTTATACCCTGCAATCCATCCCATAAAAGTTGCATAATCGGCATTATCCGCAAGGTAGCCCGCACCTTCACCTACATATGTGTTATAGCTGCTTGAATCTGATGTGTAACCGCAGTTACGGCCAATGTAAGTATTTGTTGTTCCTGCAACATTTAATCTTCCGGCACTTCTTCCTATAAAAGTATTGCTACCTCCTGTGGCTGTGTTTAATCCTGCTGCACCACCAATAAAAGTATTTTCAGATGCAGTAGTATTATTAGTTCCACTTGATGCGCCCAGAAATGTATTTACAGTTCCTGTTGTATTATCCTGGCCTGAAATATTTCCAACAAACGTATTGTTAAGTGCTGTGGTATTACTCTGCCCTGCTGAAGTCCCAATAAATGTGTTGAGGTTTCCGGTTGTGTTAGATTCTCCTGTGTTGCTGCCAACAAACGTGTTGTTACCTCCTGTGGTATTTGCATACCCCGACTGGTAACCAAAAAAGCAGTTAAAACTTCCTGTCAGGTTATTTGAGAAAGAAGCTGCACCGGCCGATGTTCCATACATTGAATTATAGCTTCCTGTTGTTACTCCATAGCCGGAAGCATAACCAGTAAATGTGTTATATGATCCTGTGGTATTTTTGTTACCCGAGTACGCACCCAAAAAACTATTTACTCCACCTGTTGAATTGCTGTAACCCGAAGCAAATCCATTAAAAGTATTCCAGTTTCCTGAATTACTTCTTCCACTAACCGAACCATTAAAAACATTAAAGTGACCTGTGTTATTATATCCGGCCGAGTCACCTAAAAAAACATTTTGAAATCCAGTTGTATTATTTGCACCGCTGTACATTCCCAAAAACAAATTGTTTTGCAAATGATCAATTCTTCCTGCCTTTTTATTATTCACTCTAAAATTAAATGGAACATTATCTGTTGTACCTAAAAAATTCACCCCGTCAATTGTGTTTGCATTTCCTGTAGTGCTCCACCCTTTTAAATCACCAAGCATTTGCCGCCATGATGAACCGTCATAAAACCAAAAATCGTTTGTAGAAGTATCATAAACAAGTAAGCCGGTAGCAGGAGATGAAATGGCTGTGCGTTGTGCTGTGGACATTCTTGGAACCAAAATTCCTTTGTCTGATGATGTTAAATCAAGTAAGGCACTTGCATCGGGCGTTGGATTGTTGATGCCAACATTTTGTCCGAACGATGCAGCCGAAAGAAAAAGTAAAAAACAAATTATTAGTACAAATAGACCTGTTATGAGCCTGTCTAATTTTGATAAAAGTTTAATGCGCGCCATGTTTTTATTTTTTGCCAATGATAAACTTCAACAATCCCCTTTTACAAGCATGTATTATCTAATGATATTGTGCTTTTATCATTCGGAAACCGATAGCCGTTTGATAACCATCATTACCATTTGATAAACCCATATGAATTGCACCAAAAAAAACAGCATATTCGTAACTGAAAAATTAAGTAGTGCAATCGGCCAAAAAATTAATTTCAAATTCCCTCCTCAATACAGAGGCAATCTTTCTAACTTACTGTCTTCCTTTGAGAATTATAATGTCACGCTATTTCATTTTCCATTTTTTCATTTTGACTTTTGCCATATATTCTTTTGACTTACCAGCCCAGCCCATCCAATTCCGTTTTCAGCATTTAACAAACGAAAATGGCTTAGCCCACAACACTGTATATGATTGTGTGCAGGATAAATACGGTTTTATGTGGTTCAGTACACGCAATGGAGTTTGCAGGTATGATGGATATAATGTAAAAACTTTTAAACCCAGTGATTTTTTTACCGAAGATGTTTCCGATCTCTCGCAATGCATTGAACTAACAACCGAAGGCAATATCATTTTCGGAACAGGTTCAGGAATGTACATGATAGATATTGAAAAAGATTCCATCACATTTTCGCTATCAATGTTATCTGTTGATTCTACTGATTCTCACTTTGCAAATGTGGTTTCTTTAAAAGATGACGGAAAAAATATTTGGATTGGAACAGGAAATGGTTTGGTTCAATACAAAAAAAACAAGGGGGAACTCAAACGATTTAAAGGACAGGATATAATTCAGGGTCTTACTAAAAGATTTTGGATTAAAGCGCTGGAACTGGATTCGAAGAACAATTTGTGGATTGCATCACCGGGCGGGCTCACAAAATTTAATACTTCAAATTTTACATCTGAAACATTTAATGAAAATTCAACAGGAAAATATTTTATTGGAAACAGTTACTTTTCTTCAATATCTATTGATGGCAAAAATAATTTGTGGGCGGGCAGTTTAAAGAAAGGTGTGTTTAAGATCAACTTAAGCAATTATCTGATTGAACATTTCCCAATTGTAAATATTCCTGATTCATCAAAAGAATTTAATGAGATAAAACGTATTTGTGCCGACAGCAAGGGATTTATTTGGGCTGGAACGCAATACACGGGTCTAATAAGAATTAACGCAACCGATAATTATACCCATGCCGTCAGAACCTCTCTACAATCAAAGTATGCGCTTGCTTCAGATTATATCAGTGCTTTGTATGAAAGCAAAAATGGCATTCTTTGGGTTGGTACTTACAACAGTGGTGTCGACCGTACAAATATTGAAGGAAGCCGTTTTTTTAATATCCCATTTGCAGGCACTGACAGCACCTGCTTTAACATGAAAGCAGTTGAATGCTTTGCAGAACAAGATGCATCAAACATTTGGGTGGGAACCATGAATGGATTGTTTTTGTTTAACCGTAATACATTTCAATGCAAAACATTTGAGGAAATTACCAATAATAAAATAAAACTTCCGCATAACTCCGTTTCCAGTTTAATATACTCTGATAGTTGCTTATTTATTTGTACACGTGCCTCCGAGGTTTATAAAGTAAATATTTTTGATTTCTCTCTTCAGGTTTTATTTCCTGATACTGCGGGAAAACTTAAAGGAAAATCCAACAGCGTTTTTTCTGCTCTTAAAACTAACGACAACAAAATATATTTCGGATTTGATTTATCTCTTCAGGTTTATTCAACTGAAACCGAAAGGCTAAAAGCAATAGTTGACCAGGACAGTCTTATTCTTAATATGAAACGTATTGACCGCTTAACGGGCGATAATAAAGGCAACATTTTTTTATCAAGTGGTATTTCAACCATGCATCGTTACAATTCGGTTAGCAATACAATTTCACGAATGAAGTCTTATGATGCAAATATTAATACACTTTCAATGGTCACCTTGATGCATGAAATGCCTAATGGCGATTATATTATGTCTGATTATAAAGGACTGCATGAGATGGATGAGAATTTTAATTTTCTCAAAAATTATTCAGTTAAGGCTGGCTTGTGCGATAATAAAATAAACAACAGTCATGTTGATGCTATAGGAAGAGTGTGGCTTGCAACTTATAACGGCTTATCAGTATTTAATCCTGATAACAAGCGTTTTGCTAATTTTTATATGCAAGATGGCTTGGCTGATAACGAATTCAGGGATGGAAAATCTTTGCAGGCAAGCGATGGAACTTTGTTTTTTCCTTTGAGTGGCGGATTCACTTTCTTTAATCCAAAAACAATTAATAATATTATTAAACCTTCATCGGTTTTTTTTACTGGAATAAAAATTCAGGGAAAAGAAATAAAAACCACTACCAATATTAACAATGTCAGTTACATTGCTATTCCTTCGGGCTCTAATTACTTTACGGTTTCATTTGCATCTGACGGATATAACACCTTACAACCCGCGTCATATTTATATAAATTGGATGGGTTTGATAGTGATTGGATTCCATCATCCTCACTCAACACGGCAAGTTATACTAATTTAGATGGAGGCAGCTACATTTTCAAAATAAAGGCTGCCGGCAGCAATTCTACCGAAAGAATATTAAACATAGAAGTCGCAAATATCTTCTATAAAACTTGGTGGTTTAGAATTTTAGTTTTTACAGCGCTATTATTTACGATTTATAGGTTCTTAAAATTCAGAGAAAAACAAAGGTCACGAAAGGAATCGGAGCGTACTATTGACTATTTTTCTAATTCTTTCTATGGAAAAAATACAGTTGAGGAAATTTTATGGGATGTTTGTCGTAACTGCATTTCTCGCTTAGGTTTTGAAGATGCTGTTGTTTACCTTGTTGACGAAAAATATAATGTGTTAGTGCAGAAAGCGGCTTATGGCCCAAAAAATCCCAAAGATTTTGAAATTGCACAACCGCTCGAAATTCCTGTTGGGCAGGGCATAGTGGGTAGCGTTGCAAAAACAGGCAAAGCAGAAATTATTACCGATACAACAAGAGACGGAAGATACATTGCTGATGACGCCAAACGCTTGTCGGAAATTGCAGTTCCAATTGTTTATAAAGACAAAGTGATTGGTGTTATTGACTCAGAAAATTCAAAGAAACATTTTTTCACTAAAGAACACCAGCGCATACTCACACTTATTGCATCAATTTGTTCCAGTAAAATTGCTAAAGCGCAAGGCGACCAACAGGCTGTAGAACGTGAGCGAATGCTACTTGAAATAGGAAAGAAAGTTGCTGAAACAAGACTGATGGCATTGCGTGCTCAAATGAATCCACATTTTATTTTTAATTCGCTAAATTCCATTCAGGATTGTATAGTAAGCGAGCAACACGATAAAGCGCTTAATTACCTTACTCAATTTTCTAAATTATTAAGAACAGTTATGGATTACAGTGATAAAAATTACATTCCGCTTGAAAAAGAGATTGAGTTTTTGAAATTGTATCTCAATATCGAATCTCTTCGCTTTAGTGATAGCTTTAAATATGAAATAATATTGGCAAAGAATTTAGATATAGAAGAAATAAATGTGCCGTCATTGCTTATTCAGCCATTTGCAGAAAATGCCATTTGGCATGGCTTAATGCATAAGCAGGGAGAACGAACACTTAATATATCATTTAGTGAAACCGATGATAACAATCTTGAAATAATAGTTGAGGACAATGGTATAGGCAGGAAAAAGGCAGAAGAAATAAAAGCTGGAAAGATGAATGGCATTTCGCATGAAAGTAAAGGGATGAAAATTTCGGAAGAACGAATTGCACTGTTAAAACTGCAAACTGATATAAAGCCTGTGGTTGATGTTACAGATTTGACGGATGATACTGGAATTCCATCAGGCACCCGTGTTAAAATTTTAATACCCGTTGCGCTTACTGAAAGGAAGGGAAATGATTAAGGCACTGATAGTGGATGACGAAGCAGCAGCAAGAAATTCCTTGGATTTATTGTTGAAAAAACATGCTCCAGAAGTTTCTGAAATTGCATCTGTAAGCAATGCTACTGATGCATACTTTAAAATTAGGGATTATAAGCCTGATTTAGTTTTCCTGGACATACAAATGCCTTTTTTAAATGGCTTTGACTTACTCAATAAAATTGAAGACATAAATTTTGATGTAATATTTACAACCGCTTTTAATCAATATGCCATACAAGCCATTCGGTTTAGTGCGCTTGATTACCTCTTAAAGCCCATTGATACAAATGAACTTAAAAATGCTGTGCAGCGGCATTTAAAGAGAAAAGAACAGTCTTTGCAAACTAACCTTCAGTACAAAAATTTAGTCGATAATATTTCTGCAAAAAGCACTGACGAATTTAAATTAGCCATTAATGGAACAAGTGGAATGCAGTTTTATAGTGTGGCAGAAATTATCAGGCTTGAAGGTGACCGCAACTATACCAACTTTTATTTTACCAACAACCGTAAATTGCTTTCAAGTAAAACGTTAAAAGAGTATGAGGAAATTTTAAGTGACAAAGGGTTTATCCGTTGTCATAAATCGCATTTGGTTAACAGGCGCTTTGTTAAAGAATTAAATAACGAAAATCTGTTACTTTTAAATGATGGAAGCCTAGTAGAAATTTCAAGAAGACGTATTAGCGAAGTAAAAGCCATGTTGCTGGCTACTTAATCCTTAACTTCTCTATATCGGCTCTCAACGCGTCAATCTCCGATTTCTGGCTTTCAATTTCTGAGTTAAGCTTCTCATTCAACTCCTGCAAAGCTTTAACAATAGGCACTACAAATTCGGCATATCGTAAACCATACATATCATTTTCATTTTTCGGCTTATCCACTCCGCTAAAATTATAACCAACCTGATTAGCTGCCTGCTCCACTTCCTGTGCAATAAAACCTGTGTGTAGTGCATTATCATTTTCTGCCTGCTCTTCGTTTTTCAAAAATGTGTTGAGTGTATTGGTATTGATGTTATAAGTAACAGGGCGCAGCTTTAAAATAAAATCTAACCCTATCACTTCTTCTTTTACATTTATTTTAAAACGTCCGTCACTTAGGTTTGTCCAGGCAGCGTAGCCACCAATAGATGTAACCGCTGTATTTCCTATTCGCACCTGGTTGCTGGCAGTAGCAATGGCTGCATTACCAATAGCAGTTGCGTTGGTGAAAGAACCGGTATTGACATCGGCATTATAACCCAAAAAGGTATTGTATGTTCCTGTAGTAAGTGCATCACCAGTAAAAGTTCCAAGGCAGGTGTTGCGGCTACCCACATTCCCTGTTGTGGAGCCTGACATATAACCAATAAAAATATTGTAAAATCCTGCGTTGAACCATCGTGCTGCGCTTTGTCCTATTGCAACATTGTTATAACCTGTTGTGTTTCCTTCAAAACAAGAATAACCTATAGCAGTATTGTTATCGGCAGTTGAATTATCTCTTCCGCACCAGCCTCCCAAAAAAGTATTGCCACTCCCGCTTGTATTGTTATCACCTGAGCGAAACCCAAAAAAAGAATTGGCATCGCCATCAATATTTGCACCACCTGCTTCACCTCCATTAAAAGTATTATAACTGCCTATAGTATTCGCATTACCACTTACGTATCCTGTAAACGTATTATTATTTCCGGTAGTATTTACGCTACCATTGTTAAATCCGAGAAAAGTGTTGTTGCTTGCAGTTGCATTTGCAGCGCCTGAACGATATCCTAAAAAAACATTAGATGTGCCGGTTGTATTTGCCAAGCCCGCCTGGAATCCTATGGCAGTGTTGTTGTTGGCCGTGGTGTTATTTGACAGTGCGCTATATCCTACTGCCGTATTCTGGGTTCCAGTGATGTTATCGTGCAAAGAACTGTTCCCAATAGCTATATTAAAATTTCCGGTGGTATTATAACGCAAAGCATATACGCCCATTGCATTATTTTCATAACCAGTGGTGTTTGAATACAGCGATGCAGAACCAACTGCTTGGTTGTAATATCCCGTGGTATTATCATGCCCTGAATTACGACCGAGAAAAGTATTGTTTGCACCTGTGGTATTTAGAAATCCTGCATTGGTACCGAAAAAAGAATTACCCGTTGCCGTTGTGTTTTGCTCGCCTGCATCAGTGCCTACAAATGTGTTCTCATTTCCCGTTGTGTTAAAATAGCCGGCATCTTGTCCTAATATAACATTGCTGTATCCTGTTGTATTACTGTAACCGCTTTGCTCACCTACAAATGTATTGCTAACAGCTGTGGTTGTACTATATCCTGACTGATGCCCGATAAATGTATTAAGAAACCCGGTGGTATTCAGGTATCCTGCGTCTTTTCCCATAAAAGTATTTCTATTTCCGGTAGTATTTGATATTCCGCAATCAACTCCCAATAAGGAATTAGCGTATCCTGTAGTATTATCATGTCCTGAACCGACACCTATAAAAGTATTAAAACCTCCTGTGGTATTTGCCTGCCCTGCATTGGTACCAAAAAAAGAATTAAAATTTCCGGTGGTATTAACATGACCTGCATCTTCTCCAACAAAGGTGTTCCATTGCCCAGTGGTGTTTTGCCTGCCTGCTTCTTCTCCAACAAATGTATTTTGAAATCCTGTTGTGTTGGCATAGCCTGCATTGCGTCCAATAATTGTGTTGGCAGCGCCAGTGGTATTAAATCTTCCTGAATTGTATCCTATAAATGTATTATACGAAGCATTGTTGGTGTAGCCCGTGCTAGTTCCCAAAAAAGTATTTTCTGTTCCTGTTGAATCAAGATAACCTGAATGTGTTCCGTAATAGCAATTATAATTTTGTGTACGGTTGTTGTAACCTGATAAATAACCATAAAAGCAATTACCAATTCCTGTTGTGTTCAGGTAACCTGCATTACTTCCTGTAAAAGAATTTCTGTAACCGGTTGTATTACTGAATCCGGCAAATACACCTCCATTGTAATTATGATATCCGGTAGTAGTCCAGTAACCCGTAAAACCACCTATGTGCGTATTGCCGAAACCGGAAGTATTGCCATAACCACTTGAATTTCCTATGGCAACATTAGTGGAGCCAGCAGCATTGTTACCACCTGCGTAATTGCCAATAAACAAATTGTAATTTCCGGTAGTATTGCTTTGCCCTGCAAGTGCACCAATCATAATATTACTTTGCCCGGAAGTATTTAATGCGCCTGCTGAGTCACCAATAAACGTGTTATAAGTTCCGGTAGTATTATTTCTTCCTGCATCAGGACCAAAAAAAGAATTGGATTTTAAATGGTCTAAACGGGCAGCCTGTAAATTATTTACGCGTATACTGAATGGCACGTTGTCGGTTGTCCCTTCAAAGTGTGAGCCATCAACCGTTCCTGCATTGCCTGTTGTTGTCCATCCTTTTACATCGCCAAGCAAAGTTCTCCATGCAGTGCCGTCAAAATAATAAAAGCCATTTAACGATGAATCATAAACTAACAATCCTGTTGCAGGAGTTGTGATGGCAGTGCGTTGTGCAGTAGTCATACGTGGCACAAGCAATCCTTTATCGCTTGATGTCAAATCAAGTAGTGCTGAATTGTCGGGAGCAGGATTGTTGATGCCAACGTTTTGCGCAGTGGCTATAAAACTTCCACACAAAAAAATAAGAATGGCAATTAATAAAATTTCAATAATGAAAGAAACGCGATTACTGATGCGTGTTTCAAATTCCTTTTCGTTGTAGGGGGATGTTGACTTTGGCATGTTTTTAATTTCTTAATGAATGACAAAGGTGTGAGGTAAAAAGGCGGTTTTGGTTTTTTAATTATTGAAGGTAGGTTGTGATTTATTGAGTGGTTTCATACTGAAAAAAAAACAAAAACCGCTAAGGAAAAGAATACAATATTCAACCTTAGCGGACTTTGTATGAGTAGCAAATAACTTCATCAATCAATGATGCGGTTTTGAAAATATCTGATTACTGAACAACTAATTTTTTTATTGCGGTGTGTGCTTGGGTTTCTAATTTTATAAAATAGATTCCGGGTGATAAATCACTTAAGTTAATTCTGAATCTTGAATTTGTGTGTTGGACATGTGTTTTAAAAATCTCTCTTCCCTGAACGTTTAGTATTGAAACATTCAAATTTTCATGCTGCATGATTTCGCTCAACTGAATGTTTACCACATCGCTTGCCGGATTAGGATAAACTTCGAACCCATTCAACATACCATTTACGTTATCCACTTTTACCAGGTTACCGTTGCTACAAATTTTTGCGCCAAATAAGTTTTCAGTGCTAAATTCTTCCCAGAAAACAGCATTGCAACCGTTGGTATCGCTAACTGTAATTAAGTTGTTGTAGTTTACAAATGCATTGCCATTAGCCATTACTTTACTTGATGCCCATGTTAATGTGCCATTGCTGCGTATGCGTTGTGCATTTACTTCCCAAGGTACTCCCATCATAAAAGTGCAAAAAATAGCGTTACTGTCGCTCACCGCAATTTTTGGATAGCCATAGTAACCGTTTATAATTCCTGTTTGCACACCGTTAGTTGTCCATTGCTCCACTCCGGCTGAATTATATTTTTGAGTAAACACAGTAGCTTGATTGGTAATTCTGTTATCATTCCAGGTAATGTATAAATTATTGTTGTGATACAATGCATGTAAATTACTTTGAGCTGTTGATGCTAATGATACGGTAGATTTAATCTGTGGTGTCCATACAAAATTTCCTATTGCATCTATCTTGGTATAAAATATTTTGCTACCATAGCTTTGCCACATCATGTAAATATTTCCGGCATTATCGGGAAATAAATAATGACTGCCGCCAAATCCGTTTGTACTTACACCTTGAGTTACATCTAAAGGAGATGCCCATTGTGCCACGCTTTGTAAATTATATTTCTGTACATAAATGCTAGTGCCTACTCCATTACCGCGCGACACAGAATAAAACGTGTTTTGATTTCCGGGATGAGTAAAAAATGTATAGCCCGGCAATGATTGTGTTTTTGGATTTGACCATTGTTTTACACCGTTAAAATCAATTCGGTTAAATTGTATTGCTGATGAGCCACCTAAAAACACAGCAGAGTAATTTATAAACGCTCCCGAATCATTTGGAATAGCATTAAGGCTATACGTTTCGTGATAGAGAATGCTGTTAACTAGAGATTCTGCCAACAAGGTTGGTTGCGCCCAAACATTGTTGCCGCTGAAATTAATTTTCTTGCACATAACCGAATCTCCATATCCCGATGTAGATGCCTGTATCCATGAAACTAAAATACCTCCATCAAATAAAGAGCAATGGTAACTAGAAACCGATTTAACAGCTGGAGCAACTATTAATTTTCCGTTGGCAGTCCATTGTGCTACGCCATTGCTGTTAAAACGCTGCCCGTATAGGTGAAACTCGCTGCCATTTCTTTTATCGCGCCAAAAAACGTAGTGATTGCCACCTGCCGAAAATGTTTGCATGTTCTCTTTACTGACTGCTGAACTGCATACCTGCATTGGTTGCGATACATCAATGCTGAATTGTGCTTTCGCTATTTGTGCAGCAACAATAATTAAAATTAATGTGTAGATTTTTTTCATTAGTAACTTGTTCTGATATAATTAAATGTTTTTCGTCTTCAGTTTTTTCCTTTTCAACATCCCCCTCTTTGAAAAGAGTTTAGGATTATTTTACCATCATCTGTTTTGCATCAGCAACTTTTCCATCCACAACAAGTGAATAGAAATAAAAGCCATCACTCTCTAAATTTTTCTCAAACTCCACATGCTGCAAGCCATGTTTTTTAACGCCAAACGTTTTAATAATCTTGCCATCTGTTCCAAAAACTGTAAGTGATGCTGTACCAAAGTTTTCTTCAACATAAAACTGTATTGTAGTTTTTTCAGAAAACGGGTTAGGAGTATTTTGCATGAGGTAAGATGTAGCCGATGCAGTAGTATTTGTTACGGTGTTTAATCGTAAAATGGTTTTTAGATCTTCTACATCTTTTTGCAGCACAGCAATTTGTTTATCTTTCTTTTCTATCAAAACCTGTTGCTCTTTAATGGCAGCAACTATAACCGGAATCATTTCAATGTAGTTAACAGCGAGATATTTTTCAGTGGGAGTAATGGTTTCACCTTTTTCATTATGATCGCCTGCCTGTCCGTTTTCAGAAACCAAATCAGGAAAAATATTTTGTACTTCTTGTGCAATAAAACCTAATCTTGTCCCACTGCTAAAATGCATGTGTTGATACTCTTCTGTTTTAAATTGATAGGAAGTTGGATTCAATAACATCAATTTATCAAGCGCATTGGTTAATGGTTTTACATCTTTTTTAAAACGTGCATCGCTGGGGCTTACAAATGTGCCGGTAACGGTAACCTTACCTGCAAAATATCCGGCATAAGAATTAGTATTTACAGGCGATGTTGCATACAACGCATAGTTAAATACAAACGGACCAGCAGATGAGTTGGTAGTTT
>Ga0209096_1002475_pt1 | contig 17851 bp, 13 predicted proteins | sample AD_UKC034_MetaG_FD_184407 | JGI IMG/M metagenome (GOLD analysis project Ga0209096, IMG submission 184407) | Active sludge microbial communities of municipal wastewater-treating anaerobic digesters from USA - AD_UKC034_MetaG (SPAdes) (version 2) | ecosystem: Engineered > Bioreactor > Anaerobic >... | reverse complement strand
CAATTTTAACCTCAACCTCAACCTTTATATCACCACAACTCAATCATCCACATGAAAATCAGGATCCCATTACTTCTGTTCCTTGTTTTATCCACTTTCTCCGCCTGGTCCCAGATGGATGCCCGCTTATTCCGGTATCCGGATGTCTCTGATAAACAAATCGCTTTTGTTTACGGAGGGGATATCTGGCTGGTACCCAAAGAAGGGGGCCTGGCCTTTAAGATCACCTCCTCCCCGGGCGAAGAAAGTTTTCCCCGATTTTCCCCGGATGGCAAATCGCTTGCATACAGTGCCAATTACGACGGCAATACCGATGTTTACCTCATGTCCCTGCAAGGCGGCGGAGTGGACCGGTTGACCTACAACAGTTTCCCTGACCGCATGGTGGACTGGCATCCGGACGGCCGTTCCCTCCTGATCGCTTCAAGCAAAGAAAGCGGCACTCCGGCTTATCGTCAGTTCTATTCCCTGCCGGTGATAGGTGGTCTTCCCGATAAATTATCCATCCCTTACGGGGAACTGGGTTCTTATTCTCCCGACGGCTCGAAAATCGCTTATGTCACCCGGATCACTGAAAACTATCCCTTTAAAAGGTACCGGGGGGGCATGGCTTCCGATGTAGTGGTCTTTGACCTGAAAAATCAAACCGCCCTGAACATTACCAAAAACAGCGCCACGGATGGCAAACCGGCCTGGCACAAAAACAGTATCTATTACGTATCGGATGCCGGCACTCAAAAAAGGCGGAACATCTGGGTTTACCATACCGACCGGCAGACCCGTCAACAAATCACGCAGTTTACCGACTATGATATCAATCACATGTCCATAGGGCCTGAAGAACTGGTTTTTGAGGCCGGCGGGAAACTGTACCTTCTGAACCTTGACAATCACAGGCAAAGGGAAGTCCAGATCAATGTGGTCGCCGACCTGGCCTCCACCATGCCGAGGCAGGTCCGCGTCAACAATATGATCCGGAATTTTGAGTCCTCGCCGGACGGAAAACGCGTCATGATAGAAGCCCGGGGCGAACTCTTTAATATACCCTCAGAACACGGCTACGTTCAGAATACCACCAATGCCAGCGGATCCTTTGAACGCATGCCCGCCTGGTCCCCGGATGGAAAATATGTGGCTTATTGGAGCGACCGGTCCGGAGAAAATGAAATCTACCTGAAAGCCATGGATGGAAAATCAGCGGACGAACCGCTCAGTAAATTCGGTGGAGGTTACGGCTTCCGGCTCTTCTGGTCCCCCGACAGCAAAAAAATCGCCCTCATTGATTATATGCAGGCCATAAAAATCATTGACCTGGCCACGAAAGAAGTGACCATAGCAGACCATACCCGCAACATGGTCTGGGGGAATCTCAATGGATTCCGGATCAACTGGTCCGCGGACAATAAATGGATTACCTATTATAAGGCTACGGACAATACCAATCCTGCCATCTTTGTCTACAACCTGGAAACTAAAAAAGTGAGCCAGCTGACCTCCGGGTATTACAATGATTATGAACCGGTGTTTGATCCAAAAGGGAAATACCTCTATTTTTTCACCGACCGGTCTTTCCAACCCTCCTACAGCAGCCTGGACGCTACCTGGATCTATCCAAACACCACCCAGATCGCGGCATTGAGCCTGCAAAGTGCCACCTCGAGCCCCCTCGCACCCAAAAACGATGAAATCAAAATTACCGAGGAGAAAAAACCGGGGACGGATAGCTCCCAGGTTAAAAAACCGGAGGCAGGCAAGACCAGGGATTCCCTCATCATCGATCTCGAAAATGCAGAAAGCCGTTTGGTGATCCTGCCCGTTCCGGCCGGAAACCTGGGCAATCTCAATGCCGTGGATGGAAAAATCATTTACCACCGCCGGCCCAATACCGGTGCGGGCGGAAACATTTCCCCGGTACAGTTTTACGATTTGGAAAAAAGAGAGGAAAAATCGATTTATGCCAACGCCAACCGATATGTGCTCGCCCCTACCGGATCCAACCTGGTCGTCCAGGATAATGACCGCATCGGCATCATTAAAATTAATCCGGACCAGAAAATCGATAAAGCCTTGCGCACCGCAGAAATGACCATGTCCCTGGTTCCTAAGGCAGAATGGACCCAGTTGTTCAACGACACCTGGAGAAGGTACCGGGATTTCTTTTATGATCCCGGTATGCAACAAGTCGACTGGCCCGCGATGAAAACCCGCTATGGAAGTCTCCTTCAGGATGCCATCACGCGACTGGATGTGACCAATATTCTCATTGAACTGATCTCCGAACTGAGCGCCGGGCATACCTATGCCGGGGGAGGGGACATGGAACAAGTGGAATTCCGTCCTACCGGCTTTCTCGGTATTGACTGGGCCCTGGACCAGGGTGCATATAAAATAAAAAGGATTGTCCGTCCTGCAGCCTGGGACAATGAGGTGAGATCTCCCTTTGACCGCCCGGGCATCGATGTAAAGGCAGGCGATTATATTTTTTCGGTTAACGGCATAACCATCGATCGCGCGAGGGATCCTTACGCCGCCTTTGAAGGCCTCGCAGGGCGGGTGGTTTCCCTGCGGATCGGCAAAACGGCCAATGCGGCGGAAGCGAAAGAAGTCATTGTGGAAACCCTGAATCCCCAGCAGGAGGGCCGCCTTCGCCATCTCGAATGGATCGAATCCAACCGTAAGGCCGTGGACCTGGCTTCCAACGGCAATCTCGGCTATATGTATATGCCCAATACCACCACTCAGGGTCAAACCGAACTGCTTCGGCAGTTTTATGCCCAGGTGGATAAAAAAGGATTTGTCATTGATGAACGGTTTAACGCGGGAGGCCAGTTGGGAGACCGCTTCCTGGAGATGCTCAACCGGCCTACCGTTTATTATATTGGCTGGAGAAACGGTTACGATCTGCCCATACCCACCAAAGCCAACGACGGCCCCAAGGTGATGCTGATCAACGGCTGGGCCGGGTCGGGAGGGGATGCCTTTCCCTGGGGTTTTCAGCAGTTGAAAATGGGGCCCATTGTGGGAGAAAGGACCCTGGGTATTTTGGTGGGGCCTGCTACGACACATCAACTCATCGACAACGGCACGATCACCGTGCCGGACGCCAGGTTGTTTGGCACCGATGGGAAATGGTTCGCAGAAGGCCATGGCATCGAACCGACCGTTGAAGTCTGGGATGATCCTGCTGCCTTGGCCAGGGGAAAGGATCCCCAGTTGTTGCGCGCGGTAGAGGAAACCATGAAACTGATCACCACCCATCCCCGGAAAATGCAATCCAGGCCGCCCTATGAGGACCGGACAGCGAAGGGGATTAAGGATTGAGGTGATTGGTGGTTGGTGGTTGGTGCTTGGTGGTAAGCAGAAGGCGGGGGCTGGGCCTCCTCCTTAATTATTTTAATTATTTTCATTTTTTAATTGAATTGAAAAATGCCTTTTATCGATTTTAAATCCATGGCGCCCTTAAATATATGGGAGGGCATCAATGGACCCATTGCCTATTCGGACCAATTGTTGTTTGGATATTTCACCATCGATGACGGAGCCGTGCTGCCCACGCACCAGCATCCGCACGAACAATGGAGCCATCTCATCGAGGGGGAGTTTGAGTTCAATATCGGCGGGGAAATTCTCCACATGAAACCCGGAATGTCCGCCTTCATACCCGGTAATGTGCCTCATTCCGGAAAGGCCCTCACGAAGGCCTTATTCCTGGATTGTTTTTATCCGGTAAGGGAGGATTTTGTCGAAAAGGAAAGGCAGTCGTACGAAGGGGAACGACTGGGATAACGGCCACCATAAGCCTATACAATCAGTTCGAATACCCTTTCCCGGGTGTGCCGATTGGTGGCTGTCGATCGATAATAAATGCCCGGTTCAAAGAAATAAGTTCACGACAATCTGAAGTCAGGTAAAAAAATTTGGGTTGATGCCTCCGACCTTTTAAGGGCGTATTACATCTTATTTTGACCCTTTTGCTCATAACCCTTAAAAATCCTATCAGCTCATTAAAAACTTCAGACTATGTCACAGATCAGCACTTTAAGTATCAACCTGCACACCGGTGACTTCGATGGAGCAGGTACCGATGGCGACGTGTATGTCGGCCTGGGTGGACGCGAATTCTACCTGGATACCAGTAACGATGACTTTGAGCGTAACGCTTCCAAAGTATACCAACTGGGCAGTGGAGCAAATATTCTGCATGCCGCTTACAATGACCCTAATAAGCCACAGATTAATACTGAGGACCTTGACCTTTACCCGGTTTATATCCGGTTCAATCCCAAGAACCGGGATGACCGCTGGAATTTATCATACGTGGATATTATGGTCAATGGGGCGATTGCATATCAAAGCCTGGGGTTGGACCAACAAGGCGGGATTTGGTTAGGCATCCGGTCAGGTTTGTTTTATTACCTCAAGAAACACAGGGATTCCAGGCCATAGTCATGATCAGGATATCATCCTGATGTCCGTACAAGGAAAATAGCCCGGACCGGAAAACCGGTCCAGGCTATGGATTTAGAGCAGTCTTATGTTTTACCTCCAGTATTCCGCCCGGTAATCGTCCCGGTGGAAACAACGGTCGTCATTGTAAAATTTCATGATCAGGTCGCCCTCATGGGCCCGGTATTCGATGCCCTCTCCCCGGAAGATAAATTCATTTCCTTTGCGATCAACAAATAAACCTCGGTTTCGTTCAAAAACCTCATGCCATTTTTCGCCGTGGAATTTAATCCGGAGGCTTCGCCGGCTCAGGTCTACATGGATATGGGTGCCGGTGGAATGATTGTGCCACTTGCCTTCATAAGGTTTATAGAACCCGTTCCATCCATCCCGGTCATTGGTCCAGCCACCCCTATCCCGTTCATTCCATCCGCCTCCCGCATTTCCGGGACGGTCACCCCAACCCCGGTCGTTCCGCCCCGGATCCCTCCAATTCCCGCCGGAAGGACTGCTGTTCCGGGTATAATGATGGGCAATCCCCCTGCCCGGAGCATTCCATTCCAGGCCTGAGCCGTTAAAGTAATATACATTGCCCCGGTTGTCCCTGTACCGGTTGTTTTCAAAGCGGTTGTATAATTCCCAGTGGTCAGGTTCCCGGTCGGGATTCCTGACCTTGATGCTCTTCGTGGTGTACATGACTTCAATGTTTGAATGGTGGTCTGCGCAGTACCAGTAACCATCAAGGTCACCGGCAACGATCGCTACGGTAAAGAGGGAAAAAAGAAAGCTGGTAAAAATCCTGGTTTTCATGGTACAGTGGTTTATTGGTTTAAAATCAAACTGTACTAATTTGACTGAAGGTCAATGTTAAGTAGGGTTAAACCGGGGTTAAATGGTGGTTAAACTGTCCTGACCGAGCGAACTGGCCAGCTGGCCAACTGCTTTACTGTCCAACTGGTTTATTTGCAAACTGGTTTACTTGTAAACTAGCTAACTAGCTAACTAGCTAACTGGTTAACTGGTTAACTGGTTAACTGGTTAACTGGTTAACTGACTAATTGTTTCACAGGCGCCGGATTCCTATCCTTAAAAAACAGGAAGAAGAAAATCAAAACCACCGCCGCAATCCCTGCCGGTACCAGCCATACCCCGGTCCAATTGGTCAGCGCGTCCGCCCCGGCGCCGGTAGTGTACTTATCCTTGACCACTCCGGAAAGGACCGAACCGATGAACATGCCCACTCCATAGGTGGCCAGGGAGATCAGGCCCTGGGCCTGGGACTTGATTTTGTCGCCTGCTTTCTTATCGGTATAAATCATGCCGCTTACAAAAAAGAAATCGAAACAAATGCCGTGCAGAAGGATGCCGGCGTACAGCATCCATTCATTGCTTCCCGCATTGCCATAGCCGAAAAATACAAACCGGAAGATCCAGGCAACCAGGGCAATGATCAGGATGTTTTTAATGCCAAAACGGCTGTAAGCCAGGGGCAGAAGCAGCATAAATAGCACTTCGGAGGCCTGCCCGAGGGACATTTTGTTTTCTACAAAAAAGGTCAGGGGCAGGGCCTGACCCGGGTTGGCGGCCATGAAGGCGGCCTTGTAATAATCCGTGATGGACGGATTACCCAGGGCATAATAAAACGATAAGGGGATGCAGATGAGGATCGATGCAATGAAAAAGATCAGGAATGAACGATCCTTAAACAACACAAACGAATCTTTTCCGATGACCTGGCCCACACTGACCGGCCCGCTGATGGTTGGCGGGGTATTAGGCAGGGTAAAAGAAAAGAGGCCAATGCCCAAGGCGGTAATCATGGAAACATAAAAGATGGTGGCCTTATCTCCCCAGCCCATAAATCCAACCAGGTTGGTGACGGCGATCCAGGCCAGGGTGCCCAGTACCCGGATGGGTGGAAATTCTTTTTCGGGATCCTTCATCTGCCTCATGGAAATGGAACTGGTCAAGGCGATCGTGGGCGCAAACGTCAGGCAGTATATCAGCATCACGAAATAAAAGGCATTGTACTCTTTGATCTGGGTGAGTGCGTACAACAGTACCGCGCCCAGGATATTCAGGACGCCCAGGACCTTCTGGGCAGCGAAAAACCGGTCTGCCAGCATCCCAATGAAAAACGGGGAAATGATCATCGCGATGGAAAAAGTGGCATAAATATTACCCACCTGGGCCCCCGTGAAATTGATGGCGAACAAATACTTGGACAATTGGCCATACCAGGCCCCCCATACGACAAACTGCAAAAACATCATTACAGAAAGCTGTATCCGGACTGAATTCTTCATTGAGTAAAAATAGATTGAATGTTTGATAATTTATAATGCTTGCACCGGGCTTCCCACAGGGATTTTGACCCTCACCGGATTGCCTGTTCGAACTTATCTTTGCACCATGAGCGTCATCGAAATCAAGGTACCCAACATGGGTGAATCCATCACCGAGGTCACCCTTTCCAAATGGCTAAAAAAGGAAGGCGACCTGGTCAAAATGGACGAACCCATCTGTGAATTTGAATCGGATAAGGCCACCCTGGACCTTCCCGCCGAAGCCGCCGGCAAACTGCATATCCTGGTACCGGACGGCTCCGATCTGAAAATAGGAGCCGTGATCGCTCAAATCGATACCGCCCATACCAGCGCTGCGCCTTCCCCGGTTCAGGCTGCCGAACCGGCAAAAACCGAAACTCCCGCCCCTTCCGCAGTTCGGGAAAACAAATCGTCCGAACCCATCGCTTCGCCGGCCGCGGCTAAAATCATCCGCGAACAAGGCATCCCGTCCACTGAAATCGCAGGCACAGGCAAAGCGGGCCGGATCACCAAGGCGGATGCCTTACAGGCCGTTTCCCGGGAACAGGAAACCAAGCCCGTCCCCAGCGAAGCCAAGGCCGGGCAGGCCCCGGACAAACCCGTTTCCCTTGAACCGGGCAAACCAAGCGCCTCCTTTTCCCGTTCGGAACGCCGGGAAAAAATGTCCCGTATGCGCCGCACCATTTCCAGGAGACTGGTGAGCGCCAGGAATGAAACAGCCATGCTCACTACCTTCAATGAAGTGGACATGACGGAGATCATGGCCTTGCGTAATAAATACCAGGATGCCTTCGTGGCCCGGTACAGCATAAAACTCGGTTTTATGTCGATCTTCGCCAAAGCCTGCAGCAAGGTCTTACTGGAGATGCCCGAAGTGAACGCCTTCCTGGACGGGGAAGAACTCGTATACCATGATTATACGGATATCTCCATCGCGATTTCCACCCCCAATGGCCTCGTAGTGCCCCCGGTAAAAAATGTCGAATCCCTGAACTTCCATGAAATAGAATTTAAGATCAAGGAACTGGCCGACAAGGCCCGGGCGGGAAAACTCAGCCTGGATGAACTGAGCGGGGGCACTTTCACCATTACCAATGGGGGGATATTCGGTTCCATGATGAGTACCCCGATTCTCAATGAACCCCAATCCGCCATCCTGGGCATGCACGCCATCCTGGACCGTCCCGTCGCGGTGGCAGGGGAGATCAAAATCAGGCCCATGATGTACCTCGCCCTTTCCTATGATCACCGGGTGATTGATGGTTCGTCTTCGGTCACCTTTTTAGTCAAGGTGAAAAAATTGCTCGAAGACCCGGTCAGCCTGCTTTTGAATCTTTGATTCAAAGGATGGTCAGACGAATGACCTGTAAGCGGTTTCCGTTATTATATTGTATAAAGCAGGGGCCTGCAGGCAAATCCTGATCTATATACATTTTCCCATCCCTGAAGATCCGGAGCAGGCGGCCTTGGATATCGAACAAATGCAGGCCAGGGTTTTTAATATCTGCATTCAGGAATATTGAATTCCCGCGGTGTACAGGATTGGGATATACGGCAATCGAAGAAGCGGTATTTAGGTTTGCCACCGGGGTGGATCGGACATCCAGTAAATATTTCCAAACCGGCTCATAAAGGGAAATGCCATCCTTCCTGGGCATCTGGTCATCGAGAATGGTCGAACCGTGTATATGCCCCGCAGGCAAGGATTGGGAACTGATCAATTGATGGGAAGAAAGATAAGGAGGCGGGTTGGTTTCTACGTTCACCGGGGGGCCATATTTGCCCAGGCCGAGGCTGTCCCAGATTTCACGCTGGAAGGCATATTCATCGGCGGTGTGGGCAAAGGCGAAGATCTCCGATTTCCCCGTTTTCCATAGTCCGCTTTGAAACCAGGCCGGGGGCAGGTAATAATGAAGGTTAAAATCTTTCGGACCGGAAAAACAAATCACCCGGTGCACCTGGTGATATTTCGCAACGGCCAGGGCGTGGCCGGCGCCGTCCGAATGTCCTGTCCAGATGGTGGAGGAATACCTGATCTGGTCCGGTCCCTCTAAAAACTGGTTCCATTCTTCTTCAGGGTATTTCAATTCCAATACTTGGAGCAGATTTACCAGGCGGTGAAGGATGTTTTCGCCGGAGTCAATCTCAATCTGGGGGGCCCGGTTGTTCCCATCAAATAATTCAAGGTGGAAATTCTCGTAGCAATTGGCGTCCGTGGAGTGTTCACAACTGCTGTACATGTTTGAGATGCCCGGATAAGCCAGGCTGATGACCCGATAACCGGATTGGGCCGCCAGGGTGCAAAACGCCGAAGAGCGGCCGGTCTTGTCAAAACTGGCAGGCAAATGAACCAGGAGCAGCCTGTTTCCGGTGACCAAAGGATCCATAAATACGGAATGGGAATCCCTTGACTGTGGATCCATGCCGCCGGCATAGACCGTCCGCATCCGGACCTGGGCATCAGCGGTGACTGAACACCAAAGGACGGAAAATAGTACCGTCAAGCCTTGCATAACCCCTGGCAGTGAAAAAACCATAATGAAAAAACGATCCGGAGTACGAAAAAGAGACCGCTTGGCCGGTAATTTCATTCGCATACTATATAAATAATTTTTTCATATATGCTTTTCAATTTATCTACAATCGTTTACATTTACTATCCCTGACTGGCGGCATGGCGCCGCAACCGCTCGAATTGTAAAAAACTAAAATCAAGGATATGAATAAACTTAGGTTATTATTTTTTGTGCTGCTGTTGTCCGTTGCGGGCATACTGCAAGCGCAGACCATCACCGGTATGGTCAAGGCAGGGGAAGACGGGTCCCCCCTCACCGGCGTCACCATCCTGATCAAAGGCACCAATACGGGCTCCGTATCCGATGTGGATGGGCGGTTTTCCATTGAGGCCACTCCTCAAAGCATCCTCGTGTTCAGTTATGTGGGTTATCAGACCCTCGAGGTAGCGGTGGGAAACCAGACGAATCTGGAAGTGACTATGGAATCCACCGTAGAGAGCCTGGGAGAGATCGTCGTGACCTCCCTGGGTATCCGCAAAGAGGCTAAAAAACTGGGCTATGCTACCAGTACGGTGACCAAGGAACTGGTTGCGGAAAACAGGTCCCCCAACTTTATCAACTCCCTTCAGGGCAGAGTTGCCGGGGTGAATATTTCTTCCCTGGGTACGGGCCCCGGGGGAACTTCGAAAATCAGGATACGCGGTCAATCTTCCATCGCGGGCCAAAACAATCCATTAATTGTTATTAACGGGGTGCCCATTGACAACACCAATTTTGGATACAATCCCGGCAATGCCGGCGCAGATAATTCCATAGGCCTTCGGGGCGGCGGGGTCACCTCCGATGGGGGGGATGGTTTGAGCAGCATCAACCCGGATGATATTGAAAGCATGACCATTCTGAAAGGGGCCACGGCGGCAGCTTTATATGGATCCAGGGCCAAGGACGGGGTCATTATGATCACCACCAAGACCCGCGGCGATGCCAAATCGAAAGGCATCGGGGTAACCTTCAATTCCAATTACACCAACGACACTCCATTGGATTTTACGGATTATCAGTACGAATATGGCCAGGGTGAAAACGGGGTGCGGCCCACTACACCCAACCCGACTTCCGGACAATGGTCTTTCGGGGAAAAATTTCAACCGGGAATGACTCAGGTTTTATTTGATAATGTAACGGTGCCTTATGAGCCGGTGTTCGATCGGATCAAAAAATTCTTCCGGAACGGACAGAATTTTGCCAACACCCTTACCCTTTCATCCAGCAACGAAAAAGGAGGTTTCAATCTTTCTTTTAATAATACGGAAAACCAGGGCATCATTTCTAACAACAGTTTAAATCGTAAAATTCTGAACCTGGGTTTTGCCTATGATTTGTCGAAAAAACTCAGTTTTTCAGGAAGCGCAAATTATTCTAAAGAAAAAAACAACAACCCTCCAAACATAGCCAACCAGGACAACTCCATTCCGACTTCCTTATACAACCTGGCCAACAGCATGCCGCTGGAATTACTGGATGCTAAAAAATACAATGCCCAGGGAAATGAATTTATCTATTCCAGGTTTATGAACCGGACCAATCCTTATTGGACCTTGGCCGAACAGTTCAACCATGTCGTCCGGGACCGCTTGTACGGCAACCTTACCCTGAAATACAACCTCACCCCCTGGTTGAGCATCCAGGGCCGGGCAGGACAGGACTACTGGACCCGCGACCAGGACTACAACAATTTCCCAACCGGTCATGCCTCATTGGCTGCCGCACCCGTGGGGTTTGTCAATGGATCGTTTACCCAGGAATCCCGCCGTTTCCGGGAGACCAATATGGACTTGTTGATTTCCGCCAGCAGGGAATTCGGCGATTTTGGAATTGATCTTACTGCAGGAGGCAACAAAATGTACCGCCGGGCGGACCAAAACAATGTATTTGTCCAGGACTTCGTCGTACGCGGTTTATATACAGTAGCCAATGGCCGGGTGAAAGATCCGATCTATTCCCTGTCCGAGCGTGCCGTAAATTCAATATACGGTTCAGCGGACGTCTCCTATAAACGGATCTTGTTCCTGAACGGAACCCTGAGGAACGACTGGTTTTCAACCCTTTCACCGGCAAACCGGAGCATACTTTATCCTTCCGTTTCGGGAAGTTTTGTGTTTTCAGATGCTTTCAGCGGCATGCCCAGCTGGCTCAGTTTTGGAAAACTGAGGCTGGCTTATGCGGAAGTAGGTTCGGATACGGACGTAGGTCCTTACGCCAACAATTTATTTTACGGAGTCAATGCCAACCTCTTCCCGAACCCGTCCGGGGCGCTCCAGCCCATAGGGGGAGCTTCGGGTAATGTTTTACCCAATGCCAATCTCCGGCCCATGCGCACCTCTGAAAAAGAAGCGGGCCTGGAATTAAAATTATTCCAAAACCGGGCCGCCCTGGATTTTGCCGTCTACCAGAAAATTACGGAGGACCAGATCGTTTCGGCACAGATTTCCGACGGATCGGGTTTCACCAATACCCTGATCAACAGCGGGACAAGCCGCACCAACGGATTCGAAGGATTATTAAACCTCGTTCCGATTAAAAGCGGTGGTTTCCAGTGGGATATCACGTTTAACGGATCTTTCAATAAAACCAAGGTCCTCAAACTGCTTACCGACACCGAAGGGGAAAGGATTACCGTAGGCACCCACGTATTCAACGGTGAACTCAGGCAGGTCGTTGGACAGGAAATGGGGCAGATTTATGGTTTCGGATACCGGCGGGACGCCCAGGGCCGAAAGATCTTCGGCGGCAACGGGATCGCCCTGCGCACCCTCGATCTGATTTCTTTCGGATCTGCTTTGCCCAAGTGGACGGGAGGGATCAACAATGGATTTACATTCAATGATTTCAGTTTTTCCTTCCTGATCGACTTTAAACTGGGCAATAAAATGCTGTCAGGTACCAATTTCAACCTGACCAGGCATGGTCTGCACAAGCAGACCCTGGCAGGCCGCGATGGTATCGTCGGTGACGGAGTAAATGAGAAAGGAGAGGTCAACACGGTCAAGGCCAATATCCAACCTTATTGGGAGGTCGTGCGCTCCCTGGCCCTGATCGAACCGGTCATCTACAATGGAGGATACTGGAAACTGAGGCAAATCACCGCCAGTTACGATCTCACCAAATTCATCCCCAGCTCTGTTCCGATTTCAGGAGTTAAGCTGAGTTTTGTGGCCAACAACGTGTTGATGCTTAAAAAATGGGTGCCCAACATCGATCCCGAATCCTTTGGATATACTTCCGATAACCTGGTGGGAATGGAATCCACGGGCTTGCCCACCACGAGAAGCATTGGTTTTAATCTTAATGTCAAATTCTAAAAATGAAACGCATCATGAAAAATTATATAAAACTTCTATTCCTGACACTCAGCCTGGTGATCGTTTCTTGTGACGACGGCTTTGACGAACTGAACATCAATAAGAATGCCGCCACGGCGATCAACCCCGCTTTTATCCTGAATAACGCGGTGATCAGCGCCTCCTACAGCAACGTGACCATCATTTATGAGATCGGCATCGTCCAGCAGATGGTATCCCCAAACTCGGGGGTGTTGACCGGAGCCAATTTCAACCAGGACAACCGGGACGCGACCAATCAAAACTGGGTCCGGGGGTACCGTAACGTCATCCGAAATACAACGGATGTGATTCGCCAAACCTCTGAACAGCCAAACCGCAGCAACCTGCTGAATATGGCCAAAATCCTTCAATCCTTTGCCTTCATGGTCTTGACGGATTCCTATGGTGAAGTTCCCTATTTTGATGCCGGCAAAGGATACAGCGATCAGATCACCCTGCCCAAATACGATGCCCAGCAGGCCATTTATGCCGACATCATCAAAACCCTGACCGAAGCCACCGCCGCCCTGGATGCTTCCAAACCCATCGAAACGGCCGACATCATGTACGGGGGTGACGTCGCTAAATGGAAAAAGTTTGGATATTCCTTATTGCTGAGGGCGGGTATGCGCCTTACAAAAGTGGATCCCACCCTGGCCCAGGCCACGGTGCAAAAAGCGGTAGCCGGGGGATTGATGACCTCCAATGCGGATAATGCCTATACCCGGCACGATGCCAATTATACCAATGCCATCGGACAATGGATGAACAGTACTGAAGCGGCGAACTCTTACATCGGCGCCCCGTTTTTGGATCACCTCAAAAGGACCAAAGATCCCAGGCTTAAGGCTATTGCCGTCCGCTATGTAGGAGCCAAATCAGGACCCGAACAGACCGCCGCCAGGGCCAACAGGGATACTGCCGTACAAATTGGCATGCCTTTCGGATATGACAATAATGGAATTGCCGCCCAGGCGGCCGCGAGGGGCCTGGCCAGTTTTTATGATTTCAGCCAGGTGGATCGCACCCGTTTTGGGAAAAATACGGCTCCCATGTTTTTTGTCACCTATTCGCAAACCTCTCTCTTGCTCGCTGAAGCCATTCAGAGGGGTTGGGCAAGCGGATCCGCCGCCGATTCCTATAAAAACGGGATTAAAGCCCATATGGATCAATGCGCGATTCACGATGCCAATTCCGCTGTCCCTACCGAAGAGGCGGATGCGTATATCGCTGCCAACCCTTATGATCCCGCAAAAGGACTGGAGCAAATCAATACCCAATACTGGATTTCATCTTTTATGAACGGACCGGAAGCCTTTGCCAATTTCAGAAGGTCCGGTTATCCGGCCCTGATGCCGAATCCCTTTCCTGGTAAAGGAATCAAGGGCGATTTTATCCGCAGGCTGACCTATCCCAACTCGGAGATTTCCGTGAACAGCACCAATGTTCAGGAAGCCATCTCCAGACAGGGAGCGGACGACCTGGATACCCGGGTATGGTGGGATAAACAATAATATCCTGTACCCAAAATATTCAAAAGCCAGCTGGTGAACTCCGGCTGGCTTTTCTTTTTCAACCTCAACCTCAACCTCAACCTCAACCTCAACCTTAACCTTAACCTTAACCTCAACCTTAACCTTAACCTTAACCTCAACCTCAACCTCAACCTCAACCTCTCCCAAGTCCTCGGGACCTATCCCCAACCCAAATCCTCCCCTCCAATTCATATTTCGTCCTACCTTTGCCCCTCCATGGAAGGAACCATAAGAAGCGCCTCTTCGATTCAAAGAAGGTCCCTGATTACCATTTTTACCGTCCTGATCGTCCTGGTGCTCGATCAATGGCTTAAGATCTGGGTCAAAACCAATATGGAATATGGTTCAGAATTCAGGATCCTGGGACTGGATTGGGCCAGAATCCATTTTGTGGAAAACGAAGGCATGGCTTTTGGCATCTCCCTGGGCGGCAATACGGGAAAACTCCTGTTGAGCTGTTTCCGGATCCTGGCGGTCGGCTTTCTCATCTACATCATTTATAAACTGGTCCGTTCCCGGGAATCCACCGGCCTGCTGGTCTGTTTTTCCCTTATTCTGGCCGGGGCGATCGGCAATATCCTGGATTCCGCTTTTTACGGCCTTATTTTCACGGAGTCCTATTACCAGGGAGGCCTGGCTGAATACAATCCATCCAAGGGCTATGCGCCGTTTTTATTTGGCCGGGTGGTAGACATGTTTTATTTCCCGCTGATCGATACGTACTGGCCGGAATGGATGCCCCTGTTGGGTGGCAAATCTTTCCAGTTTTTCAGACCGGTATTCAACGTCGCGGATGCCGCCATCTCTTCCGGGGTGATCGCCCTCCTTCTTTTCTTCCGGAGTTTTTTCAAAGCCCCGCATGAAGAAATGATCCATGCCAAACCCGAAGCCCGGGCTGAAGACAGCCTTGTTGTGGATGGACAGGAGAAGCAGGCAGAACCTTCCGCCCTGATACCGGAGGTCGCATCCGACGACCAGAATCTGCCGGATCTCCAGGCGACCGATCAAGACCAGCCGGAAGGGGATAAAACAGAAGAGGCTTGATTTTCTCCAAACGGACCCGCAAAACAGAGCAGGCAGACCGGTTTTAAAAAACGAAAAAAGCTGAAAACCACTGAGGTCTTCAGCTTAGATTCGGGGGGATATAAAAAGGGGGGGGATTTTATTTTCCCATAAAGTTGTTGATTGCCTTTACGGCATTAGCTACTTTCTGGTAATCGATCTGGTAATGTTTGAACTTCCCGTCTTTGTTGTTGTCCACCACCCCGGCACCCCTTAGGATTTTCAGATGCTGTGAGGTGATGCTTTGCTCTATTTTCAGGGAGTTGTAAATCTTGTTTACATTGATCACTTCGTGGCGGTCAATGAATTCTAAAATTTTCAACCGGAGGGGGTGAGCAAGGGCCCGGAGCAGTTCAGAGGAATATTGTAGTTTTTCCTGATCGAATGTAACCTTAGTCTTCTTCATAATTACATCTTTAGTAGGTCAATGAATATCTAGCAGAACAAATATGATAATTAGTTTTAATACCACAAAGAAAATATTAAAAAAATTTATTATTTGTAATTCATTCTACTTTATTTGTAAGCAATCCGGGCTAAAAATGGCCTTAAAAACAAAAAACCAATGGATGTAATCCATTGGTTTTCAATATTATAAAATAATATAATTAATTCTTTGATTTAGCCCACTAGCTCTTCGATCAATTTTGAAATTTGATTCAACCTTTCTTTATCCAGGGAGTAATAGATAAACTTGCCCTGGCGGTCGGTGATCACCACGCCCGCCCGGCGGAGGATGGCCAGGTGCTGGGAGGCCACAGACTGTTCAAGCCTGAGTTTGATATAAATATCCGTCACGGTCATATTGTCGCTTTCTTCCAGTACTTCGATGATGCGCTGCCGCAATTTGTGGTTTACCGCACGTAAAACCAAAACGGCACGGCGCAGATCGGTGTAGTCGAGCTGAATGTCTTTGGGGCCCTTCTTCAGCGTAACAATTTCTTGTTTTTGTTTTTTCATACTCCTCAGGTTTATGGTTCAAATGATGTTTGAATACACGGAGTTAAACCAAAACCGTACCAACTTTTATCTATTGAATTGAAAATGACCCAAATGTATTTTAACCGGGAGAAAATATTTATATGCTTTATTTATATATGTAAGAATATTCATCTGGTTTTCAGGTATTTATTAACGTTTTCTTGTAATTCGGAACTTTAAGATATTCCGGAACAGCATAGGCCAGATTTTCAAACCGGCTCAAATTAAATTGGTCAAGCCCGGGCTTGATCATGTACCGGGCATCCGCCTCGGCGGGTCCGAAATTTAACCGTTCATGGGGCTTTAGTATGGTCTTTGCCTTTACAGAGCCATCCCCGAACAGGTGGACGGAATAACCCTTTTCCAACCATTCATCCAGGCTACCGGGGCTCAGCACCAGGGATTCAGGCCCCGCGATCACCTGCCATCCCGGGCCGTAAACAGCCATATACACCTCATCCCGCCGGGCGTCGATCATGGGAACAAACAAGGAAAAAGGTCCGGGCTCCCCCCCGCTATGTGCCATGGCCAGCAGCGTTGGAACGCCGATCAGCGGCTTCGCCAGCCCAAAACAAAGGCCTTTGGCTGTGGACAGCCCCACCCGCAGACCGGTATAGGAACCAGGGCCCCTGCTGTAACAAACGGCATCCAGGTCTTTGAGGCCCACTGATGCCTTCTGCCTGGCGCTTTCGATCATCAGAGGCAGCCATTGAGCATGCTTTCTCCCCTGCCGCTCCTGTTCGTTTGACAGCAGGTGCGGGCCCTTGCTGATCGCTATCGAACAGACCTCGGTACTTGTTTCAATATGCAGGAGAAGGGCATCCGGGGTCATTTTATTTTTTTTTCAGCAAGGCTTCATACCGGGTGGGGTCGCCCAAAAGCCTTATGGCTTCCTGGATCTCCATATCCACCTGGAGAGCCTTCTCAATTTTTCCTTTTTGTAAATAATATCTCGGGATGATCTCCTTCTCGAGATGCCTTGAAATCAGGTCCCGGTGTTCGTCCAGCAATTTGCCCGGATCCTGGATGAGTTTGGATTGCAGGGCCTGTACATCTTCCCGGATCCTGGACCAGGATTCCTCCGTGGACGCTTTGGCCCGGAACGCCTCCAGGGCCGATTCGGCAGAAGAAGTAAAATCAAAGCCGGATTCCCTGTAAAATTTCTTGAAATCGTCGTATTCCGTAAAACTGAACTCCCGAACCGGCTTGATCGATGGGTGTGCCAGGTTGTAATGGGTTGCATACTTAAAGGGCAGCTGTTTTTCGATCATCTGTTTCAGGATTTCAGGTTGTTTACCGGCATCGATCACCACATCCGGCCGGATTCCTCCCCCATCCAGCACTTTGCGCCCTCCCCTGGTTTTGAATTCCGCCCGCAGGGAATCGGGTATATTTTTCGGTTCCCCGTTTTCATATTCAACGGCCTGGATGCACCGGCCGCTGGGTATATAATATTTTGCCGTGGTCAGTTTGACCTGGCTGTTGTACCCGATCTCCCGGGTATTCTGCACCAGGCCCTTTCCATAGGTTTGCTGGCCCATGACCACCCCGCGGTCGAGGTCCTGGATCACCCCCGAGACGATTTCCGAAGCGGAAGCGGT
>Ga0209096_1002466_pt1 | contig 17876 bp, 17 predicted proteins | sample AD_UKC034_MetaG_FD_184407 | JGI IMG/M metagenome (GOLD analysis project Ga0209096, IMG submission 184407) | Active sludge microbial communities of municipal wastewater-treating anaerobic digesters from USA - AD_UKC034_MetaG (SPAdes) (version 2) | ecosystem: Engineered > Bioreactor > Anaerobic >... | reverse complement strand
TGCCGGATCATGCAGCATGGCACAGGCGATGCCCAGTCTCTGCTGCATGCCTTTAGAAAAGGCGCCTACCCGCTTGTGGCGGTCGTCGTAAAGACCGACCTTGTTGAGAATTTCTTTCTTGCGGTCTTCGCTGGCTGCGATATTGAGCAATCTGCCTGAAAAGTCTACGATTTCGCTGGCGGTAAGAGTTTCATAGAACACCGGTTTTTCAGGGCAGAAGCCGATTTTGTTAAAAGCCGCGGCATCGATGGGAGCCCCGAAAAGCTCTATGGTGCCAGAATCAGGCTGAATCAGGCCGAGAGCAGCTTTGATCGAAGTGGTTTTTCCCGCACCATTCAGACCGGCAAAACCATAAATCTGCCCGGCGCAGAGAGTCAGGCTGACATTGTCGATGGCGGCCCGTCGGCCCTGAGCTTCTTTTGATGAACCTGGCGCGAGTGCGTAGCTCTTGGAGACATTCTTGAGCTCTAAAACAGTTTGCGTCATAAATATCACCAACTATTATCACAAAGTATTACCTAATAGTTAGCACTGTGCCGTCGCAATGTCAACAACCTTCTCGCAGGCTTTGTCGACTGTTGATGCTCAGGGATTGTTAAACTCATGACAGCGGACTGCCGATAGTATTTCAGGGCCAGATATATTCTGGGGAGGTTTGCTATTAGAAACACTTTGCGACAACTGCTGCTGCTTCTGATCATCGGCCAGATCTTTCTGGTAGGTGCGGTGATGCAGACTGAAGAGGTCGTCTATAAAGACGCAGAGGACTGGAGCGTTGAAGATTCGCGGCAGTTCGACATGCGTGGTCCGGCAGTTTCTGGCAAAGATTCAGATATTGAGCAGCTCAGTGAAGATCAGATGCCTGAGCCGGAGAGTGAACCAGAAGATATCGTCATACAGCCAGAGATTCTTTCGGTAAGATTCAGAACTGAAGAGGCTTTTGAGATTGCTGAATTCGAGCTTTCGCAGAGCGTCAAGGTGCTCAGACGCTCGCAGGGCGGTAAACTTCTGCGTATGCGGATTATGCCAGGTCTTCGCAAAATCGATCCACAATTCCTTGAACAGCTTCAGAAGAAGTTCAATAAATTTACTGTACATCAGACCAACAAGTATTCAGAAATGGTCTTTGCCGCCCGGGGTCGTATCGGTGATCCTTATACCGCATCCGAGACTTCTGGATTATTCAGAGTTTGCGTGCCATATCAACTGGAAAAGGCAAAATTCGCTCTGACCGCCGGAGAAAAGGTGGTTGACGGCGTTACCTATTATCGTGACCGCCCGAAAACCGGCGCCGGCTGTACAGATGCACATGTTCTCAGAATCGAGCCCTTTTCAAGACTGACCAGAGTTTTTCCTGTACTGGCACATGAGGGTATTGCGCAGAAGGAAACACTGTCCTCGATGGCGAAGCGTTATAACGCCATCGCCGGCATAAATGGCGCTTACTTTACGCCGCGTGGCGACCCCATCGGCACTTTGATCATCGATCGTCGTCTCATCAGCTCGCCACTCTATAGACGTTCGGTTTTCGGGGTGAGTGAAGATGATACTTTGATTTTTGGTAATCCCGACTTTTCAGGCACCTTGCGGGCAGGTGATATGTCGATTGGCATCGATGCGGTTAACCAGCCTCGTCGCGGCGATCAGCTCGTCGTTTATACTCCAGAATACTCGCGCAGCACGCTGACACCTGAACGCGGTATCGAAATCGTTCTGGTTAAAGGCAAAATCGTGGGAATTCACGCTAACGATGCTCTGATTCCGCCTGATGGCGTGGTGGTGTCAGCCGGTGGCGAAAAAGCCGAACTGCTCAAGTCTCTCAAGCTTGGGCAGACTGTGTCTCTCGATTATTCTATCGATAAGCCCTGGGATACGATAAGACATGCTGTCTGTGGCGGGCCACGCCTGGTCAGCGACGGTCGCAGAGATATCAACGGGCGTGAAGAAAAGTTCGACAATTCGATCATCAATGGTCGGCATCCGCGAACTGCTGTCGCATTAACTTTTGATGGAGATCTGTTGATGATTGTTGTAGATGGCAGATCTAAACGTAACTCTGGTATGAAGCTCGATGAACTCGCAGATTACCTGCGTGTTCTCGGTGTTCGCCACGCCATCAACCTCGATGGTGGTGGTTCTTCTTCGATGATTGTCAAAGGGCGCATCGTTAACTCGCCTTCAGATGGCAGTGAACGCCGAATTTCCAACGGCATTCTAATTACCAGCCGCTGAAAAAAATATTGCCTCAATAATAATCGGACAAATTGCTGTTGCCCGTCTTCAAGTTAGGCGGTATCATGCCGATACATTACCGACCAGGTGTTTTTTGACATCATGGCGGGCATTGTTTTTTTGCGCAGTTCATCTGACAGAACGGACAGGCACAGGTTAGACCTGTTGTGTAATGTTTAAGGACTCAGTTGTGAAAATGGGACTTTTTATCAAGTTTGCTGAAAAAAGGCTGATCGGTCGTTTTTCTTTTATTCTGGCGTTTATGTTTATGAACATCTGCCAGTCTTTTGCTGGCAGTGTCGATATTATGCAACTCAAAGACGTTAAAATCGGCATGCGGGGTCTTGGCAAAACTGTGATTCAGGGCCGTAAAATCGAGACCTTTGAAGTCGAAGTTCTTGGCATTCTTTCCAACAACAAGGTTAACGAAAACCTGCTGATCAACGGTAAGTCGATTCTGGTAAAGGTCAGCGGTGACGTGATTCGTCGCGCTGGCGGCATTGCAGCCGGTATGAGCGGCAGCCCGGTTTACATCGACGGTAAACTTGTCGGTGGCATCAGCTCTGGCTGGATCATGACCGATCACACTGTCGGACTGGTGACACCGATCGAAGAAATGCTCGAAATCTGGAGTTATCCCGAGCTGGCCTGTGTACCAGACAGTCCCCGCTACTGGCAATTGGAAAGCCCGGTCAAAATTGGTGATAAAACTTTTTCTGCCGTGTGGGAAGTTGCCTGCGACCAGCCTGACAGCCTGATACAGCCGGCTGCCGACGAACTGGTTATGCGCCAGGCCGCCGCCGAAGTGTATGTCGATGGTCTTGGCGGTCGCGCGGCTGAAGTTCTCAAAAGCAAAATGAAGCGCAGTAACATAAAAGTTGCTCAGAAAGACATGCCGGGCAGTAATTCCGGTGATCTCAGTGACGAAAAAATTGAGCCGGCGAGCTACGAACCCGGATCTTCGATCGGAATTCAGCTGGCCCGCGGCGACATAAATCTCACGACGCTTGGCACGCTGACTCATCGCAGCGAGCATCGCATTCTCGCTCTGGCACATCCTTTTCTGAAAAAGGGCAGTGTTGCCCTTCTGATGACTGGCGCTTACATTCATCATTCATTTTCCAGCGTCGAAATGCCATTCAAGATCGGTGTGCCGACCGAAATGCTCGGCATTATCACCCAGGACCGCGAAAAGGGAATCAGCGGCGAAATCGGTCGCTTCCCCGAAATGGTGCCAGTGCAGATCGATGTGCTCGACAAGAATCTGCAGGTAACCCGCAGCATCAATTACCAGATTGTCAGAGATCCTGCCGTGTTCAGTATGGTTCTCGAATCAACGCTTGTGCAGGCTCTCGAAGGTGTTATCGACCGCGCCGGAGCCGGCACGGCTCTGATGGGTATTTCTCTCGACTGTGCCAATACCTCAGGTGAACAGTATAACTTCAGGCGTGAAAACATGTTCTATTCGCGGACTGATATCGTGCAGTCATTGATTGCAGAAGTCAGCAGTCTGATCGAAATGGTCACCGAAAGCGAGATCGAAGAAGTCATGCCAACCCGGCTGTTGCTCAAGATCGAGGTCGAGAAGCGGCGCCGCACTCTTTCAATCGAAAAGGTCGAGATAAAGAACGCACAGGTTGCCGGCGGCGGCGTGCTCGATGTCGAAATTACGCTGCGCCCATTCCGTGAAGAAAAGTTTATAAGAAAGGTCAAAATTCCGATTCCGCAGGACATCGGCAAGGAAAATCTGGTATTGTCAGTATTCGGCCTGAACATGAGGGTCGACGATGCCGATGGCGGAGCCGAAGCCAGAGACGCAAGAGCAGCGCGCGATCCTCGCAGTGAAGAAGGCCAGGCCGTCGATTTTGATTCGGTCATTCGCAGCTGGGCAAGCTCGCCCAAGAATTCGGATCTGCTCTTTCAACTGGCGGTAGAAGGCGATGAAATGAAAAAGATCAAGCTCAACGGTAAAGATCTCGAAATACAGCCGACCAACCTGGTGGTTACCGGTCGAGTCGATACAACTCTTACTCTGAGCGAAGAGTAACAGGTCACAATCAGATGCTGAACTATATCGAAAAAAAGGTTAAGGATTCACTGGATGCAATCGGCAACGTCAGCATCCTTTTCCTGCAGACAATCTACTGGACATTTCACAATCTGCGAACCGGACGTTTTGCTTTCGGCAATCTGATCGAGCAGATGTCGCGCATTGGTGTCGACTCGCTTCTTATGGTCGCCATCACCGGGGTTTCTACCGGCGCAGTTCTGGTCGTTCAGATCGGTTATCAGTTCGCCCAGATGGGTGCACAAAGCTATGTTGGTGGCGTTGTCGCTTTGTCGATGGCGCGTGAACTTGCACCGATTTTGACTTCTATCGTTGTGGCCGGTCGAGTTGGCAGCGCTATTGCCGCTGAACTCGGCACCATGAAAATTACCGAACAGATCGATGCTCTCGAAACCATGGCTACCAACCCGGTCGAATATCTGGTTGTGCCAAGGTTCTGGGGCTGTACCATAATGCTTTTCATGTTGACTATTTTTACCAACGTTGTCGGCATGATCGGCGGTTCGATCGTTGCGGTCAATCAGATCGGACTCACGCTGATTTCCTTCAAAGATTCGATTTTGCACATGCTGCAGGTTCAGGACCTCATGGGCGGCCTGATCAAGGCGACCGTTTTTGGCAGCATTATCGGAGTTATCGGTTGCTATAAGGGTTTTACCACTGAGGGTGGTGCCGAAGGCGTTGGTCAGAGCACTACCAGCGCCGTTGTCGTTTCGATCATGCTTATCCTTGCGGTCAACTACTTTTTGACGGTTGGCATCAACAATTTCTGCGTGGCTTATCTGCAATGATTATCGTTTCAAACGTACATAAAAGCTTTGGCCCGAAGCGGGTTCTCAAGGGCGTGAACCTGAAGATTTACGATGGTGAATCTCTGGTCATTCTTGGGCCTTCCGGCTGCGGCAAGAGCGTGCTGCTCAAGAACATAATCGGGCTGATGAAGCCTGACAGCGGTCAGGTGATTATCGATGGCGAAGACATCACCCGCTTTGACCAGAAACGTCTCGATGCACTGCGCATGCGCATGGGAATGCTGTTTCAGTCGGCCGCACTATTTGACTCTCTCAACGTCGAAGAGAATGTGGCTTTTGGTCTGCGTCGCCATACCAGACTGACAAACCGGGCCATTCATCATCTCGTCTCAGAAAAACTCGAGCTGGTCGGTCTGCCTGGTACTAACTATCTTATGCCTTCAGAGCTTTCCGGCGGTATGCGCAAGCGTGTCGGCCTTGCCCGCGCCATCGCCATGGAACCGGAAATCATTCTCTATGATGAGCCGACAACCGGTCTCGACCCGATTATGACCTCAGCGATCGATGAGCTGCATCTCAGTCTTAAAGAGCGCCTCGGGGTGACTTCGATCGTCGTTACTCATGATCTGAAATCAGCTTATCGAGTCTGCGACCGCATTGCTCTGCATTATGGCGGCCAGATAGTCGAAATTGGCACCCGCGAAGAAATTATCAACTCACCCAACCCCGTTGTGCAGCAGTTTATCCGTGGCGAGGCCCAGGGCCCGATGACGCTGCTGTAGAAACACAGGAGAAGCGAATGAAATCGACAACCAAAGTTGGAATCATGACTCTGATAGCAGTTGCACTGCTTTCATATATGGTGTTCGTTATTGGTGATCTCAGTTTCACCGAACAGGGCTATGAATTCGTCGTCAGCTTTTATTCTGTCAACGGGTTGAGCAAAGGTTCTACCGTGTCGATGTCGGGTGTCAAAATCGGTAAGGTCACCAGCATCGAAATTCGCGACGATCAGGTTTACGTGCATGTCTACATTCAGGATAAAAATATGCGCATCAGGCGCAAAAGCACTTTTACCATCTCGACAGCCGGCCTGATGGGGGAAAAATTCGTCGAAATCATGCCGACGCGCGATTACTCTTCGCCTTACGTCGTTAATGGCGATATCGTGCCTGGCACTGACCCGACCCGTATGGACGAGCTTTTCGAACAGGGCAACGTGCTGATTCAGAAGCTGCAGGAACTCACGGCCTCAGCCAAAGATATCATCGGCGATCCCGAGCTCAAGGAAAACACCCGCATAATGTTCAGAAATGCCAGAAACGCTTCAGACAAGATGAACGATATCATCAGTTCGGTTCAAAAGCGCTCTGATAGCATAGTTGAAAGTCTCGATAACATTCTCAAACGTGTCGATGACGAAATCATCAAGAACCGCGACGATATTCGCGCCGTCGTAGCCAATTTCAGACTGCTCAGCGACCGTCTGTCGAGTATGACCGAAGATTCGCGCACCGACATTCGCGAGATTGTCAGCAACGTGCGCAATGCTACCGACAAGCTTGACAGCATGATCGAAGAACTCAATCGCAACAACAAGATGACCGACGATCTGCGCAACATGATCGATTCGCTCAAGGATGCTTCCGACAATGCCCGCGTCATCACCCAGGAAGTCAAAGAAATCGTCGCTGACAAGGAAATCCGCAAGAAAATCAATACCGGCCTCGACGATGCTCACAAGCTTGCTCAGGCTGTCGACAAGGTTTTCCTCAACATCCGTCAGACCCGCGTCGACTTTAAATATCTGCTCAGATACCATGATGATACCGAGTCGTTCTTCTCTGACCTTACTGTCGATCTTTATCCGAGCGATAAGACCTTCTACCGCTTCGGCGTCGAAGACATCGGCGGGGCAGACGCGTTCAGCCTTATGGTGGCCCGCAGTGCCGATACTAACTTCGTTAAGCGTGGTGGTATCATCAGTTCGAAGGTTGGCCTTGGTTTTGACTACTATCTGGCTGATGTTATACAGCTTACCGCTGACTTTATCGATACTACCGATTCAGAGATCAGGCTCAAGGCCGGCTATCTGATGACTGAAAACATCAGGTTCGAGCTGCGTATCGATGACGCCATGGACAAGAGGGATGTGAATTTCGGCATTGAATATAAATTCTAATTTCTCGGTAAAATACATGCACGTGCGTGACGCGGTGCTGCAAAAGCCTCGTCTGCTGCTGGTCACCACCGGTGGCACGATCACCATGCTGCGTGCCGCCAACGGCAGTCTATACCCATGCGAAGATGCCGGCAAACTGCTCGAGCGAATACCAGAGTTGAACATGCTTGCCGACATCGACATTCTTCCTCTTGCCAGTATCGATTCAAGTGATGTTTCGCCGGCAATCTGGCTGACTATCGCTCGCGCCATCTTTCAGCGTATGAAAGAATATGATGGTTTCGTCGTGACGCATGGCACCGATACTCTGTGTTACACCGCTGCGGCTCTTTCGTTCATGCTGCAGGAATTGAGCAAACCCGTCATCATTACAGGTTCTCAGGTGCCCCTCGAAGAAATCGGTTCAGATGGGCGGGCCAATCTTATCAATGCCGTGCGTGTCGCTATTTCTGATCTGGCCGAAGTAGCGGTGGTTTTTGGATCTTTGATCATCAGGGGAACCCGTGCCAAAAAAACTTCGGTATTCGACATGCAGGCTTTCATTTCGGTCAATGATGTGCCTCTCGGTACAATCGGTCTGGCTATCAAGTTCAGCAGTTTTGCCAAAACCCGCAGCCGGCGGAAACCGCTTTTGCGCACTTCTCTTAATGAGAATGTGGCGCTGGTTCCGGTATATCCTGGTATAAAGCCAGAAATTATCGAATATATCGCGAGTTGTCACGACGGCATCGTGCTTGAAGGTTATGGCGCCGGAAACATTCCAACCGGGGAAAGATCTCTGGTTCCTGCGATCAGCGCGGCTGTCAAGCGCAATGTGCCGGTCGTCGTCTGCACGCAATGTATCGTCGGTTCTACTGAGATGGAGCTGTATCAGGTCGGTCGTGCTGCGTTGGAAGCTGGCGCTATACCGGCAATGGATATGACTCCGGAAGCGGCGATGGTCAAGCTGATGTGGGTATTGGGACAGACAGACGACATGGGTTCGATCGATTCTATGATGCAGAAGTGTTTTGTCGGCGAACTTCACGAGGTCAGCTGAATTTGAAAACATGCCCGGAATGCCATAAGCCGGTAACGGTGTCATTGCTTTACTGCACCACCTGTGGTGCCGATCTCAGTCAACCGGCAAAAGCCAGGCGCGAACGTATTCTGCTCGTTCTGACCCCGTATTTTCTTATTCTTCTGGCTATTGCGCTGAGTGTCGAAGCCGGTGTCATCGATGCAGTAGAGAACGGCATGGCATTTGGCGGTGGTCTTGCCATGATTTATCTGTTTTCGGCAATGGTGTTCTGGTTGCTGGCCAGGTTGCTCAAACTGCCGGCGCTGGCGCAGAGTTTCTGGCAGGCTGGTCTGATCTCGACTATAAGCTTTGTCGTTTCGGTACTGCTGGCTTTTCAGATCGGTGAACTGTTTGCCAATGAATCGATAGCAGCAGTAGGGCCGGTTAAATATCATTTTGCCGTGCTCGAAACCCTGGCGGTAATTTTTTTACCGGTTTTTCTGGCAGGACAACTTGCGGTTTCTGCACGTGCGCGCATAAGCAGATTTCCAGAAAGTGCAGCAAGCAGGCCGCTCAGACTTCTATTTCGTCACGCGTTATGGCTGATTCCGATTCTTGCAGGGCTTTTGAGCATTCTTATCGACATGGCGCAACCGGCGCCAAAGCGGGCAATGGTGAGGGCCCGGGTGCTATACGAACTGCAGGCGGCCGATCTGGCTCTACAGGTAGTTGATGCTGCTCTGGCCGATGACGAAACATTTGCACCCCTGCATTTTCTCAAGGGCATCACCATTCTTGATTATCAGGTCGAAAAATATACGGCTGAAAATGCTTTAAAGCACCTGCAGCGGGCCAATGAGCTGCAGCCAAAGGTTCCGGCATGGTTGTATCGTCTGAGTATGGCCTATGATCGTGAACGAAATGGGGCCGGCGCCATTGCAGCGGCATCCGAAGCTACCGGGTTGCTGCCAGGCGATGCTTTTCTCTGGCAGTATCTTGGCGATCTCAATATGAAATACAAACGTGGCCCTGCGTCGGTTTCAGCCTATAAAAAGGCTCTTGAACTGACGCCGCAGGATCCGATGCTTCTCAACAATCTTGCCTACACCATGCTCGAACTCGATATGGAACTGCCGCAGGCGCTGGAGCTGGCGAGAATGTCGGTCGAACTCATGCCTGACCGTGTTTTTAATCTCGATACTCTTGCCTGGGCCTATTATAAGAACGCACGCTACCCGGAAGCGCTTGAAATCATGAACGCGATTTTTACCGGTCGTACCGAGGTCTCACCAGAAGTAGATTTTCATTATGCCCGCATTCTTCAGTCGATGGGTATGTTGAATAGTCCTCTGGAAACATTTGACAAGCTTCTGGCGAGGCCCGAGATTGCAGCCGACCATCATCTGTTTCAGCAGGTATATCAAGCCAGGGTCGAAGCTGATGCTGCCAGTGCCGTTGAACCTGCCACTGCTCCTGTCACCTTGCCGTCAGAAGATTCTGACTCGACTGATTCTTCTCAAGAGCTTAATAAAGAGCAAACAGCTGCCGATAAGTCGCCTGAACAGTTGAAAAATGATTCGCCCGAAGCCACAGTGGCTGAAGAACCTGAATCAATTCAGGAATCTGAATTACCGCAGCTCGATCCAACGGGAGAAACGCTCGATGAAGATTAACAGGCTCGTTGTCTGCGCTTCGCTCGCTGCCTTGCTTTTAATACTGGTCATGCCCGCCGAAACGCTCGCCGTTCTGCATATCGATACCAGCTATAGTGGCAAATTCCGCAATACTCCCGGCTATGCCAAAATCATCGCCGATCTGCCATTCGTTTATCAGGAAGCCTTTCAGAGAATCGAACGCTCTCTTGGCGTGCCAGCGCGCGAGCAGATGTATGTTGTGGTGATGTTTTCTGACCACCTTACCTACAAAGGCTTCCGACTGCGCGGCAAACGCCAGTCGATTCGCACTGCCAACCGCACTGTCATACATTACATTCACCTCGATCTCGATTTTCTCATCAACGGTCAGGCAACCCTGCTCGAAGAGATGACGCACGAAATGACCCATGCGATCATGGCTGATACCATGGGTTTGCGCGAATACGACAACCTGCCGATGTGGATCAAGGAAGGCACCGCCGTGCATGCCGCTGATCAGGGTCAGGCGCGCATCAGGGCGCTGACCCGCCGTGGCTTCGATATCAACGCCATCGGCGGCGAAGACGAGAACATCGAAGGCAACCCGATTTCGCTCGAAAGATATGTCGAAAACTATCTTAAAATCAGATTTCTGTTGAAAACTTTCGGCAGCAGCGCTCTGCATCGTTTCGTCAAGAGGCTGATGCAGTCAGGCGATGTAAAGCAGGAGCTTGCTGTCTGCTTCAATGGACTGACCGAAGAGGTCATGAATCAGTATGCGCAGGATTTCGTCAAAGCAACGCTGCTCGACAACGCCCGGCCGGTCGCTTCTCAGGAAAACCTGCAGCGGGGCGTCAGATTCTTCGATGAAGGCGAATACCTCTCGGCCCGGCTTGCGCTGACTGATGCACTTTATGGCGGGCTCAACGATAATGAATTTCAGACCGCCGCCTATCTTCTGGCTGAATGTTATATTCAGGAGCGCAACCCGCAGGGCGCCCTCAATCTGCTCAAACAGTTCAAGCCTGATCCCCGCAACATTCCGGTCGATCGCTACGAATTTTTGAGTGCTTATTCAGAATATGCCATGGGTCTGGTTACTAATGCCTATTTCGGTTTCAAGAAGGCTTTCGAGACTTCCAATAATCAGGCCGTTCGTGAAGGCGCACTCTATTACATCATCAGAATCCTCATCGAACTCGGCAATCGCGCCGAAGCCGACCGCGTCATGGCCATGCTGAAACAGCAGTTTCCCAACAGCAATTACCTGATTCTCGCCAGCCGCGTCCTTTCCTCTCGTTAAAACTGCACCACAGATTTTCCTTTCATTCAGCGCGTAGCGAAGCGAAGTCGCAGAATCCATACTTGGCTGATTCTTAGATAGACAATCAGTTCTTTTTTTGCCTGAGAATCGCCGCGCTTAACTTCGTTGACAGGCGCGTGCACGGCGTGTTACCTTACTCTGCCCTGATGACGCCAAATTCTGCATGCAAAGGAAAAGAGTATGAAAGCCAAAATTCAGGAAGCCGCTGATTTTATCAATAAAAAGGCCCCGGTTAAACCTACCGTAGCGTTGGTGCTCGGTTCCGGGCTCGGCAAGTTCGCCGATTCGCTCAAAAACGCGGTTGCCATTCCATACGAAGAAATCCCGCATTTTCCGGTGTCAACTGTTAAGGGGCATGCCGGCAAGCTGGTTATCGGCGAAGCCGGCGGCAAACAGGTCGTTGCCATGCAGGGCCGCTTTCATTACTACGAAGGCTATTCGATGCAGGAAATCACCTTTCCGATGCGCGTCATGATGGCGCTTGGCGCCGTCGATCTCATCATCACCAACGCTTCCGGCGGCCTCAATCGCAATTTCAAGGTCGGCGACCTCATGATCATGACCGACCATATGAACCACATGGGCGACAATCCGCTGATTGGCATCAACGACGATGAAGTTGGCCCGCGCTTTCCACCGATGCAGGGTGTTTATACGCCTGAACTGGTCAATGAAGCCATGAAGATCGGTCGTCACATCGGCGCGCCGGTTGAACGCGGCGTTTACGTGGCCGTCAGTGGCCCCAATTACGAAACTGCCGCTGAACTGCGCGCTTTCAGAATTCTCGGCGCCGATGCCGTTGGCATGTCGACGGTTCCTGAAGTCATTGTCGCCGTTCACGGCGGCATCAAGAGAATTCTCGGTATCAGCTGCATAACCGACATGGCGACTGGTGAAGGGCATGAAGAGGTCAATCACGAAGACGTCATCGCCGCCGCTGCGGCTGCGCAACCGTACTTTTTGAAGCTGATCGAAAAGATGCTCGAAAGGCTCTGATTCTAAATGCTCGACCGCCTCGAAACCGTATACGCAAATTTCAAGGAACTGACTGACAAGCTCTCGAATCCCAAGGTTATTGGCAACCAGTCAGAGTTTCAGCGCCTCGCTAAGAGGCGGGCTGAGCTCGAACCGGTAGTCGAGGCTTATCATCGCTATGCTGACCTGCTCAAGCGTCTCGACGGCGCGAAGCAGATGCTGGCCGGCGAAAAAGACCCCGAAATCATCGAGATGGCCGAACTCGAAATCGCCGAGCTCGAACCCGCAATAGAAAAGCTCGAAAAAGAGATCAAACTGCTGCTGGTGCCTAAAGACGCCGACGACAGCAAAAACACGATTTTCGAAATCCGTGCCGGCACCGGCGGCGAAGAGGCCGCGTTGTTCGCTGCCGTTCTCTATCGCATGTATTCACGCTATGCCGAACGCCAGGGCTGGAAATGCGAACTCATGAGCATGAGCGAAACCGGCATCGGCGGCATAAAAGAGGTCGTTTTCTCGGTGCAGGGCAATGGCGCTTTTGGTCGCCTCAAATTCGAGAGTGGCGTACATCGCGTGCAGCGCGTGCCGCAGACCGAGGCTTCCGGGCGGGTACATACTTCGGCGGCTACGGTTGCCGTTCTGCCTGAGGCCGAAGATGTCGATGTTCGCGTCGATGAAAGTGAACTGCGTTTCGATGTTTTCAGATCATCGGGGCCTGGCGGTCAGAGCGTTAACACTACCGATTCAGCCGTGCGCGTAACCCATCTGCCGACCGGCATAGTGGTCAGCTGCCAGGACGAAAAGAGCCAGCACAAAAACAAGGCCAAAGCCCTGCGTATTCTCATGGCCCGCCTGCTCGACAACGCCCGCCAGCAGGCCGACGCCGCCCGCGCCGATCACCGCCGCAGCCAGGTCGGCAGCGGCGACCGCTCCGAGCGCATCCGCACCTACAACTTCCCGCAGCAGCGTCTTACCGATCACCGCATCGGCCTGACCCTCTACCGTTTGACCGAAATCGTCGACGGCGACCTCGAAGAGATCATCTCAGCCCTCATCGAAGCCGACAATCTGCGCAAACTCGCCGAAGACGACTCCCATATTTAAATCAATAGGATATCTCAGAAATCAGCTCTCAGCCGGATTCAGGTTGTCCAGTCTTCTATCTTTAACTCATCGATTCTTGCGAACTCTGTTACATTGTTTGTCACAAAAATCATGTTCTTATTCAGTGCCTGCGCTGCCAGCAGCATATCGATCGGTCCTATGATCTTCCCCTTGCGTTTGAGTTTCACTTTTAAAAGTCCGTAATCTACGGCGTCACAGCTGTCAAAATTCAGGATATCGAAGATCGACAGGAATCTCAGAAGTGCGAGTCGATTGCTTTCAGGTCTCTGACTGTTCTGAACGCCAAATTCCAGCTCGGCGACGGTTAAAGAAGAGACGTAAATCCCTCTTCTGGTTTGACTTTTAAGCTTTGCAAGAAGCTTTGGAGACTTTTTGTTGATTACGAATATGCAGATATTGGTGTCGAGCAGATACATCAGATGTCATCCCGAATCTGGTCTTCACCTTGCTCCCGACCATCTTTCATAAAATCTTCCGAGAATCCTGAAAGACCATCGAGAAAGACCTCCCAGGCCTTTTCTCTCGGTATTAGAAGAACAGCATCACCAAGCTTTTTGATGATAACTTCCCTGCCGGAAAACTGATATTCTTTGGGCAGTCTGACTGCCTGTGATCGTCCGTTCTGAAAAAGTTTTGCCGTTTGCATAAATGACCTCCGCTATTATTAATATATATCGTGGTATATATCATGTCAATTGTCTTAGGATGTATAAATTCGGCTGATGTCATAGAGCAGGGCTATTTCAAAAGGTTGTAAAATGTTATAATCGCTTGGCTTATAAGGAGGGCGGTATGGGGTTGAAGCGCTTTAGTGTCGAACTTGACCAGAAGCTTATTAAGAACTGTGTTTCGATTACTGGCATCAATTCTCTTAATTCTCTGATAAGCCATGCTTTACAGGAGTTGCTGAGGAGAGATAGCCGTGCCGAGCTTTTACAACTGAAGGGGCAGATTGCCTGGGATGGCGACCTTGCCAGTTGGCGTCAGGAGAGAGAAAAATAGGTATATGACCGATACAGTCAAGAAGGTAATGGTTAGGGCGCGGGGGCGGCTCGAAGAGGCTGGCGTCGATGATGCAGCGTTCAACGTTAACTGCATGGCGGCGGCCATACTTGTTGTCGATATCGGGCAGTTGCCGCTGCATTGGCAGGAAATGGCCGGCGCCGATTTTGTCGGGCGCCTCGATGAGATGGTGCGCCGACGTTGTGCGCATGAGCCGCTGCAGTATATTCTGCGCAGCTGGAGCTTTCTCGATATGACTCTGGTGACCCGGTCGGGCGCGTTGATTCCGCGGCCCGAAACCGAAGAAGTTTTTATGGCGGCCGCAAAGGCAATCGAAGAGTCGATCAGCGCCGGTCGAATACCGTACAACTTCAGATTCGCCGACGTCGGGACCGGTACCGGCGCTCTTGGACTGGCCATGGCCCGCCGCTTTATTGAAGCACACGGGCTACTTATCGATATTTCAGAAGCGGCTCTCGAGGTAGCCGCCGAAAATCTCTTTGCGTACAAAGATGTGTACAGAAGAGTCGGCGTTGTACGGTCAAATCTTCTCGAAGCGGTACAGCCAGCAAGCCAGCATGTGATAATTTCGAATCCGCCTTATGTAAACCGCGGCGATATTGCCGCGCTGATGCCCGAGGTGAGCGAGCATGAGCCTCTGCTTGCGCTCGATGGCGGTACATCCGGGCTCGATCTGATTGAACTTCTGATTGTACAGGCTGCCGAAAAATTGTTGCCCGCAGGTCTGCTGATTTTCGAACATGGCCACGGTCAGCGCGCCGCAATAAAAGAACTCATCGGCAAAGACTGGTCTTCGTGGCATGCCGGCGACGACCTGAGCGGCCGCGAACGCTATTTTATTCTCACCAGGAGTTGATGATGAAACGTGTAAATATAGCGCAGTTGCTGGCCGACAGCTCCATGCTCGGGCAGTTTTATGACGATCTCGATGCCGGCGCGGTCGCGATAATACCGACCGATACATTGTACGGCTTCGCGGTCGCGGCACATCTGCCGGATGCCGTAGCGCGAATATACGCGATCAAGAACCGTGATGCCCGCAAACCGCTGATTCTGTTCTTGACCGCAATAGAGCAGCTCGCACAGAACGGTTTCGACGCTTCGTCAGACCTTCTGGCGACTTTGCAGAAGCACTGGCCCGGCGCGCTGACGGCAATTTTACATAAACCTGAAAATCAGCATTTCTGCGCATTCTCTTTTGCAAAACTCGGCGTACGCATTCCGGCACATGAACAACTTCTCAAGCTGCTTACCGGCTATCACCATAAACTTCTGACTACCAGCGCCAATCGCTCGGGCGAGCCTTCAGACTGCGACCCCGACAAGCTGGCCGCCGAATTCGCCGGCGAAATCGACTGGCTCATCGACGGCGGCGTGCTCAAACCCTCGCTGCCTTCAACCGTAGCCGATTTCACCGTCACCCCCCCGCTGATACTCCGCCAGGGCGCGCTGAAACTATAAGGCCGCCACGATTTCGAGGCCGGTTACTTTTCCCTTTTCGGTGAATTTAACGGCATTCGAAAGCAGGTTCATCATGATCTGCTCGAATCTTCTCTGGTCGCTTTCTATAACTTGGGTATCGACTGAGAGCTTGACTACAAGTTCAAGCTGTTTTTCGGCGAGCATTGGTGAAAAAGTTTTGACTATCTTGTCAATTGAAGGTTTCAGTTCGAATGTCTCTATGTTCAGCTGCAGTTGCCCAGCTTCTATTTTCGAGAGGTCAAGAACATCGTTTATCAACGAAAGCAGGTGATTTGCACTATTGCTGACCATCGCCATCTGCTTGTGCTGTTCTTCGTTCAGCGGTCCGGCCAGTCCCTGTCTCATGATTCCGGTGAAGCCGATGATCGAATTGAGCGGCGTTCGCAATTCATGCGACATTGTGGCCAAAAAAGCCGATTTGAGCCGGTCAGCCGACTTCGCTTCTGCAAGTGCATTCTGCAGCTCGTGAGTGCGCATTTCTACAGTCTGTTCCAGGCTTTCGTTGGCTTCGCGCAGGAGTTTTTCGGCCCAGCGGCGTTCGGCTTCTTTTTTTTCGAGCTCAGAGAACGCCGTTCTGATCAATTTGAATGTGTTGTCGAGCATCAGATACAGGAGTATGGCGGTGACAGCGATGAAAGCATAGCCTTTGTAGACGCTGAGGGTTACGATCATGTTTTTGTCGTTTATCAGCAACCCAAGCAGATGGTCGGATAAAGTTATGTATAGCCCGGCCAGAACTGAATAAGAGCCGACTATGAAAATTGCGCGGTGGCGAAGGTTTAGTTTTAGAGCCGTTTCTGGCAGGTCGGGAACTATCCCGGTATTTATTTTAGCCGCATTTTTGCTCATATATGTTTGCCAGCATCAGCTTCTGACGACTTTACGTAATCCTCATCTTCTCACTTACAGTGTAGTTCGTTTCTAAATTATAGTCAAGTGTACAATCGAGCTGAAGCCGGCCTTCGCAAGCTTTTTATGCAAACCCCAGAGCTGTGGGCCGTTTCAGCTTTTTCAGCCACCCAAAAAACCGGCCAACTCCTGCCGCCAGTGAGCCCCTGGCCCCGCGAACCAGCCCAGAAACCCGCCCACCCGGCGTTTTCCCCAAAAACCCGCCAAAAACAATGTTTTCCCACCCTTTTGACGCCATCAGCTTGAGAAAACCGCCCCTCTAACGATTATTCCGGCCCAAATGGCGTTTCCTGGCCCCGAATCAGCTGCAAAGCATCTCAGCAACACAGAACGTAAATTTCCGTTAATCTCATACCTTGACTTTTTCCGAGTTCAAATCATCATTTTCTTGGTGCTGGCGAATTTGGATGGGCATTGGCCCACCCAGAACCTTTGCAACCACTACAGGGATATCCTCCGTTCTTTCCGGAACCTTTGCATTTTTTACACTTATTTTCTTTACCCTCTTTATCGGCAGTCCACACATAACCATCGCCACCACAAGCAGCGCACATTCCTTGTCCGTTACAAGCACAAGGTACACTAGCTGAAATAACTTCAGGCTCGTTATCGGACGGTAGCCTTTTTCCTTTACTATCCCAAACAGAATCAAGATATTCTAAGCTTATAAGAGCGGCATTTGTATAATTCAAAAGACTTTCGATAGACGATCTTTCTAATTGGTTACTCTTAGAAAGGTGAGACATTAAATGCTTCAAAATCTTTGCCATGTCTTGGTGATTTTCGATTTCCTGCATCACAACGCTCATTCCAGGGTAGTTCTTTGTTGAATTGCTCTCTGCGAACAAACTCAACCCACAAATGCACAGCAAAAACACCACGATTCCTCTTTTAAACACAGTAGATTCTCCTCATATTTTTTACTCATAACTGAGTAGAATTATATAAGTGATAACAATAGAAAACAAGATTTTCCTTGGCAACGTGCTATGGGTGACATGCTCAAACATTCTCCCAGGCTCACCACAGAGGAAATTCGTTTAAAACCCTTTCCGGTAACTCTTTTCCCCGCTGCACCGCCCGTCGAAACTTTTTGATACCGCCCGGATCGACAAAGTAAAGGCCTCCACCCCAACCGGCTGCGCCGGCCGGGTCCCCGCCTTGACTTTG
>Ga0209096_1002450_pt1 | contig 17979 bp, 20 predicted proteins | sample AD_UKC034_MetaG_FD_184407 | JGI IMG/M metagenome (GOLD analysis project Ga0209096, IMG submission 184407) | Active sludge microbial communities of municipal wastewater-treating anaerobic digesters from USA - AD_UKC034_MetaG (SPAdes) (version 2) | ecosystem: Engineered > Bioreactor > Anaerobic >... | reverse complement strand
GAATCGGCCGGCCGCTTCTGGGCCGTGGTCTCGGTCAAGCAGGCCTACCCTGGGCACTCGCGCCAGGTCGCCGACGCGGTGATCGGCAGCAACACCGGCAGCTACGGCATCAAGGGCGTGATCACGGTCGACGAGGACATCGCCGCCGACGACCTGCAGCGCGTGATCTGGGCGCTGTCCTGCCGCTACGACCCGATGCGCGGCACCGAGCTGATCAAGCGCGGGCGCTCGACCCCGCTCGATCCCGCGCTGGACCCGAACGGCGACAAGCTCACGACCTCGCGCATCCTGATGGACGCCTGCATCCCCTACGAGTGGAAGCAGAAGCCCGTCGAGTCGCGGCTGGACGAGGAGACCGTCGCGCGCATCCGTGGCCGCTGGGCCGAGTTCGGCCTGGGCTGAAGGGAGGACGACGATGGCCACCCGAAGCCCCAAGACCCCCAAGGCCGACAAGCCCGCGAAGGCAGGCGCCGCAAGCGCGAAGGACGCGGCCCGGCGTGCGCGGCTGGCCGAACTCGGCAAGCTGCTCTCGAGCCTGCCCTGCCCGCAGGCGCTGCTGTGCGTGCAGAGCGGCGAGGACACCGACGTCGCCGCGGTCACCGCGATGTGGGTCTCCTACGACCCGGTGATCGTCGCCGTCTACCTGCACCCGGCGATGCGCACGCACCAGCTCGTCAACCGCGGCCGGCACTTCACGATCAACGTCGTCGACGAGGCGCAGAACGCCAAGGCGCTGCTCGCCGGCTCGATCAAGGGCAACGACCCGAGCAAGCTCGAGCAGCTCGCGCTGACGTTCGAGCCCTCGGAATCGATCGGCAGCCCGCGCGTGGCCGGTGCGGCGGCGAGCTACGAGTGCCGCGTGCTCAAGGTCGCCGCCTGCGGCGATCACGACCTGTTCCTCGGCCTCGTCACCGGCTGGAGCGTGCGCAAGGGCGGCAAGCCCGTCGTGCGCTACGGCGGCAAGAGCCACGCGGTCGGCGCCGAGCTCGAAGGCCCGGCCGTCAAGTACCCGCATTGAAGCACCCGCACTGAACCCGCGCCGTGCCGGCAAGGCACGGCGCCACCGGAGACCCGCATGGACAAAGCCAAGAACGTGAAGCTCGTCATCCTCGACGTCGACGGCGTGATGAGCGACGGCCGCATCATCATCGACGACAACGGTGTCGAGCAGCGCAACTTCGACATCAAGGACGGCTTTGCCGTCGTCGCGCTGCAGATGACCGGCATCGACGTCGCCATCATCACCTCGAAGAAGTCCGGCTCGGTACGCCACCGCGCCGAGGAACTCAAGATCAAGCACTTCCACGAGGGCATCAAGAAGAAGACCGAACCCTACGAGAAGATGCTCGCCGAGATGGGCATCACCGATGCCGAGGTCGCCTACGTCGGCGACGACCTCGTCGACCTCTCGATGATGAAGCGGGTCGGCATGCCGATCGCGGTGGCCGACGCCGTCGACGAGGTCAAGAGCGTCGCCGCCTACGTCACCAAGGCCCGCGGCGGCTACGGCGCCGTGCGCGAAGCCGCCGAATTGATCCTCAAGACCCAGGGCAAGTGGGAGAAGCTGCTCTCCAAGGTTGCCTGAAGGCCTGAAGAGCAGCGACGGACCCTCCGCCAAGCCATAGGAAACCCCACCCCAACCCGCAACAGGAGCAAACGCAAGTGGCTACCCCACCCCGAAGCAACCGTGAATTCGTCGAGGCCCTCCTCGCCTCCGGCGACGCGGTGCGCATCGCACAGGAAGTCGACTGGGAGAACGAGGCCGGCGCCATCGTGCGCCGCGTCTGCGAACTCGCCGCCCCTGCGCCGCTGATGGAGAGCATCAAGGACTACCCCGGCTTCCGCTACTTCGGCGCGCCGCTGTCGACCTATCGCCGCATGGCGATCTCGATGGGGCTGGATCCGAAGACCTCGCTGCCCGAACTCGGCCGCGAATACCTCAAGCGCACCAGCGGCGAACCGATCGCGCCGGTGGTCGTCAAGCGCGAGGAAGCGCCCTGCAAGGAGAACATCCTCAAGGGCAAGGACGTCGACCTGTGCAAGCTGCCGGTGCCGCTCGTGCACGACGGCGACGGCGGGCGCTACGTCGGCACCTGGCACGCGGTGATCACAAAGCACCCGGTGCGCGGCGACGTCAACTGGGGCATGTACCGGCAGATGATGTTCGACTCGCGCACGATGTCCGGCGCGGTCTTCCCCTTCTCCGACCTCGGCAAGGCGCTGACCGAGTACTACCTGCCGCGCGGCGAGACCTGCCCGTTTGCCACCGCGATCGGCCTCTCGCCGCTGGCGGCGATGGCGGCCTGCGCGCCTTCGCCGATCCCCGAGCCCGAGCTCACCGGCATGCTGGCCGGCGAGGCGGTGCGCCTGGTCAAGTGCGAGACCAACGACCTCGAAGTGCCGGCCGACGCCGAGATCATCATCGAAGGCGAGATCTGCCCCGACTACAAGGTCGAGGAAGGCCCCTTCGGCGAGTACACCGGCTACCGCACCAGCCCGCGCGAGTTCCGCGTCACCTTCCGCGTCAATTGCATCACCTACCGCAACAACGCGACGATGACGATCTCGAACATGGGCGTGCCGCAGGACGAGGGGCAGCTGCTGCGCTCGTTCTCGCTCGGACTGGAGCTCGACAAGCTGCTGCGCAGCCAGGGCATCCCGATCACCGGTGTCTACATGCACCCGCGCTCGACGCACCACATGATGATCGTCGGCGTGAAGCCCACCTACGCCGGCATCGCGATGCAGATCGCGCAACTGGCCTTCGGGTCCAAGCTCGGACCCTGGTTCCACATGGTGATGGTGGTCGACGACCAGACCGACATCTACAACTGGGACGAGGTCTATCACGCCTTCTGCACGCGCTGCAATCCCGAGCGCGGCATCCACGTCTTCAAGAACACCACCGGCACCGCGCTGTACCCGCACGCCACGCCGCACGACCGCAAGTACTCGATCGGCTCGCAGGTGCTCTTCGACTGCCTCTGGCCGGTGGACTGGGACAAGATCAACGACGTACCCTCGCTCGTGTCCTTCCGCAACGTCTACCCCAAGGACGTGCAGGAGAAGGTGCTCGCCAACTGGACCAAGTACGGCTTCGATCCGGTGGCCCGCTGATCGGGCTCCTCCAAGCAAAGAACCGCATCAAGGGACCGCAGGAAAGGACATACGCAATGAGTCAATGGGAAGTCTTCGTCTCCGACCTGGCCGAGCTGCCGGAAGGCAAGGACCTGGAGCTGACGATCCGCACGCTCGACCCGGGCATCCACAAGTACACCTACAAGCGCGCGAAGGTGCGCGTGTCGACGACGCTCGACGCGCTGCCCGACAGCCTGCAGGTGCGCTACGGCCGTGGCCAGCTCGCGCCGCAGCGCTTCTCGATCCAGGTGCTCGAGGAGGTCGAGCGCCTGCCGGCCAAGTACCGCTGACCGCAGGGAGGGACGAGCGATGGCCTGGCGCGACCTGCGTGCGTTGATCGACGGCCTCGGCAGCGGCGTGCGCCGCGTCGGCGAGCGCTTCTCCCCCCGTTTCGAGATCGCCGCGGCGCTGCGCGACGCGCGCGCCGACGCGCCGGCGCTGCTCTTCGAGTCGATCGAGGGCCACCCCGGCTGGCGCGTCTGCGGCAACCTGATCGCCAACCGCGAGCGCCTGGCGCGCGCCTTCGAGACCACGCCCGAGCAGCTTGCGGAGACCTACCTGCAGCGGCGCCAGCAGGGCCTCGATCCCGTCGGCGCGACGCAGGTGCCGGTCAAGGAGGTCGTCGTCACCCACGACGACGACCTCACCGGCCTTCTGCCCATCCTCACCCATCACGAGCTCGACGCCGCGCCCTACATCACGACCGGCGTCGTGCTCTGCAACGAGCCCGGCACCGGGCGCCGGGGCATGGGCATCCACCGCATGCAGGTCCACGGCCCGCGGCGGCTCGGGCTCTTCCTCGCGAACCCGCCGCTCACCCTCTTCCATGCCGCCGCCGAGGCGCGCGGCGAGCCGCTCGAGGTCGCGATCGCGCTGGGCCTGGAACCCGCGATCGTCGTCGCCTCGGTCTGCAAGGTCGGGCCGCTCGTGCCCGACAAGATGGCGATCGCCGGCGCGCTGCGCGGCGAACCGGTGCCGCTGATCCGCGGCGAGACCGTCGACGTGATGGTCCCCGCACGCGCCGAGATCGTGATCGAGGGCCGCGTGCTGCCCGGCGTGCGCCAGAAGGAAGGCCCCTTCGGCGAGAACACCGGCGCCTACTTCAGCAACGAGAGCCCGGTGATCGAGGTCACCGCGGTCACGCACCGGCGCGAGCCGATCTACCCGGGGCTGACCCCCTGGGCCGCCGACGTCGACATGCTGCTGTGGCTGGCCGCCGGCACCGAGATGCTGCGCCAGCTGCGCGAGCACGTGGCCGGCGTCGCCGACCTCGAGATCGCCAGCGGCACCGCCGGCTTCTCGATGGTCGTCGCGGTCTCGGGCACCTCGCGCTCCGAGGTGCGGCGGCTGATTCACCTGGCGCTGGCCTTCGACAAGCGGCTGAAGTCAGTCACCGTCGTCGACGACGACGTCGACATCCGCAACCCGCGCGAAGTGGCCTGGGCGATGGCCACGCGGCACCGTCCGGCTCACGATACGATCATCATCTCCGGCACCGAGGCCTACGTCATCGACCCTTCGGCCAGCGGCGAGGGCCAGGGCTCGAAGATCGGCTTCGACGCGACCCGCGGCGACGGCAGCGGCGCCGAGAAGGCGCGTCTCGAACCCCGGGCGCTGGCCAAGGCGCGCGCGGTGCTCGGCGACCTGATGACCTGAACGTGAGGCGCCGGCGATCGCCGGCACAGCAAAGAGGACGACGATGCGACTCGTGGTGGGAATGTCCGGCGCCAGCGGCGCGATCTACGGCGTGCGCATCCTCGAGGTGCTCAAGGATCTGGGCATCGAGACGCACCTCGTGATGTCGGACTCGGCCAAGCGCACGATCATCTACGAAACCGACCGCAGCATCGACGAGATGAAGGCGCTGGCCACGCATGTGCACGAGCTCAACGACGTCGGCGCCTGCATCTCGAGCGGCTCCTTCCGCCACGACGGCATGGTGATCGCGCCCTGCTCGATCAAGACGCTCTCGGCACTGGCGCACTCGTTCAACACCAACCTGCTGATCCGCGCCGCCGACGTGACGCTCAAGGAGCGCCGCAAGCTCGTGCTGATGGTGCGCGAGACGCCGCTGCACCTCGGGCACCTGCGGCTGATGACGCAGGTCACCGAGACCGGCGCGGTGCTGGTGCCGCCGCTGCCGGCCTTCTACCACCGGCCCAAGACGCTGGACGACGTGATCAACCAGTCGGTCAACAAGGCGCTGGATCAGTTCGGCATCGACTGCAGCCTCTTCAAGCGCTGGACCGGCAACGAGGAACGCGAGCATGCCCGTGCGCGCAGCGCCGAGCGCGGCTGAGCCGCAGGCCGCGCCGCCCGCCGCCGAGTTGGTCGGCGAGCCCGTTACCTTCACCGGCGTGGTTTGCGGCGGCGTCGGCGAGGCCGCGGGCTTCCTTTCGATCGACTGGGTGCGCGAAGGCCTGCAGCGCGCCTTCGGCTTCGAGCCCTGGCCGGGAACGCTGAACCTGCGCATGGAGGGTGCGGACTGGCAGCGCTGGCGCGCGCGCCTCTTCGGACACCCGGCGGTCGTCCTCGAGCCGGCACCCGGCTTCTGCCCCGCGCGCTGCTTTGCGGTGCGCCTGGCCGACCGGTTCGACGCCGCGATCGTCTTCCCGGAAGTCCCCGGCTACCCGGACGACAAGCTCGAGATCGTCGCGCCGCTGCACTTGCGCACGGCAATGTCACTGCAGGACGGTGACCGCCTGCGCGTACAGGTGAAGACCGCGGACGCCTCATGAGCAAGGCCACCCGCAGCCTCGACGCGCCGACGCTCGCACTGCTCGCCAAGGGCAGCCCGGTACTGCTGCTGAGCGCCGACGCGAAGGGCCGCCCGCACGCCACCTACTCCTGGGCGATCGCGCTCAGCGACAAGCGCCTTCGCATCGGCGTCGACCGCGGCGGCCACACCAGCGCCAACTGGCAGAAGAGCGGCCACGCCGCCGTGCAGATCGTCGGCCAGGGCGGCCGCAACCTGCTGATCGACGGCCGCGCCAAGCGCCTGGCCCCGGCGCTGCAGTGCGAGCCAGCGATGGAACCCTGGGAACTCGCGATCCGCAGCGTGCTCGACCAGTCCTGGCCCGGCGTTGCCACGAGCGTGCTGCGCTACCGCTGGCCCCCCGAACGCGCCGCGGCGATGCGGTGCTTCGAAAGGCAGCTCTACCAAGAACTGCAACAAGACAACTGAGGGACGCAGATCGTCCGCCTGCGCCTTGGGTCCCTCGGGCCCCTTGCCATCGGCATCGTGCGACGGGTCATCGGCACAGGCTGCTCGATGCCAGGGGCAAGCTCGCATCAAGCGAAAGCGTGCTGCTCGGAAGTTCCTTCAAGCGCCCGCGCTTGTGGCATTCTTGCCCGCGCACCGGTACACGGGGAGATGACCATGACTGCGCGCGTGCATGATTTGGAAATGGAAGTCCTCAGCCTGCCCGCTGAGGACCGTGCGCGCCTCCTCGAACGCCTGATCGCGAGCTTCGAGCCACAGTCCCCGGGGCAACGCGCGTGGTTGGAACTGGCGCAGCGCCGCCTTGCAGAAGCAATGGCCGGCAAGGTCACCATGGTTCCCGGTGACGAAGCGCTGGCACGAGTCAGGGCACGTCTGGCGTGAGCCATTGGCTGCATCCGGAGGCGGAGGCAGAACTCGGCGACGCCGCGCTCTACTACGCCACGCATGCCAGCCGCGCGATCGCCGAGGCTTTTCTTGCGGAGTACGAGCGCGTTCGCGATCTGATCGTCGAGAACCCGCGGCGAGGCTCCCACCTTCACGGCGAGCTTCGCGTCTACCACTTCGATCGCTTTCCCTATTCGCTGATCTACGCGGAAGACGGGAAGCGCGGACCGCAGATCTATGCAATCGCACACCAGCGACGAGCGCCTGGCTATTGGAGCGACCGTGCATGATCGCACCGCGCGGTGGGACACGATCCGAACGAACTGCTTCAACGCTGGTGAGTTTCGGCCTGGATCCTGACTCCTCACGGGCCCCTACGGTCTTCGCGACCTGTCACACGTTCTCAAGCCGGCTGCGCGTGAAAGCGGACTCCCAGTGCTCGCGCCACTCTGAGCACGGTTGCAAAGCTCGGGTTGCCTTCGGCGCTGAGGGCCCGGTACAGGCTCTCGCGACTCAGACCTGCCTCTCGCGCGACCAGCGACATGCCTTTGGCGCGGGCAATATCCCCCAGCGCTCGTGCGATGCCGGCTGCATCGTCAGGTGCTTCCTCGAGCCAGGCATCGAGGTACGCGGCCATCTCTTCCGGTGTCCGCAGATGCTCCGCGATGTCGTAGGGCGTGGTCTTGACCTTCGTGCTCTTCTTTCGTGAAACCGAAGTCGCCATCGCTTCACCCTTCATAGTTTTTGCTCAAGCGAATCGCCTTCGCAATATCCCTGTCCTGGGAGGACTTGTCGCCCCCACCCAAGAGCAGCAACAAACGGTTGCCTCTCTTCGAGTAATAGACCCTGTACCCCGGCCCGTAGTCGATCTTCAGCTCCGAAACACCGTCGGTCAGGTTTCGGCCAGAACCAGGATTGCCGTGAATGAGCCGGTCGACCCGCATCAGGATACGGGCGCGGCCCGCCGGATCCTTGAGCCCGTCGAGCCACTTGCGGTAGTCGCTGGTTTGTTCGACGCGCATGTGCGCAGTGTAGCCCAGCGGCTACGAAATCGACCAGCGAGATCATCCCGCGTGAGAGCAGCCAGCGCGTGTCCTCCGTACAGGTCATCGACAAAGCCACGAAGTGAGTCTCGCCGCGGCCCTCACACCGTCAGCATCGCCTACGTCGCACCGGCCTGCGCTTCCCCGCCTTCGCCCGCTCCATCCTCGCTCCGGGCTTCGTCCCCTTCCTCCCGCCGGACGACCGTGACCGGCATCGACGCTCCCGCGAGCACCGCCAGCGCGACGCGGCCAAGGCCGGCGGCATCGGTGTCTCCGATGCCGCGGGCGCCGATGACGATGTGGTCGCAGCGGTAGTTCTCCGCCAGCTCGACGATCAGGTTCTCGGGCGCGCCGCCCGCGACCTCGCTCTCGAAGCGCTGCCCTGCCGCCTCGACCATCGCCTCGGCTTCGCGCAGCAGGTCGGCGCCGGCGGCGCGGCGCACCTCGTCGATGCGCTCGGCGTCGTGAGCGGTCATCACCTCGTACAGCGATGCCGGCGCCTGCACGTTGACGAGCACGTACTCGCAGGGCAGGCCCTGCGCCGCCAGGCCCAGCGCCCAGCGCACCGCCTGCAGCGCGTGCACCGAACCGTCGATCGCCAACAACAGCCTCATCGCTCGTTCCCCGGTCGTGAATCCGGCGCCGATCATGCCAGCCCGCGCGGGCAAGGCATCATTGCCTCTTTCCCGACAGCACAACCCCCGACATGAGCATCCGCAACCTCGACGCCCTCTTCGAACCGGCTTCCGTCGTCGTCATCGGCGCCTCGGCGCGGCCGGCCCGCGTGGGCTCCACCGTCTGGCGCAACCTGCGGCATGGCGGCTTCCCCGGCAAGCTGATGGCCGTCAACCCGAACTACACCGAGCTCGACGGCATTCCGGTCGTCCCGCGGGTGCAGGACCTGCCCGAGGCGCCCGAGCTGGCGGTGATCTGCACGCCGCCGGCCACGGTGCCCGGGCTGATCGCCGACCTCGGCGCACTCGGCACCCGTGGTGCGGTGGTCATGACCGCCGGCCTCACGCGGGAGCAGAAGCAGGCGATGCTGGACGCCGCGCGCGTGCACCTGCTGCGCATCGTCGGCCCGAACTGCCTGGGGCTGCTCGCGCCGCACGCCAGGCTCAACGCGAGCTTCTCGCACGTGCAAGCCAGCGCCGGGTCGCTGGCCTTCATCTCGCAGTCGGGCGCGCTGGCCACCGCGATGCTCGACTGGGCCAGCGGCCGCGGGGTCGGCTTCTCGCAGGTGGTGTCGCTCGGCGAGCGCGCCGACGTCGACTTCGGCGACCTGCTCGACTGGCTGGCCAACGACGCGCGCACGCGGGCGATCCTGCTCTACATCGAATCGATCGACGCGCCGCGCAAGTTCATGTCGGCAGCGCGCGCGGCGGCGCGCAACAAGCCGGTGCTGGTGGTCAAGGCCGGACGCTCGGCGCATGGGGCGCAGGCTGCCGCCTCGCACACCGGGGCGCTGGCCGGCGCCGACATCGTCTTCGACGCCGCGATCCGCCGCGCCGGCATGCTGCGCGTGGACACGCTGCAGGACCTCTTCGTCGCCGCCGAGACGCTTGCGCACTATCACGAGGGCCCGGCCGAGGGCGCCGCGCTGGCGCGGAACCTGACGCTGGTCACCAACGGCGGCGGCGCCGGCGTGATGGCCGCCGACGCCGCGGCGAACACGGTGCTCGAGCTGCCCGAGCTGCCGGCCGCAACGGTCGAGGCGATGGACGCCTTCCTGCCGGCGAACTGGTCGCGCGCGAATCCGGTCGACATCATCGGCGACGCGCCCGTCGAGCGCTACGTGCAGACGCTGCAGGCGCTGCTGGCGACACCCGAAACCGGGACGCTGCTCTTCATGCACGCGCCGACGGCGATCGTGCCCAGCGCCGAGATCGCGCGCGCGCTGCTGCCGCTGGCCGGCGCGCAGTCGCGGCGCGTGGTCGCGTCCTGGCTCGGCGGGCCGGGCTTGGCGCAGGCGCGCGAGCTCTTCCAGTCGGCCGGCATCCCGAGCTACGACACGCCGGAGCAGGCGGTGCAGGCCTGCGCGATGCTGGCGGTCTACCGGCAGAACCAGGAGCTGCTGCTCGAGGCGCCGCCGGCGCACACCGCGGCCGCAGCACCGGACCTCGCGAAGGTCGACGCCATCATCTCCGCGGTGCTCGCCGAGGGCCGCGAGATGCTGACCGAGCCCGAGGCCAAGGCGCTGATGCGTGCGGCCGGCATCCCGGTCACGATCACCGAGGTCGTCGGCCCCGGCGAGGACGAGGCGGTGCGCGCGGCCAGCGAGATCGGCTACCCGGTGGTGCTGAAGATCCTCTCGCCCGAGATCAGCCACAAGAGCGACGTCGGCGGCGTCGTGCTCAACATCGAGAGCGAGGACGAGCTGCGGCACGCGGTGCAGGCGATGCTCGCGCGCGTGAAGCGGCTGCGGCCCGACGCGCACATCACCGGCTTCACCGTGCAGACCATGGTGCGACGCCCGCAGGCGCTCGAGCTGATCATCGGCAGCCACGTCGATCCGCTCTTCGGCCCCGTGATCCTCTTCGGCCACGGCGGCACGGCGGTCGAGGTCGTCGCCGACCGCGCCGTGGCGCTGCCGCCGCTGAACGAGCCGCTGGCGCGGGCGCTGATCCAGCGCACCCGCATCGCGCGGCTGCTGGCCGGCTGGCGCGACGTGCCGCCGGCCGACCAGGCGGCCGTGGTGCAGGTGCTGACGACGCTGTCGCAGCTGCTGGCCGACGAGCCGCGCATCGCCGAGATCGACATCAACCCGCTGCTGGCCGACGCGCAGGGCGTGATCGCGCTGGACGCACGCGTGCGCGTGTCGGCATCGGCGCCCGGCGGGGCGGCGCGCTTCGCGGTGCGGCCCTACCCGAGCGAGCAGGTCGAGACGGTGCAGTGGCACGACCGGACGCTCGTGCTGCGGCCGATCCGGCCCGGCGACGAAGCCCGGCACCTGGCCTTCCTCGAGCGGCTGGATCCGATCGACATCCGCATGCGCGTCTTCTACAGCCGCCGCAGCATCGAGCGCAGCGAGCTCGCGCGGCTGACGCAGATCGACTACGAGCGCGAGCTCAGCTACATCGCGACCGCGGGCCAGGGCGAGCACGAGGAGACGCTGGCCGTGGTGCGCGCGTCGATCGACCCCGACAACGTCGACGCCGAGTTCGGCATCGTCGTGCGCAGCGACCTGAAGGGCGCGGGCCTGGGCGAGCTGCTGATGCACAAGCTGATCCGCCACCTGCGCGAGCGCGGCACGCAGCGCCTGGTCGGGCGCGTGCTGCGCGAGAACGCGCGCATGCTCGAGCTCGCGAAGGACCTTGGCTTCGAGCTGCTGCCCGCGCGGGCCGACGACGACACCCTCTCGATCGCGCTGGCGCTGCAGTAGCCCTTGAAAGCTCGCGCGGCGCGTCCATATCCGTCTCATCCGGGCGGCAGCGATGCCGCTCGCTGCCCAGACGGAGGAACCGCATGTACCGCAGCCTGTTTCCGCGCGACCTGTTCGCCGAGCTCGATCGCCTGCAGCGCGATCTGAGCGGCGTGTTCGAGTATTCACCCGCGATCCGCGGCCTCGGCCGCGGCGGCTACCCGGCGCTCAACGTCGGCACCACGCCCACCGGCGTCGAGGTCTTCGCCTTCGCGCCCGGCATCGACCCGGCGTCGATCGAGGTGAACCTCGACCGCGGCGTGCTGACCATCGCCGGCGAGCGCAAGGCCGCCACGCCGGCGGCCAGCGACGAGAAGACCACCCTGCACCTGAACGAGCGCTTCGCCGGCCGCTTCCGCCGTGTCGTCAGCATGCCCGACGACATCGACCCGGCGAGCGTGCAGGCGAACTACCGCGACGGCGTCCTGCGCGTGCGCGCCGAACGCAAGGCGGCCGCGCAGCCGCGCCGCATCGAAGTGCAATGAATCCGAGGAGTCCAGCCATGAACGACATCACCCGCACCGCCGAAGCCCCCGCGCGCACCGAGCCCGCGCTGCTGCCGCCCGTGGACGTGATCGAGGACAGCTCCGGCATCACGCTCTACGCCGACATGCCCGGCGTGCCGCGCGAGAAGCTCGGCCTGCGCGTCGAGGGCGACCAGCTGACGCTCGAAGGCGAGATCGAGCTCGCGACGGCCGAGGGCCTGCAGTCCACGCACGCCGAGCTGACGCTGCCGCGCTACCGCCGCGCGTTCACGCTGAGCAAGGAGCTGGACCCGTCCAAGGTCAGCGCCGAACTCAGCCACGGCGTGCTGCGCGTGCGCATCCCGAAGATGGAGCACGCACAGCCGCGGCGCATCGAGATCAGCGTCGGCTGAGCCTTCGCGCCAGCGCCGCGCCGGTGTCCCGTTCTCGCACGTCGACACCGGCGCACCCGTCGTTCCGTTTCGGGACGGCGGCAGCGGGCTTGTCCCGATCACCCACTCGGCAGGCGCTGGGGCTACCATCGCCGCATGGAAGTGAAACTCGACAAGCGCTGGCCGCTTCCGGTCAGCATCGAGCAGGCCTGGGCCGTGCTCTCCGACATCCGCGCCACCGCCGCGTGCATGCCGGGTGCGGCGATCACCGAGCAGGTCGACGAGAACAACTACAAGGGCACGGTGCGCACCCGCATCGGTCCGGCGCAGATGCAGTTCGGCGGCGAGATCGAGGTCAAGGGGATGGACGCGGCCACGCACAGCATGCAGATGCTGGGCAAGGGGGCCGACAAGGCCGGTTCCTCGGCGTCGATGGATCTGGCCGCGCGGCTCGAACCCGGCGAGGCGCCGAACACCTCGGTGCTGGCGGGCACCGCGACGGTCGTCGTGAGCGGCAAGCTCGCGCAGTTCGGCAACCGGCTGCTGGTGCCGGTCAGCGACGCGATGCTCGCCCAGTTCGCCGACAACTTCCGCGCCGCAGCGGCAGCGGTGGCGGCGGCGGCGGCAGCAGCGCCGGCACCGGCCGAAGGCGCCGAGGCCGCACCGGCAAGGCCGGCGCCGCCGCCGGCGCCGCCGGTGCGCGAGCTCAACGCACTTGCGCTGATGTGGCAGGTGTTCAAGAACTGGCTGGCCGGGCTCTTCGGCCGCAAGCGCTAGACGGACTTCCGGCTGCGGGGCGCAGCGGGGCTGATCCGGCGCGCGCATATTCAGCATATCCATGAAGGCGGCGCACGCTTGACGGCAAGCCCTGGCCATGCGATGGCGACGCTGGCATGCTGCAGCGATCGGGCGCCGCAGGCGCACAGGAGTGGCTCATGAACGGCATCGACGTCGACGTCCTTCGCACCGCGATCGACTGGCAGGACCGCGGCCACCGGGTGGTGATGGGAACGGTCGTGCGCACCTGGGGATCGGCGCCGCGGCCGCCGGGCTCGCTGATGATCATCCGTGACGACGGTCAGGTCGCCGGCTCGGTCTCGGGCGGCTGCATCGAGGACGACCTGATCGGCCGCGTCGCGCGCGGCGAGCTCGCCGCGCAGCTGCCGCAGGTGACGACCTACGGCGCGACGGCCGAGGAGGCGCAGCGCTTCGGCCTGCCCTGCGGCGGCACGGTGCAGGTGGTGCTGGAGCCGCTTTCGGCGCGCTCGCAGCTGCGCGAGCTGCTCGCGGCGATCGAGGCGCACCGGCTCGTCGCGCGGCGGCTGGACCTGGCCACCGGCGTCGTCAAGCTCGAGGACACCGACGGCGGCACGACGCTCAGCTTCGACGGCGCGACGCTCGTCACCGTGCATGGGCCGCGGCTGCGGCTGCTGATCATCGGCGGCGGCCAGCTCTCGCGCTACCTCGCAGTCCTTGCGGTGATGCTCGACTACCGCGTCACCGTCTGCGAGCCGCGCCCCGAGTACCACGAGGGCTGGGAGGCGATGGAAGGCGTGACGCTCTCGCGCTCGATGCCCGACGACCTCGTGCTCGCGATGCACCTGGACGCCAACAGCGCGGTGGTCGCCGTCACGCACGACCCCAAGCTCGACGACCTGGCGCTGATGGAAGCGCTGCGCACGCCGGCCTTCTACGTCGGCGCCCTCGGCTCGCGCCGCAACAACGAGATGCGCCGCGAGCGCCTGCTGCAATTCGACCTCACGCCCGAGGAGATCGCGCGCATGCGCGGCCCGGTGGGCCTGAAGCTCGGCGGCCTGACGCCGCCCGAGATGGCGATCTCGATCATCGCCGAGATGACCGCGATGCGCCGCGGCGTCGACCTCTCGGGGCCGCTTGCCGACTGGAGCGGCTCGACGACGAGCTGCGCGATCAGCGCCGCGGCAACGGCCGCAGCGAAGCAGGGCTGAGCCGCCGGCTTCAGGCCCTTCAGGCCATCGCCACCCGCATCGGCACGCGCCGGCGGCCAAGCCGCCCGGCAAAGGCCGCGTCGAAGCGGCCCGGAATCACCGTCCCGCAGTGCGGGCAGGCGCCGCGCGCATCGAGCTCGTAGCGCAGGATCGCGTGCCAGTCGCGCTCGATCAGCGCCGCCTGGCAGTCGGGGCAGAAGGTCGTCCCGCCCTCGGTGTCGTGGACGTTGCCGGTGTAGACATGGGCAAGCCCGGCGTCCTGCGCGATGCGGCGCGCGCGCTGCAGCGTCTCTGCCGGCGTGCGCGGCAGTTCGCCGAGCTTGTAGTCCGGGTGGAAGGCGGTGAAGTGCAGCGGGACCTGCGCGCCCAGGTTCTCGCGGATCCAGCGGGTCATCGCCTGCAGTTCGGCGCTGCTGTCGTTGAGGCCGGGGATCAGCAGTGTCGTGATCTCGAGCCAGCACGAGGTCTCGTGCACGATGTGCTGCAGCGTGTCGAGCACCGGGGCGAGGCGCGACGCCGTCTGCTCGGCGTAGAAGCGCTCGCTGAAGGCCTTCAGGTCGACGTTGGCCGCGTCCATCTTCGCGAAGAACTCGCGCCGCGGCTCGGCGTGGATGTAGCCCGCGGTCACCGCGACCGTCTGCACGCCGAGCGCGTGACAGGCATCCGCGGTGTCCATCGCGTACTCGGCGAAGATCACCGGATCGTTGTAGGTGAAGGCCACGCTCGCCGCGCCGGCCTCGCGCGCGGCCTGGGCGATGCGCACCGGCGAGGCCTCGTCCTGCAGGCGGTCCATCTCGCGGCTCTTGGAGATGTCCCAGTTCTGGCAGAAGCGGCAGGCGAGGTTGCAGCCCGCGGTGCCGAAGGACAGCACCGCCGAGCCGGGGTGGAAGTGGTTCAGCGGCTTCTTCTCGATCGGGTCGATCGCGAATCCCGAGCTGCGCCCGTAGGTCGAGAGCCACATCGCGTCGCCGCGGCGCTCGCGCACGAAGCACAGCCCGCGCTGGCCGTCGTGCAGCTTGCAGTCGCGCGGGCAGAGGTCGCACTGCAGCCGGCCGTCGGGCAGCGCGTGCCACCAGCGTGCGGGATGGGGTTCAGTGCGTGCGGACATGGTCACCCTCCTCGAAGGCGGTGACGCGATAGCGCCACCATTGGATCTCGGCCGACCAGCCCTCGCGGGCAAGGCCGGCCTTCTGGAGCAGCGCGGCGAGGAAGTCGCCGGCCGCGGGTAGCGTGGACCACACCTGCGGCAGGAAGGTGCCGCGCCGGCCGCGGTGCTCGATCAGCACGCCATCCACGCCGGGTTGCAGCTGCGCGGCCGCCTCGTCGAGGCGCGCGGCCGAGGGCAGCGGCACGAGTGGGCCGAGCACCGAGACCTCGAGCTGCAGGCCTTCCCATTCCCGGGGCCGCAGCGGTGCAAAGCGCGGGTCCTCGAGCGCGGCGGCGCGCGCGTTGGCGCGCACGTCCTGGCCGAGCGGACGCTCGGCCAGGAGGCGCCCGATGCAGCCGCGCAGCCCCTGCCGCGCATCGCGCAGCGTCACGAAGCTCGCGCCGGGTGCAAGCAGTCGCGGGTGGTCCGGCGGCACGGCCGCCGGCAGGCCGAGCGCCGCCGCGATCGACGCCCGCGCGTGCCCGAGCAGCGAGCGGCCGAGCGCCGGGTCCGCCGGCACGGCTCCGTCTTCGGCACCATCCCCGGCTCCGGCACAGGTTTCGTCTTCATCACGATCCCGACTCCGGGCCGGCTGCGGAACAAAGGCGATCGCGCCGTAACCGACGACGCGGTCGCGCGGTCCCGCGGTGTCGCCCGAGTTGCGCAGGTCCAGCAGCCGCGGCTGCAGCCCGTGGCGGCGCGCGGTGCGCAGCGCGCCGTTGAGCGCGCGGCAGCCGCAGGCCTCGTCGCCGCGCAGGTCGTCGGCGAAGGCGAGGATGCGCTCGGCAGTGCGTCTGTCCTTCGCCGCCGCCTCGGCATGGGGCAGGTAGTGCGAGAGGTCCGACGAGACGAGCACGAGCGTCTCGTCCCCGCCCCAGACGCGCTCGAGCAGCTCGTCGACCTGCGCCGGGCTCGCGTCGCCGACCGCCAGCGGCAGCAGCGCCCAGCCGCTGCCAAGCACCGTCTGCAGGAAGGGCAGCTGCACCTCGAGCGCGTGCTCCTCGGCATGGACGCGGTCGCTCACCCGCACTTGCGGCAGACCGGCGATCGCGGCGCGCCCGGCAGCATCGATCGGCACCGCGCCCAGCGGCGTCTCGAACGCGGCGACGCTCGGCAGCGCGATCCCGTCGACCGCGACGCGATGCGTCGGCCCGAGCAGCACGACGCGCCGGATGCGGCCCGCAAGCGGCGCCAGCTGCGCATAGGCGCTGGCCGCGACGTCGCCCGAGTAGATGTAACCCGCGTGCGGCACCACCAGCATCTTCGGCGGCGCGCTCCGCCGGTCGAGGCCATCCGCACCCGCCTGCGACTTCGCCGTCGCCCTCGCGCTGGCCTTCGCGTTCGCCAGGTGCCGAGCTACGGCCGCGCGCAGCGCTGACGCCTGGCTCGGGTAGAAGCTGCCGGCGACGGCAGCAGGTCGGATCGAATCCATCGCATGGCCCTCCATGTACTTCAGTTTGGGCGCATGCGGCCGCGGGTCAAGGCCCTGCCGCGGCAGGGCCACCCGGCTGCCGGACAAGTCGGGGGCAACGGGGCTGCAGCCCGGGACCGCGTCCCGGTCGTGCAGTCAGGGCCGCGGTTCGAAATCCCGCCGGTGCAGCGCCCGCCACACGGTTTCACTCGTGAGCGGCATGCTGATGCGCTCGGCCTCGCGGCCAAGGCCGCCGGGGCCGGCGAGCGCGTCGACGACGGCGTTCACCACCGTCGGGGTCGCGCCGACGGTGCCGAGTTCGCCCACGCCCTTGACGCCCAGCGCGTTGGTCTGGCAGGGGATGGAGGTGTCGAAGCGCGTGACGAAGCCGCGGAAGCCGTCGGCGCGCGGCAGCGCGTAGTCCATGAAGCTGGCCGAGAGGAGCTGCCCGGTGTCGCGGTCGTAGACGACGCGCTCGCACAGCGCCTGGCCGATGCCCTGCACCGCGCCGCCCTCGATCTGGCCCTTGACGATCTGCGGGCTGACGATGCGGCCGATGTCGTTGACCGAGGCGTAGGCGACGATCTCGACGACGCCGGTGGCCGGGTCGACCTCGACCTCGCAGACGTGGCAGGCGTTGGGCCACGAGGGGCCGCCCACGCGCGCCGTGCTGTCGACGACGATGCGCGCTTGCGGCTGGCGCGCGGCGAGCGCGCCCAGTTCGATGCCCAGGTCCGTCCCGGCCACCGCGAAGCGGCCGGCGCGGTACTCGATGTCGGCCAGCGGCGCCTCGAGCGCGTCGGCGGCGAGCTCGCGGCCCTTCTGCACCGTGCGCTCGGCGGCGATGCGCAGCGAAGTGCCGCCGGTAAAGAGCGAGCGGCTGCCGGCCGAGCCGAAGCCGGTGTAGCGGTCGGTGTCGCCCTGCAGGATGCGCACGCGCTCGGGCGGCACGTCGAAGACGTCGACGACGAGCTGCACGTAGCTGGTCGCGATGCCCTGCCCCATCGCCTGCGTCGCCGAGCCGATCTCGATCAGGCCCTCGGCAGTGATGTTGACGATCACGCGCTCCTCGAGCGCGTTGCCGCCGGTCCACTCGAGGAAGGTCGAGACGGCGCGCCCGCGCAGCCGCCCGCGCGCACGGCTTTCGGCTTCACGCGCCGGGTAGCTGGCCCAGTCGGCGAGCTGCAGCGCCTGCTCGAGGATCTGCTCGAAGCGCCCGCTGTCATAGACCTGCCCCATCGCGTTCGTGTAGGGCATCTGCTCGGGGCGGATCAGGTTGCGCCTGCGCAGTTCGGCCGGGTCGAGGCCGATCTCGCGCGCGGCGGCATCCATCAGCCGTTCGATCAGGTAGATCGCCTCGGGGCGTCCGGCGCCGCGGTAGGCGCCGGT
>Ga0209096_1002447_pt1 | contig 17989 bp, 13 predicted proteins | sample AD_UKC034_MetaG_FD_184407 | JGI IMG/M metagenome (GOLD analysis project Ga0209096, IMG submission 184407) | Active sludge microbial communities of municipal wastewater-treating anaerobic digesters from USA - AD_UKC034_MetaG (SPAdes) (version 2) | ecosystem: Engineered > Bioreactor > Anaerobic >... | reverse complement strand
TTACAGCATTTCTTAGTGTTTTCCTCCGCTGGTTAAAGGCGGTTTTCACAAGCAGGAAAAATTCTTTTTCACTTTTCATATTCAACCGGCTTTGTTTCGGTAACAATCTTATCACCCCGCTTTTTATTTTAGGAGGCGGCTGGAAACACTTTTCATGTACATCAAACAAGTATTCTACTTCAAAAAATGCCTGTACCAAAACACTTAACACACCGTAGATCTTATTACCCTCTTTTGAAGCTACCCTTTGCGCCACTTCTTTCTGAAACATTCCTACCATGCATTCCACATTATCTCTCCACTCCAGCAACTTAAACAATATCTGTGTAGAAATGTTGTATGGAAAATTGCCAACTACAGTAAAATTTCCGCTAAAGGGCTTTTCAATATCTAAGAAACTCTGATGAATGATCTTTCCTTCAAGCTTCGGGTATGCTTTCAATAAGTACGATACTTTTTCCTCGTCCAGTTCTACAGCTTTAAAATTAATTTCCTCCAATTCCAGTAAATACTTTGTCAATGCGCCGCCCCCGGGACCCACCTCCAGTAATTGAGAAAAAGATTGTTGCTGTAAAGCCGAAATAATTTTCTGGCAAATATTCTCATCCTTCAAAAAATGCTGACCTAGTGATTTTTTCAGAGTGTACATAGCACAAAGGTAGTTGATAGGAATCCAGCATAAAAAACCTCCCCTTTGCAGAGGAGGTTTGCAGGTATTACCCTGCGGTAATAACCAGCTACCGATTTATAATCAGATTACTTCTTCATGAGTTTTATTGTTTGACGATCATTGCCGCTATCGACTCTTAGCAGGTACATTCCGGGAGTCAGATACTGGAACCCGCCGATTGTATATATACCTGTACCGGCCGTTGCAGCATATTCTTCTTTTCTGAGCAAAGAACCTGCGGCATTTATTAATTGAACAGAGATCTTTTGATCACGGGATAGTTTATACTGCAACACAATTTCGCTGCCAAAAGGATTACCCAATACACTAAATTCATTTTTGGCAGTAGTTTTCCTGATAAACACAATTGACGAATAAGTAAAGCTGCCGTCAATATCAATTATTTTCAACCGGTAATAAGTTTCGAATAGTGCAGTATTATCGTTGTGCGTATAGGTAGTCTCTGTGTTTTGGTTTTGAGCCGTAACAGTGGCCACTCTTGCGAATGAAGATCCATCAATACTTCTTTCCAACTCATACCTGGATAGATTTTGTTCCTGGGTCACTGTCCATTTTAATTGATTATAGTCTGTATGCCCCGTTCCACTAAAATCAGTCAGTGTAGCAGGAAGTACACTATGCTGATACAGATCACTTCTGAATACTCCCTTGCCATGTGTGGCCGCAATTAATTTATTATTCGCATCTATCTGCAGATCCATGATAAGAGTAGCATCATAGAACCCGGTGTTATAATCATACCAGGTAGCTCCCCTGTCCGGGCTTACATAAACACCAAAGTCACATCCGGCATAAATATATCCCTCATTAATGGGGTCAATTACAATAGCATTGAACGGTACGTCTGGTAATCCGGCTCCACGGCTGATCCAGGTAGTACCTCCATCAGGAGTTAAATAAACATGCGAAGTACCAAAACCTCCCAGCACTACATATACGCTATCATCATTGTTTGTGCTAATGGCAAAATCCATAACAAACCTGTCAGGTAATGAACCTTTTATGCTTGTATAAGGTGTGGTGGTTGGTGTGGTAGTTTTAAATACATTAGGATTACCATTTATAAATATCGTATTTACATCATTATCTGCCTGTGCAAAAGGAGAGGTAGAAACATATACTTTATTTTCGTTGGTATGCGAAACTGCCAATGCAATACCAGTTTTATGCTGTTGTTCAACATAAGCATTAGGTGTGGCAGCCGGGTATGGTGGTGTGGCACCCAGCGTATTATTGCTAAAACTTGCACCCGCATCCGTACTCCGGTGAATATTATCTGATATCTGGTATACTATATTGCCATTGGATGGGGCAAATGCTATTGGCGCCACAAAAGCTGTTCTCGAATCGCCATCAAAAGCCCAGGAACTATTGGCTAACTCACTAAAACTTGATCCCCCATTTGTTGAACGCTTAATAGCTCTTGCATCCCTGCAGGCTAGCATGATGTTATCATTTGTAGGGTGAACTGCACAAGCCGTACCATCCCCACCGGCCCCGGTTGGCGCCACCCAATTTGTACCGTTATATACAACCTGCCCGTTATCCTGCAGGCCGCCAACCATTCTATTGGCATTTGTTTTAGAAACTCCCAATGATGCATAGAATTGTGTGGCATTAAGGCCATTATTAATAGCTGTAAAATTATTCCCGCCGTCAGTACTTTTATATACTCCTCCATCATTACACACATAAACAGTACCTCTGCGAACCGGATCGAATTTAATGTCATGGTGATCTGCATGAGGTCCACTCTCTGCAACACGTACAGTTGTCGATCTGCGGTAACGGTATAAATTTACCCCTCCAAACATCAATGAATCAGTATCAAAAGGATTGATAGCTACTGTATGTGCAAACCAAAACTGGTAAGAACAATGATTTGTTGTACTTCCTGATGTAGTACCACCAACAACAGCCCATGTAGATCCAAAATCCGTTGATCTATATATCTCCCGGTTTGAGTTGGCTGTACTTGAACTGATTCCAATACTGGCGATCAGTTCTCCCGACCCTACATTATCCATTTTAATATATCCCTGGAAAGAAGCTGGCAATCCGGTTGTAATCTGGGCCCATGTTGGTGTGGCGCTATTTCCATTAGTTGTTCGAAATATTCCTTTGGTGGCATTCGTCATGTTCCCTACACTGATAACTATCTGGTCTGTATTAGAAGGATTGATTGCAATATCTCTTACATTAATACCTGTATAGATCTGGCTCCAGACACCTCCGGAGTTCGTTGAACGATATACACCATCAGTTGCGCAGGCATAGATAGTGTTACTGTTCCCAGGCAAAAAAGCCATTGATTGAATGGAAAAAAGATCTGAAGATACTTTGGTCATAACCTGTGACCAGGTTGATCCTCCGTCTGTACTCTTAATTACTCCTATTCCATATGTTCCTCTTGTTTTCCAGACATTGAATCCCATTACCGGAACTTCAGTATGGTAAACTTCGCCGGTTCCTGCATAGATTATATTTGAATTAGAAGGATCCACTAAAATTGCAGACACACCAAGCACAGGCAAATTAGTCGGAACAGCTGTCCAGCTTGTACCAGCATTCGTAGACCTCCATATACCACCACTGGCTGAACCAACCCATAAATTATTGGTATTATTTGGATCGATAGCCATGCAGACTACCCTGCCGCCAATCCTGGTACCACCGTTTGTACAATACCCTAATGATGTCCAGTTACTGGCACTTGTAAGCCTGGTGGCAACATGTGTCTGGGATTTCTTTTTTATTTCTTCATATTCCTTCCAGGCTTTTTGGTATTTGGCACTAATATTTTCGGGATTAGGATACCCCTTTGCCTGGAACCAGCCGTTTAGTTGTCTGGCCGCCCCACTTTGGAGTTCATTCTCTTCTTCATTATTCTCTTTCTGTAGATCTTCCTTACCGTGTTTCGTACTTAATTTCTGGCTATTAAGAAAAATATAACTGGCAACAACTGTTACAAGCACTGCCGACAAAAGCAGGATTACTGGTTTTTTCATATAAAATTGGATTTGGTAGGGTTATTATAACTGGCAGAGATCTTATTTGTGATCACTGTCAGGCATTCATTTATTTTACCTGTTAACAATTAATTTTTTATGCACTACTTCGCTGCCAACAATGATCCGGGCAACATACGTACCACTACTTATTGTTTCGGGAAGCGGGAAGGAAATATTATTTGATCCTGTAGTTATTCTTTGCTTTTTCGAAAGCATCATCCTGCCTTGCATATCCAGGATATTTATTTCCATATCTCCTGTTTCAATTGATTCAAAACGGATGGTAAGATTATCTTTTGCAGGATTAGGTGCTACAGTTAATACAGATTCAAGATCCTTAATGATAACTTTTTTAACCGGGCTAAACCTGTTCATTCCCGAACTTTCAATTAATCGCAGACGATAATAAGAAACCCCTTTAAAAGGACTGGCATCAAAAGATTCATAACTGAATGTTCCGCTGGCACCATTTGCATGTACTGTTTCTATTTTACTCCATGAAATGTTATCATTACTTCTCTCAATTTCATAGCCCAATGTGCCCGCATCCTCTGTAGCACTCCAGTTCAGCTTTACCTTCTTACCCTGAGTTACTGCATCAAAGTTTAACAAATGAGTAGCCAGGGGGAAATTATCTACCAATATCCTGTAATCCTCTACCTCACCATTTGTGAAAAAACCAGTTGCATGCGATGTTGTCATACTGGCTGAAGCAGACGTAATACGAACCCGCAGGTAAGTGTATTGACCGTTAGAAAATGTATTTGGAGAACTGGGCCAGAAAAGCCAGAAATTTTGTGCTGAAGACGATGAGGGTACTGTTATCGGAGAAACAGCTTCTGCGGCATCAAATGTTCCGTTACCATTATAATCCAGCCAGGCAATCATGGTAGCATCGGCGCCACTGTTATTGTAAGCCGAAACCTGTACTACATAGCTGCTGCCTGCTCCCGGCGGCAATATAGCTGGAGAAGGAATGCCATCATCTGTATCATCAGTACCAGTTGTTCCTCTTTTCCAATATTCAAGGTTCCATGTTGCGCCAAGTCTTATGCTATCTGTTCTTTCATGCACAGCCGGACTTTGTGTGGCAGGGTCAGCATATGGATCATAAGTAGCAGGAGCATCCCCAAAATCACATTTTGGACGGAAAGGATCCGATGCATCACCTGCATTACCCGGCCAGGCCGGACCGCTTGCCACAGTTATATTAGTTATTGCTCCATTAACACCTGCTTCATTGTAAGTGCCAATTCCGGAATTACCAGCTCCATTATCCCGGAAGTAATAAAGATTTCCAGACCAGGTCATGGCTGACTGACCATTCCATGATGTGGTTCCCGGGTTATTATATACCGCAAGCATCTGGCCTGTCATAAGATCATAATGCTGGTATTTACTCTGACTATAATTGCCGCCATTCCTTGCCGTATTATAATTATAAATCACTCCGTTCTTCATTATAAAATCACCCCAGTCATGAATAGCTGTATTGGACGCATTCAGGTAATGGTCCTGTGCAAAAATCTGGTATGCAGAAACAGGGTTATTACTTCCATCAAAATCAATCCGCCAGATGATAGTTTCCCTGGTTCTGTCATTAGAAGTACCACTGGGGTTGTACTTGCCACCCTCAACACCAATATATAGAGCCCCGTCATAAAAAGCCGCCCCGGCTGATTCTATACCATACTCAAATGTTGGTATGCCTAAAGTTGCTTGCATATCAGCCATAACAACCGAGGATGTTTCTGTGTCTAAACTATAGCGTTTTAATTCCCTGTTATTGGGGTCTACTGCTATATTCTCAGAAATATAATACAAGAACCTGTTATAGGGGTCATAAGCAAAAGAATTGACAAAGTCCCTTGCAGCATCGGTGAATAACTCCCTGGCAACAGCTGTTGTTGGATCTACATAATAACAACTATTATTATCGGGGGTAACTAAAAAGTAATCCACCTGATTCTGGGTAGGCCCCACAAAAGGTCTGTTATTGGCGCCCTGGTGCCAGTTTGTAGGAAATGTACCGCTAACACAGGCATTAATATCAGACAACCAGAAAACAGCATCAGTTCCAACTGTAGTAACTGTTATTGTGACAGAGTTTACCAACCCGGGCACAGTTACAGTAGCTGAGGCATTATTTGAATTATTTGCTACACCACCTGCTATTGCTGTTATTGTTCTGGCTGTTGGAATACCTCCTATGGCATGATTTGCACCTCCAACAATATTTACTGTTGTTGCTGCTCCCAAATTATCAGTTGCTGTTATAGTAAAGACTGCTGCTGCATCCACATCGTATAAAACAAAATTTGGACCTGAAACCGCTGTATTAAAAGTGATAGTAATTGATTGACCATTAGCACTTGGGTTATATTGCACATCTGCTCCTGTATAATTCGCAAGATTTCCTGTATGTGTTACATTCTCGGCACTTATGCCACTACCCGGATTTACCAGTGCAATATTGCTGGTTGCAATAGTTAACCAGGTTTTACCAATAGCAAACCGCTGACTTTGTTCCATGGCATTAGTAACATAATTCTGGTAAGGTCCTACTCCGCCGCTGTTCCAGTAGTAATCCAGGTTATCCCAATTCAACTGAGCTTGTGTATACCCACCAGGGCATTGTGCGGATGCTTTATCAGGAGGCAATAAAAAAATAATTGCAAAAGCAATAAGCAGAATGTAAAGCTTTTTCATGAGACGAATTTTGGATACTGGTTTTTTATAAGTCGGATTCTTAGGATTAGAAACAATAACTCTTACTCACTACTAACAAAACACTTAAACACACTTCTATTATTCCTCATGCTAAAGTGAGAGTATTTACTTAGAAACACAACGAATACACTAAATTTTCTTCTCAAAAAAAGTACTTGTACAAATTGAATTCGTAAATGACACATAAGGGAATCGGATTTTTACCATTATTCGTCTGAAAAAATTAATCATGGTCATGTAGTTTTAAAATGAGTTTGTTAATGTCTGAAGCAAGCTTGCAGTAACAACTTTACATATAACAGAACCCAAAAGAAAAGATTCTTGCCCTGATTAAACTGAATTCATAGCGCAATGTGTAGCTCCATTTTTCTTAGAGTTTCCTCTTACGATATTTACTGACAATAGCTAAGTAAATTTTGGACCAGTATAAAATCGGAATGAAAATATACTTAGTAAAACCGTGTTGATATACTATTGCGTATGTAGCGGCTGTAATGTTATTTTACTAATCCATCATCAGGAGAAACCAACGTTAATCCTTATTTATGAAATCAACTGTACGTTATCGTACTCTTATCGGTGTCATTTTTCCATGTATAATGGGATTATTATTTCCATTAGGCTCAGTTGCCCAAAACGATGCTTGTGGAAGTGCCCCGGTATTGACATCTGCGCCAGGATGTTTTAACACCGCAGGATCACTACCGGTTGCTGCTACCTATACAGCCATTCCTGCTCTCGGATGTGGCGCAGCTAACGACGATGTATGGTACACTTTTATCGCCAACTCATCTAATCCAACCATAACACTTAGCAGTAATACGGTTTCCAACGTCCGTTTACAGATATTCTCTGGCAGTTGCGGATCACTTACTTCTGTTGCATGCGGCACTACTTCGATTGCTGCTTCAGGTCTTACACCAGGTACCAGCTATTTCATACGGATATACTCAACCAGTAATGCAAGCGGTACCTTCAATATTTGTATCACTGACCCTCACAATCTCTGTGGAAACGCAGTAACATTGACATCAGGCACAAGTTGTACCAACATTCCGGGTAATATGTATGGAGCTACTCTTACTGCCACCACCATAAGTGCCCCCAATTGCGCAACCGGTGTAACTTTTGATATTTGGTACAGGTTTGTAGCCCAAACGACTAATCCAACTATTACACTGAGCAGCATCGGTGTCAACTTTACAAACCCCGGTATACAATTACTTTCGAATAACTGTGGTGGCACATTCACATCATTTTACTGTGGCACTACTTCTATTGCAGCAGACTTTTTAACTCCGGGTACAACTTATTTTATCCGGGTATATTCTACCAGTGCTTCAGGCCCTGTTTCACCAGTCGGTGCAGGCTTTACTATTTGCATAACCGACCCTGTTTCACCGCCACCTTTTAATGATGAATGTGCTAATGCTATTAATCTACCAATATGGAATACCTGTAATAATATTGGAGGTAATATGGCAGGGGCCACAGCATCATCTACCCCTCTTAGTGGTTTATGCACCGGGCCTTTGGCTTATGATGTATGGTATAAGTTCAATGCAATTAATACTACAGCTACCATCACTTTAAGTAGTTTTGGCACAAACTTTCTCGCCACCCGTGGCGTTGAAATATTTTCCGGCAATTGTGGTTCACTTACCTCCATCGCCTGTGGTGCCACTACAGCCACTGCTACCGGACTTACGGCAGGGACTACCTATTATGTCAGAGTATACTCTACCACCACACCACTTCCAAATGGTAATGCAAGATTCAATATTTGTGCAACTACTACCAATGCACCAGTCCGATTTGGAAATAGTTATGTAAATATTTCAAAGAAAACAACCGGCGGTGTGGTTGAAACAGGCGACACCCTTGAAATAAGGATGACAGTCAATCATACATCCGGAACAATGTATGGATTACGATATGTGGATAATATACCAACTAATACCAGCATGCTTGCAGGTACTGGTGATTCTATCCGGGTAATTACCAATGAAGGTTTAACCTTCAGAAAATATACTTTAGCTGCAAGTGATGATGCAGCTACTTACCTTGCATCTCCCCCTGCTGGGCAATACAATATTCGGATAAATCTCGGCTTTGGTTCTTCTTCGACGGGAACCCCTGCAAATAATACTGATACTGAATCTGCTTCTGCAACAGGCACAATGGTAGCTGGCTCAGACAGGCCCCGTGGTGGTGGAGGAATGTTATTCGCCACCGCATTCCGGGTAGTTGTTACCGGCAGTCCGGGAGACACTATTAATCTTAATGCAGGTAAGTTCATTTACCAAACCTCGTTCGGAGGTTCTGATATAACACTTACTGCTAATCCGTTTAAAATATTGATCAGTGACCCATTAACTCTTTGCAATAATAGTATTGGTGTAAATAATGCTGCCGAATTTGGAGGAACTTTCGGAACAGGTACAGCCACTGACAGAACCACTGACCTCACAGCGCCAATTTACGGTTATACATTTATAAGCGATGTAAACGCTTATACACAGGTAGGTGATGGAAGATATGCAATTGTAAAAAACATGAGTCTTCGTAACCGAACCAACAGAAATGCCAACAGGATACCCAACTGCGGTACGCTAGCTTTTGATGATCCTCTCAATTGTAATAACAGAATGTTTAACGGACATTGGTATATAGATGGTGACCATACAGGAACCAATGATGCTGTTGGTAATGCCCCACCGGCTGCAGCAACCAATGCCGGGTACATGCTTATGGTAAATGCTGATTATGTTGCCTCGGAAGTATACCGCCAAAGTATTACCAACCTTTGCCCTAATACTTATTACGAGTTCTCAGCCTGGGTAAGAAATATCTGTCGTACCTGCGGAGCCGATTCTACAGGTGCTCAATTTGCAGGAACACCTACTGCACCAGCCAATGGATACCCGGGTGTATATCCTAATCTGACCTTCTCACTCAGCGACGTTGATTTTTACAGTACCGGGGAGATAGATACACTTGGCTGGTTGAAAAAAGGTTTCGTTTTCAGAACAGGCCCTTCACAAACAACTGCCACATTCTCTATCCGTAACAATTCACAGGGAGGTGGGGGAAATGACTGGGTTCTCGATGATATTGCTGTGGCTACCTGTCTGCCTAATATGATGTATTCGCCGTCAAACAACCCATTGATATGTGAAAATAATACGATAACAATATACGATACCATCAGTTCATATTTCGATAATTACACTTTCTACAAATGGCAAAGGAGTACCGATGGTGGTACTAACTGGGTTGATATTGCAGGAGCTACCGGCACAGGAACACCTGTATGGAATGGTTCTGCTTATGTGTATGTTACTTCTTATACCATACCTCCTGCATTCACCACTGCAGGAAACGATGGCGACCTGTACAGAGTAGTAGTAGGTACTACATTGCCTAATATCTCAGACATTAACTGCCAGTTTTCCGATCCGGTAAGTATAACACTGAATGTACTGACTGATTGCGGACCAGTGCTTACAACTGATTTGCTTTCAGTAGCCGGTCGCTTAACGAACAACAGAGCCACTATTAGCTGGGTAACTTCAAAAGAAGATCAGCCCGTTTACTTCATCATTGAAAAAAGTGAAGATGGAAGGGATTTTACCCAGATTGGTGCAGTGAACGGATATAATAATTCCTCTGCTCATAATAATACCTACCATTACACAGACCCTGCCATTATTTCCGGCAAAGTGTATTACAGGGTTGTGGTTGTAAGTAATCAGACAGCAAAGAAATACTCCCGCATAATACCGCTGGCTACAGGCAATGGTAGCTTCTCTTTTGAATCGGTACTCAACCCTTTCCTAAACGAAATGCAATATGAGGTAAGCTCCCCTGTCAATGGCTTTATGAAAGTTGAATTGATTGATGCCTATGGAAGAATAGTACGGGCAGAAACTCAGCAGATCTATGCAGGCATTAACTCATTAAATATCTATAATACTGATAAACTATCTGCCGGTGCTTACCTGCTGAGAGCTTCGTTAAATGGTAAGATGATCATCCGGAGAGTAGTAAAGAAATAAAGTCAATTCCTTGTAAAGCACCCCTGGCTTAAATTGGATTTTTGGCGATATCCGGCGCTGGCGTTGATTTATCTGTTACTGAAACGATTTTCATACTTTTACCCGGAAAATAAGCTACATGAGTGCAAGTATAAAACCAGTAATAGGCATATCCTGCGGAGATCTTAACGGCATAGGTATAGAACTGATCATTAAAACCTTTTCGGACAGCCGGATTCTTGAACATTGTACTCCTGTCATTTTTGCTTCCGGAAAGGCAATAAATTTTTACAGAAAATCTGTTCCCGAAGCGAATTTGAACTACCAGAACATTAAAGAATTTAACCGCATCAATCCAAAACAGGTTAATCTTTTTAATTGCTGGGAGGAAGAAGTGCAGATAACACCGGGGCAATTAACTGATATTGGCGGAAAGTATGCTGTTCTTTCCCTTCAAACCGCCGTTGCAGCTCTGAAACAAAAACAAATTGACGGACTGGTTACAGCACCCATTCATAAAAAAAATATACAATCAGCTGATTTTAATTTTACCGGGCACACCCCTTACCTGAAAAACATATTTGGCGTTAATGATGTTGTTATGATGTTATGTGCCGGCGATTTCCGTGTAGCACTGGTAACTGAACATGTTCCGGTAAATGAAATAACCAAACATATTACCAAAGAAAAAATTGTCAGTAAACTTACTATCATCAACCAGAGCCTGCAAAAAGATTTCGGAATCGATAAACCAAGAATAGCCGTACTTGGATTAAATCCCCATGCCGGTGATGAAGGATTGATTGGTAATGAAGAAGAAACAATAATTAAGCCCGCCATCAAAGAAGCAAAAAACAATAACCTGCTTGTGGTGGGGCCTTATAGCGCTGATGCTTTTTTTGCCAGGCGGGGTTTTGAAAAATTCGATGCCGTATTAGCTATGTACCACGACCAGGGATTGATACCGTTTAAAACACTGGCTACGGGTGAAGGGGTAAATTTTACAGCCGGATTACAGGCAGTTAGAACTTCTCCTGATCACGGAGTGGCTTTTGATATTGCCGGAAAAGACAAGGCAGATACATCTTCATTTCTGGCAGCTATATTTGAGTGTATTGATATTATAAATAGAAGAAATGGCTATGAAGACAGCCGGAAAAATCCATTAAGAAAAATGACTCCTTCAATTCTGGCCAATGCTAAAGATGAGATTATTGAAGAGGGTTAATTTCATTTAAAAACAGAATCAGGCACTCCCTTATTTATTGTATAGGCAGAATAAGTGATTTCAACTTTCCCTTTCTTATTCTTTAGCTTGTCTGCAGGTTCTTCTTTTTTGCTGCCATCATCATAATCAAAAGTAATTCCTTTAGGTAATTTGTAATCTTTTGTATTAAATGAGAAACTTACCTTATCCGCTAACCCGTATTCGGCATATTTACCATAGGTCATCTCCAGTTCATAAGTGCCATTCTCCCTTGTTGTTGTCTTGGCTTTTTTAATTACATACTGCACTTCATCCACATATACTGTTGACAGTACCACCTCAGCGTTTTCATCCTTTGGAAGCAATTTGATGATTCGCAGGTTTGTTCCCGCCTCTTTACCAACATCAATAATATCAAACCCCTCCGTATTAATAAATATATTATTAAGGTTAATATTTACAGAACCCTTCGGGATAAAAGAAATTCCGCTCTCGTTATTAATGCGAAGCTTGTTGGGCTTTTTATAATACACTTTGACATTTGCGATCGGTGCTTTTATGAAAACAACATTTGTTTTCATCTTGCCTTTTGCCTCATAGTCATTGACCTTCTCCAGCTTTGCCTTTACTTTATTAATAATATCCTCTGCTGCCTGTCCTGCTGAAGAAAATACGATGAAAATGAAAAGGCCAATAAAAAAAATACGTTTCATGCTTGCTAAAAATTTATGTAAGTATGTCCTTTTTCCGAAAAACCCATACTGCTGTACTAAAAAATAAAACAATATATGCCACGAGAATTCCCAGGCTTCTTAATACTGCCGGAAGATTCTCTATACTTCCGTTAATGGTCGTCCCTTCTGCATCAGCTTTTACATAGAAAAAACCCTTCCACGCTACCATATGAGAAGTAAACAGGTAGGGCTTAATTGTCTTGTCATAGATCGGGATATTCATTTCAGACAGAATAGTAAATACAATTACGATACTCATTGTCGCAATGATCGGTCCGATCGAATTCTCTGCAAAAACACTCAACAGGAAAGCTAGAGCTGAAACAGTGGTAAGCGCTACAGCAGCATATCCGAAAGCAGCCACATACCGCCACAAAACATCAAAATCCTTCATTTGCTCAATACCTTCTGAACGAAGAACAACCATATCATTGGTTCCGAAGATTAGCATACTGCCAAATAAAGCCAATGCTGCCATCCAGATCAATAATGCCAAAGTGTAAACTACCGACGCAGCAAATTTAACCAGCATGTATTGAGTACGGCTTACCGGTTTAGTAAGAGAAAGCCGTAATGTTCCCATATTGGCTTCTCCGGCAATAGAATCCCCGGCTATTAATGCCACCAATAAGGGCATTTGTATCAACAGTGTATTTAAGATTACGAAACAGATAAGATAGCCGTTGAGTAATTTATTTTTAAACTCATCTGAAAACTCAAAAGACCCTGACAGGTTACTCATTAACAGATCCACATATGATTTACCATCGAATTTTAAAGCCACCTGTATAAGAAAAACGATAGCAGCTATAGCACCAAAAGCGATATAAGTGCGGGGCCGTTTGAATATTTTAAATAATTCAATTTTTAAGAGCTTCCACATGGGGTTGGCCGGTTGTTAATGATAAAAAATAATCCTCCAGTGAATGTTTTGAATGCAAGGAAATCACATTGACTTCCATTCTGACCAACTCTTTAAGCACTTCGGGTATCCTGTTGCGATGCAGCTTTAGTAGTACACAGTCATTCCTTCTCTGCTGGACAAATTCCCGGAAATCAGATCCACTAAGCTTTTCAAATGCTGCTGCATCATTGGTTGTTTTTAATTCAACAACAGTCTCGGCAGGGTCAAACAGATCATTTACCCTTCCTTCTACTAACTTTTTCCCTTTATCAATAATAAGCATGGAATCAGCTATCAGTTCTATTTCGCTTAATAAGTGAGATGAAATCAGTAAGGTTTTGTTCTTCTCCCGGCTGAGCATAAGAATAAGATTCCGGATATCAGCAATACCCTGTGGGTCCAATCCATTAGTAGGTTCGTCCAATATGATAAGTTTGGGATCATGCACCAATGCTGTAGCGATACCCAATCGTTGTTTCATTCCTTGTGAATATGTTTTTACTTTGCTATGTGCCCTTTGCTCCAATCCGACCATTGCCAATTGGTCCATTAATTTTTTCCCGGAAATTTTTATCCCGCTCATAGTGGCAAAAATGCGAAGGTTCTCCAGTGCCGTAAGGTATTTGTAGAGATCTGGCCGTTCAATAATAGCACCTACTTGCCTAAGAATCTCCTTCCGGTGTCTTTGCAGATCCATACCGAATATGTCAATACTACCGGAGGTGGGCTGAATCAGTGTGAGCAACATTCTGATAGTGGTAGATTTACCGGCACCATTTTGTCCCAAAAAACCATACACCTGGCCTTCTTCAACTGTAAAAGAAAGATTCTCAACTGCTTTAATATCCCGGAAATGCTTGGTTAAATGATCAACCCTGATAATTGAACCCATCGTAAAAAGATAACGGCCAAAGGTATTAAAGGTTTAGCCCTGTTAATGAAGTATTTAAGGGTTTAAGAAAATATTTCTTCGAAAAGCCTTGCAATTATTAAAGTCATATCTTAGGTTTGTTTCCGATTCGGAAAACCACATATATCAACGTAAAACTACGATAATTGTCCGTACCAAAACACCATTTCCTCTCCACCATTTGAGTACGCCATGTAAGTAGAAGATTACACCGGGTATATGGAGCAACCGAAAACTAACATCCAATATTTCTGTGGGCCCTTTGAAGATCGAATTCAAAAACCCTAAGAAATGTCTGCTTACCTCATATTAATAATCGCTTTTTTAAACTTTCCGGACACTTCATCCGGTGAGATAAATAATACGACCCCTTTTACAAGCCTTTCGTTCTCCACAGTACCTAAAGCTACTACCCATAGCAAGGTTACAGACTTTAATTGGAACATCATTAGTGATAAAGTGTTGCTGAATTGGAAAGCTCAGGCAAATGAAAAAGTTTCGATGTTTGAAGTAGAAAGAAGTAATGATGGAAAAAGTTATACTATTGCAGCATTGGTATTTGGCACTGATGAATCACTAAACAACAAATACCAGTTTTTTGAAAAAATCAGGAAAACGAGAACGTTTTACAGAATTAAACTGATAGATAAAAATCAACAGGTATCGTATTCAGAAACAGTTACAGTGGAACCGGGCCGTTAATAAAAATAAACGTATGTCTGAAAAATTAAAAAAATCGCTGAAAGAAGGGTATAGCCGCCTGAAAAAGGCAGTTGAAAAAATAGTCCGATCCAAAAAAGAGCAAACACCACAACTTGTTTTGCAACCAATACGGAATAATAACAGGCTGAGCCACTAACCAGCCCACCTTTTTCATACACTTAGAGTATCAAAAGAGAAGAAGCCCTTTGTCTAAAGGGCTTCCTCATTTTTAAGTTCCTCCAAGATATGACTGAAGGTTTACCACATATTCTTCAAAAGCTTTAATACCCAACTTTGTTATTTTACAGGTTGTTTGCGGATAATTATCCTTAAACTGCTTTATTACATCTATATAACCGGCATCTTTCAGCTTTTGTATCTGCACACTGAGGTTACCTGCTGTAGAGTTAGTTTTTTCTTTTATAAAAGTGAATTCAGCCTCCTTCACGCCAATAAGAAGTGACATAACGGCCAACCGCAGCTGGGAATGTAATATAGGATCGAGTTCTTTAAACATTTGCTTGTGCTAACTCACTTTTGGCTTTTCTGTAATCTTTCTCCATAATGATACCTGGAACCAGCCATGCAAAGATGGAAGACAAAGCGACTAAGATCAGGTCAATTTTTATCGGAGTATAAATTGTTACAAGACAACTCACCCAACAAAGTAAACCTCCCCACAGCATTGGCTTGAATTTCATACTAACCCCTGTAACAAACGTAGGCAATCCATAAAGCATCAAAAACAAAGGAGAAGTAAATTCATACAACCTGAAAGGATATGCGTTTCCGGTTAGTTTCCTGTATTCATCCGCAGCGGGATCCCACTGACTGTACATTGCACTGGTGGTATAAATCATCAGAAAAATACAAATACCAAATCCCATCCACAGTGAATCCATAAAACCATCATCATAAGTCTTTACTTTTCTTTGTTTCTTTTCCTTTATCGTAAAATAGATCTGTGGGATTACTGCAACAATAGTAAGCAGGTAAATATCAAATGGCAGCCTGTACCCGAAATGAAGCTCGGACAGCCTCACCAATGAACAAATAGCGATTACTGCCCCCCACATAATGGCTGCAATACCCGTATCATGACAGGCATCTTTTGCTTTATTGATCATTTGCGTAATCAGATCAAGGCTTTCCTTTTCAGTCAGTATTTTTTCCTGCTCATTCATGATGATCATATTAGTCGTTAGCAATCTTGTTTCTGTAACGTAACATATGCGCCGGGATGATATAACTAATTAAAATAGCCCCTGCACCAAAAAGCATCTGGTAATCATAATTTACAAATGTTGATCCAATGGCCAGCGCCCAGGCAATAATACCCCCGATGATCAGTGGTCTGAACTGGATAAAGTTGCCGGATACAAACGTTCCTAGCCCATACAGCATAATAAAAAAGGGAAATATCACAGTTCCCCAACCCAGCCTTGTAAGGATCATACCTAATACAAAAAAACTTATTGCCATACCAGCCCATAAGTGTTTCATGTTTTCATCTACATAGGTTTTTGCTTTAACAGATGTACCCTCCTTTCTGCCCTGGTAAATCGAGAAAGCTACCCCGATAATAATAACTGTCCACACCAGGTAGTGCTTTTCATACTGGAAAATATTCTTTAATACAAACTGGGCTGTACAGGCGATGAAAGTAAGCCATCCCCATACAAGAAAATAAATACTGTTGTCAGACATGTTTTGCTTGGTCTTACTGATCATAGACCGGATCAGTTGCAAGCTTTGTTCTGGCGTGAAATTCTCATTAGTCATAGCAACTATTTTTAAACGACATAAAGCAGCCGGGACCCGGCTGTCTTCAGTCTATTATTTTTCTTATTCCAGTGTGAGAAAATACTTAACCTGGCCTATTCCCCAGGAAGGGTGAATACTACTGGCAGGTTTAAATGCTTCATACTTTTTCATAGCTTCCTCAAAGAGTTTTTTTCCCTCTGTCTTACTTCCTCCCCATTGCTCAGGTGTATAATACTTATCAATACCTTCCAGTAAGTAAACTCTTGGGTTTTCCGGATTCAGGCTTTTTGCTATTTCAAGTGCTTGTGCGGCCGGTTGTCCATAGGTCATGTACCTGTTCATAGGGTCAGCCATCATCTTACCTGTATTAAACATTTTTTTCAGACACATGATCTCGGAATTATTCTTCTCCAGCTCTTCTGCTTTGGCAAGTAATGGTTCTGCTTTATCCATCAGCGGGTCAATCTTATCCAGCTCCTGAGTTTGAAAATATCCGTTGGCTTTATTAATGTAGCAAAGAGCTGCATAATAAAAAGGCAACCATTGTGTTTTCTCTGCATTGGCTATACGCTCAAAAGAGTTAGCCAGTTCAGTCAGTCCCTCAGAATTGCGGGTTGTATCCACAGCTGGCACCAACGCTTCCATAGCTTTAAGATATTTTTCGCTTTGCGCAATTGTTACAGTTGTTATTGCCAGTGTAAGTAAGACAAATAAACCTTTTTTCATGTTTTTATGATTTAAATAGTAAAAGATTATGATTTTTTATTTTTCAATTTTTCATACTCCCGTTCTGCCGAATTAGCCTCCGGGTAAACATAGGCGCCGAAATAATGAAAGATTATACCAATACCCCAGCCCAGGGTTGGCCATACAGGCCATGGAATACCCCCATCATAGCCTCTGCCTTTTGTGATAGCCCAAAGTATCCACAGAAAAGCATTGACAATGATATATGTAATCAGATTCGTTTTGAAGCTGGCTCTTTTCTGAGCTATTTCCCAAAGCTTGGGATCCTTTTCAGGACCAGGTGCATGTTGATCCATAATATAAAAATTAATAGTTTATAATCCGTTATTGATTACTTCTTCACTTCTATCAACCCCGAAACTTATAAAAGCCCCAATAAAAACAAACATTCTCGAAGTAGGCACTATAGCTTCTTTTCTCTGTCCATTATAGGAATATGTGTACCCATATGTTTGTTTAATATTGAAAATATTACTTACCTGCAATACATATACAGCGAAAGATTTTGCATCCTTTTTACCAATAGTGGGCAAATAATTGATTGCAAAACTT
>Ga0209096_1002444_pt1 | contig 17999 bp, 17 predicted proteins | sample AD_UKC034_MetaG_FD_184407 | JGI IMG/M metagenome (GOLD analysis project Ga0209096, IMG submission 184407) | Active sludge microbial communities of municipal wastewater-treating anaerobic digesters from USA - AD_UKC034_MetaG (SPAdes) (version 2) | ecosystem: Engineered > Bioreactor > Anaerobic >... | reverse complement strand
AACAAGGGTCTGATGTTTTCAGACGCCATGTTTTTATTGAAAAAGGCCTGAAATAAATCAGCGGAGAGATGGCTGAGTGGCCGAAAGCGATCGCCTGCTAAGCGATTGTACGCCCTTTAAAGGTGTACCGCGGGTTCAAATCCCGCTCTCTCCGCCAGTTTCATGGAAGTTCGTTCGAATCAATTTGAAAAAAGCTCTTACCCCCCATGCCGTCATTGGTTTTCTTCTAACCTCTTTTTTTGCAGTTTCTCAAGAATGGTCTCTTCCTGAATTTTGCTGGAGTGCCTGGATGACTGCCATGGTTTTCACTTGGGGATGCATTGTCACGGCTCCTTTGCAAATCATTCTCACGGTCCGGGAAAAGACTTTGGTTTCTGATCCCATCAGTTCATTTTTCAGACGCATTCCCCCGGCGTTTCTTATTCCTGTTTGCACAGCCGTAAGCGTGGCTGCTGGCCTGCTGGCCTTTTATATTTACACCTATTTGTTTGCTTTTTACGGACTGTTTCTGTCCGTTTTCGCCCGGATGGATCCGCAGGAACTGTTCGGGCCCAATGGTTTTATCAATTCGGATTTTTTTACGCCCGTAGCGTATTTACTGGATCGCTACTGGCCGATGGCCGCAGGCGTCCTCATTTTCAGTCTGGAAGATCTTTTCCGAACCAACCCGTGGAAAAGACTGGTTATTCCTTATCAGAAAGAAATTCTTCGCCTGCATGTGATGGTTCTCCTGACGCCATTTATTTCGCTTGCAGCCTATGCTCTTTTTCGAGAAGTCCATCAGACCTTTACCGTTTTGGCGCTCCTTGCGCTTTTGTATTTTTTCCCTAAATCAGACCGAAGAATCGATGAACAGAATAAAGAGCATCACCATGCGCCGGTTGGTCAGCCGGGGGCCTTGGTCCTGCCTTTGCTGATGGTTTCAATCTTTGCAATTGCAGCCGGTTTTTACGCCTATTCTCCGGAATATCTCGAAAAGCTTGATTTTTCGAAAGATTCAAAAAGATCGGCAAGATCCGTTGTCGTCAACGATGCAGACGGCCGGTTTGATTCCGACGTGGATATTCGAAATCTGCTGCGCCGGGACCACCACCTCCGAGGGATGACCGCAAGCGAAGATGGCATGACCTATGCGGATGCACCCGACGGAGTATTCTCGTTTTTTGAACCGACTGGTTCTTTTGACACAGCTAGTCTTATTCTTTCCCAAACCTACCGAAAAGGATATTCATTTGAAATCCATAAAATGCCGGACGGCGGCAGGCTTATCGGATTTATACAGGAAGACCTGTCCGGCCAAATGCAAAACCTGTCCTCGTGGAGCGGTTTCCGGACGACGATTTATAGTCATCAATGGTCCGGCGCAACGGTGTTGTATTGCGTATTCCTGAATCATCTTCATCCGGAATACGCTATCCGGAAAACCAAAACGGACAGGGGAGAAAACATTCTGGCACTTGAAGTTACCTTTCGATAACCGGTATCCGGCAATAAGGATTAAAAAACATACAGGATAACTTGGCCGAAGCCACATCGATTTCGGGATATTCGCTAACCCAGTGCTTCTGAAGTTCCGCTGGTCGAGATCTTCTTTCAGAACATCCAGCAAGCGACTTGCCTGGGGTTTTAGGCCGGATTGTGCAATTCTCTTTGCATCTGTCTGGGCTTGTTTAGTAAAGACCAATTTCCACCTCACCAGCCAGGCTCCTCCTTGCATTTCTCCACAGGAGTTTTCCAACCCTTCTTGATGGACTCTTGCATACCCGGAATGGACGCAAGGTATAGTGTTTCTTCTATAGCTCGCCAATCTTCTTCGGATACTAATATGGCGGAATTCATTGTCCCCGGTCTGAAGCAGCACAATTCCTCCTTTGTTCTTGAGAATGTTCTTCTTGCAACAAATTTTGACTTTGGATATAAACTGATGCCATTCGACATTGATTGCCCGGGGGAAAACATGAATAAGGCTGGCATCGAAAAGGTGAACATCTACGGCGGGTCGCTGTGCATGATGATGAGTGAGCTTGCACTGGCACGCGGCATGGCGCCGGATGTGCTTCATAACGAGTATCTGGTCCACACCCGTTCGATGATTCCTTTGTATGAAGATGTGGTCACTATGGCAGTCAATGCCGCCTCTCCGCTGCTTTCGGATACGGACAAGGGGCAGATCGGCCTGCTGATTTTCGGCACAGAAGGAGGACCTGATTATTGCAAGCCGGCTTCCACCCACATTCATCAAGCGCTGGGGTTGCCCTCCAACGTCAGAAACTTCGAAATCAAGTGCGCCTGTTACACCGGAATGGCCGCCCTCGATTATGCCCTGAACTGGATAGCCTCCGGCCTCCATCACGGCAGGAAGGCTTTGGTCATCGCTTCCGATTTCAGCAGAAAGCATTTTGGCGAACGGGAAGAATATGCTCTCGGAGGAGCGGCTGCGGCGGTCCTTGTGAGTGATGCTCCAAAAGTAATTGGCTTTGACCTTGGTCAAACCGGTATTTGGACGAGTAATCTTTATGATTTCTACCGTCCTGATGCGCGGCGGGAAATCAGCGATGGCGCACTGAGCCTTCTTGCCTACCTCGACGCTCTCGAGGGCGCCTATGCCGACTATGTAACCGTCACTGGAGCCTCATTTTCTCTGGAGGAACGGTTTCGCTATCTGATTTACCATATGCCCTTTCCGGGCATGGCTTTGCGGGCGCATCTGACGCTTCTCGACAGCGAAGGAGAAAAAAACCGCGTTGAGGCATTGGACGATTTTGACAAGAAGGTGCGGCCCTCGCTTCACTATGCCAGTCAGGTAGGGTCAAACTACGGCGCAAGCAATTTCATTGCTCTTTGCGGTTTAATCGATGCCAACCGGGACAAGATTTGCTCAGGCGACCGCATTGGTTTTTTCTCCTACGGTTCGGGATGCATCGGCCAGTTCTCCAGTGGCATCATTTTGCCCGAAGCCGTGGAAACAGTTGCCTCCATGAAAATCCAGGAGGAGCTGGATGCGCGCCACTGCATATCGGTTTCTGAATACGAGACTTTGGAAGCCATACGGGACGAGACGGCAGGTGTAGAAGAGTTTTCCCCGCCTCTGGATATTCCAGCAGACTGTTACAATGCCCATTACCGCGATAAAAAAAAGTTGATTCTCAAGAAAATTTCGCAATTTCAGCGTTTTTACGAGTGGAGTTGAAAATGAAAAGACGAATCCGGACATCGATGGACGAACACGGGATTGCCGAACTGATGATGGACGATGAGGAAACGGCCAATGCCTTTTGTCCAGACTTTTTCAGTGAATTCGAACAGGGACTTGTGGAAATTGAACGATTCGGACCCAAAGCGCTCATCCTGCGGGGTAGAACTGATGTTTTTTCATCAGGCGCCTTGCGCCGGGAGTTAATCGCCATCTGCGAGGGCAAGCTGTGCGCGCGGAATATGACCATTGCCGAACAACTGTTAGATGTTCCCTTTCCCACAATTGCCGCCATGGAAGGGCATGCCGTGGGAGGCGGGCTGGCGCTGGCGCTTTGCTGTGATATGATCGTCGCAGCCGAGGAAAGTCGCTATGGCGCTCCATTTATGGCGATTGGCATCACGCCCGGCATGGGTTGCACGGCCCTTCTGGCTGAAGCGGTCGGTCCCTTTCTGGCGGCGGAAATGATGTACACCGCGCGCTCTTATCGAGGCAGCGAGCTGGCCGCGCGGGCGACCAACATCAACAGGATTGTTCCCCGCGAATCTGTGCTGGCCGAGGCGCGTGACCTGGCTCTGCAGATTGCCGACAAAAACCGTGAAGCGCTCCGGATGCTCAAGGAAACACTCGCTGTGCGCAAAAAACAACTGCTGGCCAGAGCGCGGGCTCAGGAAGACATCATGCATAAGCTTTGCGTTGCCACTGGCGATACCCGCAAGGCCATTGATGAATGGTTTTTGGAGGAACATGACAACGAATAGAAGAGTCGTCATCACCGGCATGTCGGTCAATACCGTCCTGGGGGATACCCTGGAGGACTTTCTGAATTCCCTTCTCGCGGGTCGTTCCGCCATCGACAGGTGGAAAGCCTTTGATACTTCGGAAATAGACGTCAAGATTGGCGGGGATCTATCCGGGTATGAAATCGCCTTGAAGATTTCTGGGCTCAAGGGGCGCGCGCCGGACGATGTTATCGAACGTATAGAGAGAATCTTTCCCATTTCCCCATGGAGCACACAACTTTCCACACTGCTGGCCGTTGACGCTTTCCGCGATGCCGCCCTGTTTTCGCCGATGCTCGATCTTACACGCGTTGCGGCCATTGTCGCTGGTGAAAACCTGAACTTGCGATACAACAGCGCGGTGTGGGATAAGTTTCGCGCAGCTCCGAATTCCATAGATGCCCGGTATGCTTTGACAGCTTGGGATGGAGACCTGTCCGGTTGTATTGCGGATGTTCTGGGCATCAGGGGATCGCTTTACACGGTTAGCGGCGCCTGCGCGTCGGGAAATGTGGGGTTGCGCAGCGCCGTGGATGAGATTCAGCGCCATGGCATGGATGCGGTTGTCGTTGTAGGCGCCGTGTTCGACATCAATCCCGCCCTTTTGCAGGGGTTTGCCAACCTGGGCGCCCTGTCCGTTGAACAATTTGACGATGAGCCCACCCGGGCAAGCCGTCCATTCGATGTCTTGCGCCAGGGTTTTGTGGCCGCGCATGCCGGCGCGGCATTGGCGCTGGAAGAAAGAGAATTTGCGTTGCGCCGTGGAGCGCGGATTTATGGAGAGGTTGTCGGGGTCGAGATCAATTCGTCAGGCATGCGCTCGGCTATGCCGTCGGAAGAAGACGAGGCGCGCGTGTTGCAGAGTTTGCTCGCAAATACGGGCACGGATCCGCGAGAAGTCGATTTCGTGTCGGCTCACGCTACCTCCACCCAAAAAGGAGACATTGCCGAGATCAGGGCGCTGAAGAAAGTTTTTGGCGCTCACGTCCGAAAGCTGAAGATCAACGCGCCTAAATCAATGCTTGGCCATAGTCTGGTATCGGCCTCTACCGTAGAAACGGTGGCGGCTGTTCTGCAGATGCAGGCCGGCATGCTCCATCCTTCCATTAACATCGCCCAGCAGGACGCGGAAATTGACCTCGATGTCTGCGCCGGCGAGGCGACGCCGCACCCTGTGCGCTGTTTGGTGAAAAACGCCTTCGGCTTTTGGGGAATTAATTCGGCGTGTCTGATCAAATGTTTTGACGGAAGCCGGTAAACCAGAGGAATGGACATGGGCGTAAAACAAATCGAAGTCATGGAAGAAATGAATGCCGGGAACTGCGCCGTTCTTGAGCGGCAGTTGACCGATGCTGCGGCCGACGAGTCCGTTGTGGTGATCGTTTTGAAGGGAAGGATGGGGATTTTTTGCCGGGGCCTGGAGTTCGGTTCCTTGTTTAATATTGATGAGGGGACAGGGGAAAAAGATTCCGGATGCGATACTTTGCCGGTCGCGCAGGCCTTTGCAAATTTGCTTAAGACAATTTTATCGCTGCCCAAACCCCTTATTGCCGAGGTGGACGGCGAGGCGCGCGGAGGAGGGGTAGGCCTTGCCGCAGCCTGTGACGCAGTTGTTGCGTCAAAACGAGCCAGTTTTGGACTACCGGAAACCCTGTTCGGGCTTGTGCCGGCCATCATTATGCCTGTTCTGTTGCAAAGAATGATGCCGCAGCAGTTTCGTCTCCTCGCCTTGCGCGGCAGATCTGTAGATGCAAGACAGGCGCAATCGCTTGGGTTGGTGGATATCGTTGCCGAGGGAGAGGATCTGTCCATTACCGTGGCTGGGCTTGCACGGGAACTGGGACGTCCTGATCCCCGGGCCGTTTTACTGCTCAAACAATATATGCAGGAACAGATGGAGTGTTTCATCGCTCCGCTACTGAATCGCGGTGCAAGGCTTACAGCGTCATTGTTGCGGCAGCGAAGAAATGTGGAGGTAATCAAGGCATTTGTGTCGGATGGCATTCTGCCGGGACGGTGTTTGGAAATGAATGAGCCGTCCCATAAAGAAAGGAGAGAAAAAGAATGAAGAGAGAAGAAGTAATGGAACTGGTGCTTAAGAACATCAAGACGACAGTGCCCAGTTTAGCAAAGAAAAATATTGACCCGGATGCATCTTACGCTGCATTGGGAATCAGCAGTCTCGACATTGCGGAGATTGTGAGCAAGACCACAAGGGAACTGAATGTGAAGGTCCCCCGTACGGAACTGGCCAAGCTGACTACCGCCAGTCAGCTGGTAGATATTATTTGCAAGACGGCGGGCTGAACCATCTTGGACAACAGCCATTGAGCAAAGCTAAACCATAGCGTGCTAGTGCTGTCTGTCTGGCGTGTTTTATGAGACGGGATGGGCGAAGGAAACGTCACCACTGTGGTGTGCGAAAGCAGTTCTTATTCGAGGAAATATCCTTGCGGATCAGGTTGAAGAGCTTTTGGGCGCGCAAGGAGTGAAGTTTGATGGATGCGGGGTTGGGAAGGGGGGTAACTTTTTGGAGGAGGAGTCCATCGGTGTCGAACCAACGTGGAAGGAATGCCCCAAGAAAATAACCCCTGTTCCTCAATAAATCCGTAATCCAGCCGGCGGATGGCTGCCCCAGATTGACGAAGAACTGGCAAACCTGGATCCTGCGACGTCCGGCCTCATCTTCCAGGGCTGTAAGCTTAAGCGGGAAGTCCTGTCCCGCGCGATAGATATTGAAACGCGCAACCTGGGCACGGTCGAAAAACTGGCTGGCGACCCCGGATTCCGTCGCTGCCGGCGGGGCGGACCCGGCCGGCAGCAGTTCCCGTGAAATATCGAGGCCGGAGAGGATGTATGTAAGCTCCGTCTGGTAGATCAGGGGGAAATAAACAGTCTGGGGCTTATTGCGGATGCATTTAAAGCCGAGCACAGTGGAGATGCGATCGTTGGGGAATTCTTCGTAAGAATAGGCATCAGGAGGCATCAGACCTACTTCGATGCCTGTCTCCCCGAAGCCCTCAATCGCGCAAAGCCGCTGGGTCAGGGTATGGTTGCAGACCCCTTCGCCAAAGACCTCGTCGATATCCTCGTGCGCCGTGATTTCCTCAAGCACGTAGCCCTGGATGCAATACATTGCCGTGGTGGAACGATATGCGGGCAGAACGATTCCTTGCCCGAACTCGTAAACCCGGCGCGAATGAGCGGAACTTCTAAAGAGCGCTCCGTAGCCAATGACGTCGCCGCCGCTTGTTCGGGCAACGACACTGTGCAGATTGCCCAGGCGGTTCTCCTCCACAAGCTGTTCGGGGATGTAATAGACATCGAAGGGGTAGTGTTCGCCGTAAACCGCAAAAAAGCAACGCGCTACTCCCCAGGCGTCTTCCGTCTGCATCCGGTCAATCTCGAATTCCTGCCCCGGAGCTGCCTGGTAATTTTCCTTTTTAAGCCTGTGGATTGCTTCTTCTCGGTTCATCGTTTTCTTTTCCTGATGAGCAGTGGACGGCGGGTGGCTGCTCCCGTTCTGATTTTATAAATTATTTGCCATGTCTGGTCAAGAGATGCCGTGGAAAATATGTTTAGCGATAAATGAAAGCTGCTTGTTATCGCTTGTTGCTAAAAATGTTCCGGAATTGGAACAGATGCGCGTTCATGTCTGGCAGGCAAGCCTTGACCAGCCAGATTCCAAAGTGGAAGATTTTTATGAAACTCTTGCCAAGGCGGAGCAAGAAAGGGCGTCCGGGTTTTTGTTGGAGGGACAGCGCCGGGATTTTGTGGTCTGTCGGGGAATTTTACGGATCATTATGGCCGGCTACCTCGGAATCAATCCGGCTGAAGTAGAGTTTGGAACAGCTCCACAGGGTAAGCCGATTCTTAAAACCGGTTGCGGGAATGGACTAGGCGTGAAATTCAGCCTTTCGCACTCCGGGAGGCTGGCGCTTTTTGCCGTGAGCATGGATTGCGATATCGGTGTAGATATTGAATGCATGAGCGCTTTGCGGGATATTGATGGAATCGCTGAGGGGTTTTTCTCACAGCGTGAATACGCACAGTATCAAACGCTGCCGCCCAAAAAAAGACGGGAAGCTTTTTTTCGTTGCTGGACTCGCAAAGAAGCCTGTCTCAAGGCGCTGGGAACCGGCTTTTCTTTATCTCCCAATTGTTTCACCGTTTCACTTCTTCCTGATGAGCCGGCGGCGCTTCTTGAAGACAATGCGCCTGGCAAAATTGGCCGCCTGGAACTCTTTGACATTACAACCTTTCCTGGATATTGCGCCGCGCTTGCTTTTTTGCGCCCAACTCTGTTGTCAAATTAGTGATCGTTAAAGAAAAGATAGATATAATCAAATAAGCTACTTGTACAACCGCACCGATAAAACGCGAGCGTCATCGCGGTCGTCGTCGCGCCAGCCTGCACCGTAAAGTCTGTAAAACCAGTGATCGCGGAAATCGAAGATGACGAATTCCGACCAATAGCCGTCCTATGCCCAAACTTTCATAGGTCTTGGCGTTATCATAGGTAATATTCGAACCGTTGTCCTTATCCGCCCACATCATACGAGGAGATAGGGGACGTACTTCAAAATATCAATTGACATAGAGTGAGCAGTTTGTTACGAGGCTTCATGCCAAGACAAGCACGCATTGATACATCGGGAGCTCTGCATCATGTGATATGCAGGGGCATTGACCGCCAGAAAATCTTTCCGGGAAGTGATGATTATTCGTTATTTCAGAAGCGTCTTGGGGATTTATTGATCGAAACCAAAACGTCTTGCTTTGCCTGGGCGTTAATCCCCAACCACTTTCATCTTTTACTGCGAACCGGGAATGTTCCCATTTCCGTTTTGATCAAAAGACTGCTGACCGGTTATGCCGTCAATTTTAACCGGCGTCACAACCGATATGGACATCTCTTCCAGAATCGTTATAAATCCATCTTGTGCCAGGAAGACGCTTATCTTTTGGAGCTTGTCCGCTACATCCATCTGAATCCTTTGCGGGCAGGCCTTGTTTCAGAGTATGGAAACCTGGCGGCGTATCCCTATTGTGGACACGGTGCCCTGATGGGGAGAAGAAAAATTGCATGGCAGGATACGGAATATGTGCTCGGCCTTTTTGGGAACAAAGCCTCAACAGCCGGAAGTGAATACAGCCGGTTTGTCTTTAGCGGCATCGGACAGGGGAAGCGATCGGATCTGACGGGCGGAGGTTTATTGCGCAGTCATGGCGGGTGGACCGGGGTCAAGGTATTAAAAGAAACCGGCGAATATCAAAAAGGTGATGAGCGGATATTGGGGGACGGAGCTTTTGTAAACGAAGTTTTGGAGAAAGCCGAAGAAAAGTTCAAGGAAAAATACCGGCTTAAAGCCAAGGGCTATGATCTGGACAAATTGATTACGCGTATTTCCGAAATAACGCAGGTGACTCCGGATGCAATCTTAGACTCCTTAAGAGATACAAAAAGGACAACGGCAAGAAGCATTCTTTGTTATTGGGCGACGGAAAAGCTTGGGACATCTCAAAGCCAGTTGGCGCAAATGCTGAGACGGTCGCAATCGTCGATTACGTATGCGGTTCGCAGGGGGAAGGCGATTGTCGAGAAAAATGCATATACGATTTGATCAGGCTGAATTGATATATTGAAGTACGTCCCCTATTATTATTTGAACCCGGATAATTAATTGATGTTATTGAAAAACAAAGTTTTATACGTCTGCTCGGTTTTTTTGACGGTCTCCTGCGTCTGGTTGAGCAATCCGGCGCAATATATCAGCGACGACGCCTATTTCTATCTCGTTTTGGCCCGTAATCTCGTCGCCCAGGGTTTGCATTCTTTCTCCGGCGTATTCATCACAAATGGCGTGCATCCCTGTGGACCTATGTTCTAACTGGTTATACGCTTCTGGTCAATGTGGCGCATCCCGGCCTGATTCACACGGTTACCTATGCGATTCCCCTGTCGGCAATTTGCCTGGCCTTCGGCTCATACAATTTCTTCGTTGTGGGCCGGCGGATGGGCAAGGCCGGTATTTTGCTGCCACTCTTGCCTTCTTGTTACCTGACTTTCTTCGGCGTACTCTACTCCGAGGCCCACTTCTTTTACCTGATGCTGTCTCTGATAACGCGATTTATCGCAACCCAACCCCCGCAAACAACCTGGCGACAGGCGCAATTGGGCGCCTTGGGCGCGGCGGTTATCCTCGCTCGGCTGGACTCGATATTCCTTATCTTCGCGGTTATGGTCTGGCGGCAGCGGCAAAGCCGCTCCATTGCAAAATCTTTGATTCCTTTATCCGTCTCTGCTCCTTAATTTTGCTGCCTTATCTGTTGAGCAACTGGATTTTTTTCGGCGGACTCATGCCCGTCAGCGGTTGGATGAAAAGCAGTTTTCCGCTCCTGAACCCGCGCGGCTATGAGCCGCCATTGACACTGCTGGGCAGCAGCATACCATTCGGAATTTTGCCTTTAATAGCGGGGCTGGCGGCGCTCATCAATTCCCGCATCTCTCATGAAAACAAGAAGATGCTGGGCATTTATCTCTTTGGCGCCTTCTGCCAGTTTCTTTACGTCGGACTGTTCACCCGCTCTCATACCTTCTGGCGCTGGTATTACGTCGTGCCCATGATTCTGCTGGCGCTGTCTACAAGCCTTTTCGCATCGACATTCGGCAATAAATGCCGTCCCGTTGTTTATGCCGTCATCATTCTGTGTCTGGGTGGCTTAATCTCCGGATCGTTCCTGAAGTTTTCGCGTGATGAATCTCCCGAGAATAAGGCGTTGAAAATCATCCGTTATCTGGCAGACAACCAAATACATCATCAGACCATTCTGGTGTCCGATTTTCCCGGTCAGGTCGCCAGCCAGGACATGTCCAATCGCATTATTGCCGCGGACATGCTCACGGGAAACCGGCGTTTGTATCAGGAAATGAAAGACAGCGGAAACGCGCTTGAATATCTGCTCCGGCTCTGCCGGAACAAAGGCAAACCCATCGCTTATATCATCTATGTGGGAAACTATTTCCTAGTCCCCGACGGGCGCGGCGAAAAAATTGTCTATAACGATCCGAAACGCTATCCCGACCAGATACCCTGGGGAAGCCTCAATGTCCCATCAGGACCTCTTTACAGCGAGCCTGGTTTTATGGTTTGGAAACCGGACCTCCCATAGAGCTGTCACGATGGAAAGAAAACCTGCCTGCCAATTTATGTCCTCCACGGATAATAGATCATAAACCAAAAAATTTACATATTCTCGCCGTATTTTTTTTCAGTCGGACGCCTTCAACTCCCGGACATCCAGCGGGGCCGTCTCGTAAGGAGTGGGTGAAAAATAATATGCGGATTGTTTGCCAAATTCCTTGTCCACCATGATTTGAATGCGGCGCATATGATAGGGCGCGCTGACAAATATCGTTGAATTCCAGCCATACATTTTCATGGTCTTTTTGGCCTTAATCAACTCCACATGAGTGTCTTCATAATCAGCGGGCGCGAAGAAATCCTTGTTTTCCTTCATTTTGCCTCCGCTTGTGAAGTCTGTTGCCTTGTTTGTCATGCCTCGAGGTTTTTGTCGGGCATCCATATCTTTCCTGGATTCCCGCCAGAAAAATGCGAGACCTTATGTTAAAAAATAACAAAGCAAGTCTCCATCCGCGATGGTATATTTAGTTTGCAAAAACGAAAACAAACCTGAAAGGGGAATGACATGGGGTGTAGGGATTGAGGGAATGACATGGACCGGATGGTCACTTCAAATTCCCCCACCTGTGGCCGGGTCAGAATCCTCTCCCCCAGGTCGGCAGAACGGGGTTGATTATGAATATTCGGCAAAAAAGATTATCGTTTCTTTTTTCTTTCATCAATATCTCCAGGATAAATCATGGCTCCCGGCCCTTGCTCTTGAGTGCGGATACGAATGACATCGTCCACCGGCATAACAAAAATGATGCCATCGCCGGTTTCGCCCGTGTAGGCGGATTTGATGATGGCATTGATGGCTGCCTCCAGATTGCGTTCATTTAAAACAATGTTTACCTGAATTTTAGGGAGCAGGTTGACCTGATAGGTTCCGGCGCGTCCGACCAGTTGAACGCCGCCTTGCCTTCCATGTCCACGCACTTCAAACAGGTTCATACCCACAATACCGATCTCGTTGAGGCCGTCCATGACGTCATTGACCTTATCTTCGCGAATGATGGCTTCAATTTTTTTTAGCATGATGATCTCCAATCGATAATGATTTTCCGAAAATAATTTTCAAACCCCTGCCGGTTAGGAATAGGATCTTTCTCCGTGAGAACTGATATCCAATCCCACTTCTTCTTCAATGGGACTGACCCGCAATCCAATACTTGCATGAAGCATTCTGGCCATAAGATAGGTCATGCCAAAAGCGAAAGCGATGGTTACCGCCACACCGATAAGTTGAATGCCCAACTGAGCGGGGTTGCCGAAAAACAGACCGTTGGCGCCGTCAGCATTGACGGATAATGTGGCGAAAAAGCCTGCGGCAATCATCCCCCAGGTACTGGCCATTCCGTGGCAGGCCCAAACATCCAGTGATTCGTCGAGCCGGCGACGTTCTCGTAAGCGAATGGAGTAGTAGGAGAGAGGGGCCGCCACGGCGCCGATTACCATTGCCGCGAGTGGGGTCACAAAACCGGACGCCGGCGTAACCGCCGCCAGTCCCACCACCATGCCTGTGGCGATTCCCAGGGTGCTGGGACGGCCATCCAGCCAGGAAAGCAGCATCCAAACCAGGCCAGCGGCTGCGGCCGAAGTGTTCGTCGTGACCAGGGCGTTTACGGCCACACCGTTTGCCGCAAGTGCACTGCCGGCATTAAATCCGAACCATCCGACCCACAACAGGCCGGTTCCCAAAACCGTGAGTGGAATATTGTTCGGTTCTATCGGAAAACTGCCGTGACCTTTGCGTGGACCGATGACCAGGGCAAAAGCAAGAGCCGAAAAGCCTGCAGCGATATGCACAACCGTTCCACCGGCAAAATCAAGTACGCCCATCTCCTTGAGCCATCCTCCTTGCCCCCAGACCCAATGGCAAAGGGGGTCATAGACCAGTGTTGCCCATAATAAACTGAAGAGGAGAAAGCTCTTGAATTTAACCCGTTCTACAAAAGCTCCTGTGATCAGGGCGGGAGTAATGACGGCAAACATCATTTGAAAAGCGGCAAAAAGTTGGTGTGGAATGGTTTTGGCGTAAACAGGATTCGGTTCGGCGCCCACTCCTCGAAAACCCAGAAAATCGAGTCCTCCGATCAGTCCTTTGATGTCCGGACCGAAGGCCAAGGAATATCCGTAAAGAATCCACTGCACGCCGATCAAAGACATGAAAATAAAGCTTAATGTTAGTGTTGACAGTACATTTTTTCTTCTGACCATGCCCCCGTAAAAAAATGCCAGGGCAGGCGTCATTAAAAGAACAAAAGAGCAGCACACCAATATCCAGCCTGTATCGCCGGCGCTGATGGGGTAATCCATAGTCATTATCTTCCTTCCGAAAAGTATGTTGGAAAATGGAATAGCAATTACTTTGCCACATTAGATTATCTATGGAATACAGGATGTTGAAATCATTATGCAGGATTTGTTGCGTGCAGATTTGTGCGGGTCTGGAAATATATGAACATTATTGTTCTATGTATTTTGTTCATAATACAGTGTCTGGGTAATTCAGTATAATAATTTTTATAATGAAACAATATTGTAGTATCTGTTCCGAGAGTAGATTTGGCCGCAAATGAATACGGATGGTCAGGCAGGGTGTTGGAATGCTAAAAATTTGTCGGTTTTTGAATTTTTCCTATTTCTGGTCAAGGACCTCTCTGACCTTATCGGTCAGTGTTTTTTTGGAAAAAGGTTTTTGGATAAAATGAACCCCCTGATCTAGAACGCCATGTTGAGCAATAATATTCGATGTATAGCCCGATACAAAAAGGCACTTGAGATTTGGAAATCGTTCCTGAAGTTTTCCGGCCAGTTCCGGTCCGTTCATGTTTGGCATGATCACATCGGATATCAGCAAATGAATATCATGGACATGTTTTTCGGCCAATTGCAGGGCCTCAACGGGTGCTATGGCGGGCAAAACTTTGTAGCCTTGCCCTTCCAGCATGATTACGGTCAGATTCAGCAAGGCCATCTCATCTTCCACAACCAGAACGGTTTCGCTTCCTTTGATGATAGGTGTATGATTTTGTTCAGGATTGTCGATTTCGGTTTTTCCTGCCTGCCGGGGCAGATAAATGCGGAAAGTCGTTTCCTGTCCCGGTTCGCTGTACACATGAATAAGCCCGTTGTTTTGTTTGACGATACCGTAAACGGTGGCCAGGCCCAAACCGGTTCCTTTTCCCATTTCTTTGGTGGTAAAGAAAGGTTCAAAAAGCTTTTCCTGGATTTTTCTGTCTACGCCGCATCCATTGTCGCTGACAGCCAAAAGAACATAATCTCCGGAAATCAGATAAGGTGCCTCTGTAAAAATGGCTTCATCGAAAGAAATGTTTGCCGATTCGATGGTAATCCTGCCTACGCCGCTGATGGCGTCCCGTGCATTGACGCATAGATTGACCAGAATCTGGTCGAGTTGAGAAGGATCCATTCTCACCGGCCACAATCCGTCTGCTGGCAGCCATTCCAAAACAATATCTTCACCGATTAGCCGCTGCAACATTTTCAGCATGCCCTCAACCGTTTCGTTCAGGTCGAGAAGTTTGGGCGCAATGGGTTGTCTGCGGGCGAAGGTGAGAAGCTGGCGTGTAAGGTTAGCGGATCGTTCCGCGGCTTTTTGAATTTCGTGAAGATGGCTGCGAAGAGGGTTGTCCGGCTCGATCCGTCTCATGGCAAGATCCGTATGTCCAAGAATCACGCCAAGCATGTTATTGAAATCGTGAGCGACGCCGCCTGCCAGTCGCCCCACGGATTCCATCTTCTGTGCATGGTGAAGCTGCTCTTCCAGTCGCTTTTTTTCGGAGATATCCAATACCATAGCAATGACGCAAGGTTGTCCCCCCAGTTCAATCCTCCGGCCGGAGCACAAGGCAGTAAAATGCTCATTGGTAGAGACGCGAATCATTTCAAGTTGTTCATTCTCTATCCAGCCCTGTCGCACAAATTTTACCTTCAGGCGCGTTTCATCTTCAGGGTTTACGGCGCGGGCGCTCTGGGGCAAATCTTCACGCCGCCGACCGATCATTTCTTCCCGACGCAGACCGGTTCGTTTGCACATATGTTCGTTGACATCGATATAGCGTCCATTCAGATCGCTGATGGTCAGAGGAACCGGCGCGAATTCGAAGATCATCCGGAATTTTTCCTCGCTTTCCCGCAGGTTCTTTTCACTTTCACGGAGATCATCTTCTGCTTTCTTGCGCTCTGTGATATCCACGCTGTAGTTGAGGCTGCATTTTTTTCCCTGCAGCGTAACCAGTTTTGTAGAGAGCAGGAAATGACGAATCTCTCCGCTGGGTATTCTCAGTCTGGCTTCAAAATTGTGGACGGCGCCCCGGGATTTCAGTTCATCGGCGTAGAGTTTTGATGTGTTGCGATCCACCCAGACATTCAATGTCGATGGTGTTTGCCCGATGACGTCTTCTCGTTTGAAACCGGTTTTTCGGAGGAAGGCTTCATTAATCTCCAGATAGGCGCCGTCTTCTGCGGAGTTGATGTTGATGGCTTCCGGGCTACCATGAAAAGCCGAAAAGAATTTTTCTTCTGAATCTTTTCTGGCCTGCTGTTCCCGTTTGCCTTCGGTGATATCCAGCAGAATTCCATCGAAAATAATGCATTCCGAATGTTTTGTGGGTGAGGAAAGCCCCCGAAACCAGATCATTTCTCCGGAGGGTTTGACATAACGACCTTCAAATTTCCAAGCGGAGAGGGTTTCTGCTGCCCGGCGGATGGAAATGAGAAATTCTCCCTGATCGTCCGGGTGGATATTGGACAGAAATTCCGGAAAAAGGGTTTGCCATTTTTCCGGCGAAAGACCAAATACTTCTTCTACTCGTTCACTGACATAGTTCAATCCCAATTCGCCGTTATTTTGAATAAAAAATTCATAGGCAACGCCGGGAATATTGGCCAGGATGCTTTGGAGACGGTCGCCGGTTTGTCTATAATTCGAGTTCTCTTGTTTCAGAACTGCATTTTCTTCAAGCAGTTTTGAAATGATGTCGGGGGGACCGTTCATATCTTGCTCCATGCCGGCGCTAAAAAAAGAAAAACTCGCTTTGTATAAAAAATCAGAGGATGACTGGCAGAACTACAGAATCCTTTGAGAACTGTCAAATGGAAAATTCGGGGCGGCATCACTTTTTCCCCAACGCAAAGCTCTGGTTCGTCGAACCAGTTCATCGTAAAGCTTTTCCAGCGGTTCGGCCACTTCTGCACCTTCCAGCCCCTTAATTGCTGCGGCAATGGCTTCAAGGGTGGACATTCCGTCTGTCCGTCGCTGCTTTCTGAGCCTGTCCCTTGCTTTGGCGGGCGCGGGTAACGCCAGCCGGGGAAGTGCCCGCAAAATCGGCGCTTTCTGATATAGTCGGCGGGCCTGATGCCATGTCCCATCAATGACTGCAATTCGTGACGGGGGAAAAGCTAATGCAAAATCCATTTCAGTGCCTGGGCCGTCGGGCCATAATAGCCAGGTTCCCGGCAGTTGCAGAGCTTCGTCATCAAGGTTCTGCTTTTTTATCGGGCTTTTACCTCCGCAGGGAATGATACGGGCATGGGGAAGGATTAGCGCGGCCAGCCGGCCTGTGTTGCTTGGACGCTCCGCCTCGCAAATATGTCGAAGAATCAAAAATTCCGTTTTTGTAAAGACGGTGGGAAGGATTGCGCAAATGCAGATTTCCCGCCGCTGATAGCATCGAAAACAGTGTGTTTCCGGGCTGCGGGGAGAAGATGAACGCATTTTTCTACCTTTCAGCATCCGGCAGGTTTACGGACGGAGAAAATGTGTTCGGCATTGCCGGCTCTGTTTCCGGGGACGGGGGCGTCAGGCCGGATTTGCGGTGCAGTGGACAATCTTCTGTTGGCTGTGTCCCAGAGATGTAGAATTCTTCTCGTTTTTCCGGGCAATCCGGCGTTGCCAGTTTGCCTATAGCCGGGTCGATGACGAAGGATAGAACGGATTCCGGTTTTGGAAAATCCGTAGCCGGCTTTTGAGCTAGAGCTTTACTCATAAAGCGTTTCCAAATGGGCGCGCAAATTCCGCCTCCTGTAAATTTTTTCCCTCCTGGAGAAGGCTTGTCATATCCAACCCACACGCCGGTCATGATTTGAGGTGTATACCCGATAAACCATGCATCACGATAATCATCGGTGGTTCCGGTTTTTCCGGCGGCCGGATGTGCCAGACTGAATTCTTTGAGGGATTTCGCTGTTCCGTAAGTCAGGGTGTCTTTGAGCATGGAAGTTGTGATATAGGCGACATCCGGCGAAAGCGTTTCCGTCACCGAAGGTGGAATCTCCGTCCAGGCGTTTCGGTATCGATCATAAATGCGGATGATGGTTCTGGGTTCGGTTCTTATCCCGCTCGTGGCCAGGGGGGAGTAAGCCTGCATCATTTCAATCAACGTCACTTCTTCCGTTCCCAGGGCAAGGGACAGGTCGTTGGGAATTTTCAGCGACAGTCCCAATCTTGCTGCAAAATCGACGAATTGATCCACTCCAACGGATTCCAGCAGTTTAACGGCAATAATATTATTCGAGTAGGCAAGGGCCTGACGAAGAGAAAGATTTCCGAATTGTTCGTTGCCGTAGTTCCTGGGTTTCCAGACTTGATGGTCGCTTCCGTCGTAGGATACCGGCTCGTCGTTCCAGATGCTGCCGGCGGTGATTCCTTTTTCCAGGGCCGCAGCAAATATCAAAGGTTTGATGGCTGAACCGGGCTGCCGTTTGGCGAAAAGTGCCCGGTTATAGGCGCTTTTTTTGAAGTTGGTTCCACCTGCCACCGCCAGGACGTCTCCGGTGTGAATATCCATGGATAATAAAGCACCCTGCAGATTT